>OKRY01001425.1_pt1 | contig 19508 bp, 20 predicted proteins | sample 1601121 | NCBI WGS metagenome assembly OKRY01 (sample SAMEA3541546, study PRJEB24748) | human gut metagenome | biome: human gut; feature: human-associated habitat; material: faeces | place: China | collected 2012
GGTCCTTGGTATCTACTATCTGACAATGGAGAAGGATGGCGATATCGGAGAAGGCAAGTTCTTCAAGTCAAAGAACGAAGCACTGCTTGCATATGAGAACAAGGAGATCACTCTCCACTCTAAGATAAAAGTAAGAAGAACTGTTACGACAGAAGACGGAACAGAGGTTACAGGTATCATCGATACTACACTCGGTCGTTTGCTGTTCAACGAGATCATTCCTCAGGATCTTGGATATGTTGACAGAACAAATCCTGACAATATCCTGAAACTTGAGATTGATTTCCATGTTGGTAAGAAACAGTTAAAGCCGATCCTTGACAAATGTATCAATACACATGGCGCGACCAAGACTGCTGAAGTTCTGGATGACGTAAAGGCAATCGGTTACAAGTATTCAACCAGAGGTGCTATTTCAGTATCTATTTCAGATATGAAGGTGCCGGACGAGAAGAAGCAGATCCTTGCAGATGCTCAGACTCAGGTTGACAAGATCACAAAGATGTTCAGACGTGGTCTTATGACAGAGGAGGAGAGATACCTCGCTGTTGTTAAGGTTTGGGAAGAAGCCGATAAGGTTCTGACAAAAGCCCTTCTGGACGGACTTGATAAATATAACAACATCTTCATGATGGCAGATTCCGGTGCCCGTGGTTCTAACCAGCAGATCAAACAGCTGGCTGGTATGCGTGGTCTGATGGCAGATACAACCGGTCGTACGATCGAACTTCCGATTAAGTCAAACTTCCGTGAAGGTCTTGACGTTCTGGAGTATTTCATTTCAGCGCATGGTGCTCGTAAGGGTCTGTCCGATACAGCGCTTCGTACAGCCGATTCAGGATATCTGACCAGACGTCTGGTTGACGTATCACAGGATCTGATCATTCGCGAGACAGATTGTTGTGCAGGAAAAGCAATTCCTGGTATGGAAGTAGAAGCATTCATGGAAGGCAAAGAAGTAATCGAATCCTTCCAGGAGAGAATTACAGGTCGTTACCTTGCAGAATCTGTATACGATAAAGATGGTAACCTTTTAGTTAAGGCAAACCACATGGTATCACCAAAGAGAGCTGCTCTGATCGTAAATCAGGGTGTAGATTCAAACGGTGTTCCGTTCCTTGATCCGGATACACGTGTTACAAGACAGGATGCAAAGCTTAAGATCAGAACGATCCTGACATGTAAGTCACACCTTGGTGTATGTGCAAAATGTTACGGTGCCAACATGGCAACCGGTGAAGCTGTACAGGTAGGTGAAGCAGTCGGTATTATCGCTGCACAGTCTATCGGTGAGCCCGGTACCCAGCTGACCATGAGAACCTTCCATAGTGGTGGTGTCGCAGGTGACGATATCACACAGGGTCTTCCCCGTGTCGAGGAGCTGTTCGAGGCCAGAAAGCCGAAGGGACTTGCGATCATCGCTGAGTTCGGCGGTAAGGCGGAGATCCGTGATACCAAGAAGAAACGTGAAGTAGTAATTACCAATGAAGAGACCGGAGAATCCAAGGCATACCTGATTCCTTACGGTTCCCGTATCAAGGTAATGGATGGCCAGGTATTAGAGGCCGGTGATGAACTGACCGAAGGTAGTGTAAACCCTCACGATCTGCTGAAGATCAAGGGAATCCGTGCCGTACAGGATTACATGCTGCGTGAAGTACAGCGTGTATACCGTTTACAGGGTGTAGATATCGCCGATAAGCATATCGAAGTCCTGGTACGTCAGATGCTGAAGAAAGTTCGTATCGAGAATAACGGAGACACCGAATTCCTGCCCGGTACTCTGGTAGATGTTCTGGATTTCGAAGAAATGAATGAGAAGCTGACCGCAGAAGGTAAAGAGCCTGCAGAAGGCAAGCGTATCATCCTTGGTATTACCAAGGCAGCACTGGCTACCGAATCCTTCCTGTCCGCAGCATCCTTCCAGGAGACCACTAAGGTACTGACAGAGGCTGCTATCAAGGGTAAGGTTGATAATCTGATCGGTCTGAAGGAGAACGTTATCATTGGTAAACTGATCCCTGTAGGAACCGGTATGAAGAGATATCGTAATACCAGACTGAGCACCGATGATGTGGAAACCATTGATTTCAGTGGCGACATGTATGGTGATGATGCTGAACTGAATCTGAGTGACGGAACAGATCCGGAAGCTGAGAATACAGATGTTAACACCGATGCAGAGACTGTGGAAGTGGGAACAGATGCTGATAACCAGTAAAAAAAGAAAAGATCTTATAAAAAAGCTCTCCGGGGATTCCCCGGGGAGCTTTTTTAAGCTGAAAATTACTGTAAGTCCTCTGTATTCAGTACCTGCCAGGCGGTGATCCGGTAAAAGGTGTCATCCGCAGACAGAGGGTATAAGATCTCAATGGTAACCTGTAAGGATTGCAGATCGGAAATAGGTATCACATATGACTTTCCGTGTCCTACGGAGCCGTAATACGCATCCTCGCTGTCGGAGGCTTCGTAGACGCGACGCAGCGTATTGTCCATACCGGCCAGAGACTGCTCTGCCTGATTGCAGGCATCATAGTAGGCAGTAGTACGTTCCAAAACACGGGTGCTGAGCCTGCTGTCGGCATTAGCACTGACAATAGACAGTACGGCAAAGGATACCAGACAGAGGATCACGAATACCAGCAGGATCGAAGCGGAGCCGATATTCATACCGAATTGTTTTTTCTTTGAAGAGTTACTCATGGTCCCCCCTCCTCTCTGCAGTGTGATGCATGACAGAAATTGTATAAATAGGCATCTCCGGTGCAGACAAGTCATACACGGTGATCTGGGCTTCCATGATACCGGTACCTTCCGCCGGAGTATGTACCAGCTCGGCCTGATAGCTGCCGCCATTTTCTGCGGAACAGAGGTTCCAGCAGCTGTCAAAAGTAAGCCGGAGTGTATCGTCGCTGATCTGTTCCGAAGGAGAGAACAGATCCTGCATGGCATTTATGTCGCCCTCCAGCGCGAGGTACGATTCCGCCAGATTCTGTGCCTGGATGACAGCATGGTTCTGATTTACTGTCTGTGTGCTCAGCAGATGGGACTTGGCAAACAGCTGGATACAGACGGCGCTGGCCAGGGAGAAAAACAGGATCGCTATGATCATTTCCATTAAAAATAAACTGGATCTGGAATGCTTCATAATAAGTTCGGAATCCTTTCTGCCCGGTGTTTATTCCGTGGCATTACAGTGAATATGGATATAAAAGGTGTGGAACTCTCCGGAAGCCGTTTGCAGGGATGCACGGATCAGGTCATTGGAGACATAGGAAAATGTCAGGTCCTTAAGCTCCATGATATCCGTACCGGCAGGCAGAACCTGTCCGCCGAGAGAAGTCCCTTCCCGCATAAAGAGCTCTTTTAAATGTCCGTCGTAGAAATAGAGGTAGGTACAGTAGGTCTCATCTTCAATCCGTGAAAGCATGCAGAGAGCCGGGGTATCTTCCAGCGTGGCCAGAGAGATACTGTCCGTGGTATCATTCTGCCGGACTTTTTCCAGGATATAGGACACGGCAGTCCTGCTTTCGTAATTGACACCCATATCTTCCACGGTGTGCTGGTATACATCCGCTCCGATGGTAACGAGCGCCAGCGCGGAGACGGCGAATACACCGAACAATGCCAGAACGAACAAGATATCCACAATAAAATGTTTTTCCTGATTTCTATTGTTCATAATGTCAGAAAACTCCTTTAGTGAGCGCCGGTTCTGCGGAGTACGGTGACTTCCGGAAGAAGGTTGCTGCCATAGTATTCATAGTCGACGAAAAAACTGTTCTTATCATACAACAGACCGTAGTGCTGCTCCAGATATTCCAGAGAAGGTGGATAACAGCCTTCTACGGCATAGCATTGCGAAATGCTGCGTCCCAGGGCAGTTTCCAGACTTTCCTGCTGCTTGGTCAAAGTAGATTCACTAACGGATCCAATTCCCTGTAAAAACAGAACAAACAATACCAGAAATGCCAGAATCGGAAGCAGATAGACCAGTTTGCGTCCGAAGGACATGCTTTTTTGCTCAAAACGATTCATGATATCACTCCTATCCGATGCTGGTCATAATACCCATAAGAGGCAGGATGACCGATAACAGGATCAGACCGACGATCACTGACAGAATGATGACAAGGGTCGGTTCCAGAACGGCGATGATGGACTGTAATCTGCGGTTGGTATTTTCCTCATAGCGGTCTGCGATTTTTCGAAGGACCATATCTACGTTACCACTGCGGAAACCTACGGATACCATCTGAGAATACAGGTGATTGAAAATACCTGCACCGGTCAATGCTTCCGCAAAATTGGCACCGGCATTAATGGCTTCTTTGCAGTTTAAAATCTTTTGTTTCATTTTCTCATTGCCTACCAGTGCAGCCACCATGTCCAGACTGGAATAGGTATCCATACCACTGCTCAGAGTCAGGGCCATACCGCTTGCAAAACGCTCGCAGGCCACACTCTCATAAAAACGCCTTGTCAGAGGAAACCAATTCAGAAAACGCGCGGTAGTACGCTTGCCACCCTGGGTTCTGGTGGCGAAAAGATACAGAAGCAGTATCACACACAGAATACTTACGAAGATAAAGGAATAACGGTTCAGATGATTGCCGAGACGTAAGAGGGACGCGGCAAACCCCGTCATCTCACTGCCAAGCTCCACATAGACCTGCTCGAAGATCGGCATAACACGGCTGACCAGCACTACGATGACAGCAGCCATCATGGCGATCATAATAAAGGGGTAAGTTACGGCATCCCGGATACTGCTGGCGATGGCATCTTCTTTTTCGTAATAATCTGCCAGAGAATTCATGCAGACATCCAGATTACCGGATTCCTCGCCCAGAGCGATCATATGCAGACAGTAATCGGGAAATACTCCCGTGGCTTCCAGAGCCTTGTGAAAACTTTCTCCCTGCCGGCATACGGTAAGGATCTGGTCGAAGATCGCCTTCCCCTCCGGCGACTGTGCATCACTTTGCAGGATGGCCATGCCCTCCACCGGAGGAATGCCTGCCTGAAACAGCATGGCAGCCTGATTACAGAAAGAAGCGATCTCTTCATTAGAAAGTAATTTTTGTTCTGTGGTCTTCATGTCGTTTTGTTCCCTTTCACTAATACATTTTCTGAAGGATATAATTGCTGCCGTCACCGATGAACTTTTTCAGCGTCTTGTTATCCGTGTTGGCACCGAAGGTAGGATCCACCAGGGTCCAGACATTGCCGTCGAATTCGATGATGCCGTTCAGCCAACCGGTGTCGGCGGTGTAGACGCTGATCCAGGCGTGATAGGCATCCTGCGCGTAACCGACCTCCAGTCTGGTAGGGATCCGCTGGCTTCTGAGCATGCTCGCCATAACGGCGGCATAGTCCAGACAGATACCGGTGCCGGAATCCAGAATGGCATCTACGTCGGAAGTATAGCCGGTGGGGGGATCGGAAGCCTTATCGTAGTCGTAGGTAATATTTCCGGTGATATAATCATAGATCCGGGTGATCACCTCCAGATCGGAGGATGCGCCTTCCGCCAGTTCCTGCCCCTTGGCAACGACTTTGCTGTCTGCCGTAAAATTCACGTACTGATTAGGATAGAGAAAAGGACTGAATTCATCCGGGATCTGTACGTCCAGATCCGCATACAGGCAGGTGGCATAGTTCGTACCGGAAATATTTTCGTAGATCGTCACATCATAATATCCGTCGCCCGAGGAGAGAGGAAACGTCTCGTAGCCGCCTCCGTGCAGATCATAGGTATAGACAACGGTGTCGGGACCGGTGATGCGCAGTTTGACTTTGGGACAGGTGCCGGTATAATTGGCACAGACATAGCCATCGGACATATGAGAATAATCGATGACAGCTACATCATTGGACACCACCGCGGTGCCGTCGGCCTGTGGTACGAGGCAGACGGGAGTGGCATCCCGCGGAGATCCCACAGGGGAAGTGTTTTCCGTGTCCGGGGAAGCAGTCTCCGGGGAAGAGGTGTCGGTATCCGCAGAAGCGGGATCTGCGGAGGACTGGTCGTCGTAAGTGCCCGTCACAGAAGCATCCACAGGCAGAGAGTCAGAAGCGGAACCGCAGGCGCACAGACCCATGGCCATACAATATGTAATTAATAAAATGCGCAGCCGCGCAGATGATCTTGGTATCCGCATAGAAATCATTACATCCTGTTGTTATTGTGCCAGGCCCGTTACATTATCGGGAGTAAAGAGCAGGTGGAGGGTCTCACCGTTTTTTACGGGAACATAAATATTGGCTTCCTCAGAAAGAAAAGGGAAATTGATCACACCCTTGGAGGTGTCTACGGAGAGCGGTTCGATGATCTCGCCGGACAGCGTCTCCATAAAAGCCTCGTCATAGAGAATGTTATCTCCGGTAAACTTAAGGCTTAAAACATTATTCTCCACATAATCCAGAGTAAGCTCCGCGGGAGCGGGGGCAAACATTTTCTCGTTAAATTCGGAGAGCGGAACGATGACTAAGGGCGACAGAAAGGTCAGCACGAAGATCACCGCTGTGGCAACGATCAGACGATTATAGGAAGCGGCATTTACTTTTTTACGAAGCACCAGCTTGTCAAAAGGAATGGTATTGACCGGCTGGTTACAGGTGGACAGGATATTCTGCAGAGCATTATTGGCAGTCGTCATGTCCAGTTCATATCGGTTCTTTTTATGAAAAAACATAATCTGTTATCCTTTCATTCTTTCTTTCAAATGATCCTGTCCGGAGGCAATATAGCGTTTGACGCTGCTGCGGCTGATCTCCATGGCTGCAGCGATCTCTTCGAGCTTCATGTCGTTATAGTAGCGCATGATCAGGACCTGCTTCTCATTGAAAGGAAGCTGCTCTAAGGCGTCCGCCAGCCGGGAATATTCATCCTTCTGCTGGTAGTGCAGTTCCGGATTGGTGTCCAGATGGGGGTCCTGGACGATATCCAGAATCTCCTGGCTCAAGACCTGGCAGTCGTTCTGTGGTCGGTTCTTCTGAGTCATGTCATAGCAGACGTGGAAGCAGATGCGGTTCAGCCAGGCGATAAAAACCGTGGGATCATTCAGTTTTCCAATGTTTTTCAGAGCCAGTATGTAGACCTCCTGCATAGCGTCCTGAGCGAGAAAGTCATCTCTCAGATAATGCCTGGTGTAGTTGTATACTTTATTATAGGTAAGAGCATACAATTCCGCGAAGGCATCCGAGTCGCTGTGCTGGGCACGGATCACAAGACCGGCAATGTAAGGAATGTTCATGTCTTTCATGCGTTCGTCTCACTGCTTGGTTAACGGGTTCCTTAAGCGTGGAGCTTATTGTATGTCTCTGTAAGCAGAGTGGAGAAATACTCTGCATGTGCTTCTTCATTTAAAATATATGCGTACTTGATCTGAATGGGAGCATTGCTGTGCTCTTCGTTATATTCCCTCAGCTGCTGATCCAGACTTTCGATGAAATATTCCATGGTGTCATGGGAGCCGTGGTTGACGATCATGAGGAATTCATTGCCACCGTTACGTCCCACCACACCGAAGGCATCGCCGACGCTCTCAAGAATGCCGGAAAAATCTTTTAACATCTGGTCGCCTACCACATGTCCCATGGTCTGATTGATCTCCTTTAAGTTGGTGATGGTGACCATATAGCATGCTACGTGAGCCAGAGATTCCGGAGAATCGTAGGTCTCAAAGACTACATCCAGACCGTGTCTGTTGGGAATGCCGGTCAGATGATCCAGGAAAGCCGCACGGTTCAGCGCGTGGCTTTCTTCGGCAAAGGTGCGTAATTTATAAAAATCGTATAACAGCCATATCAGATTAAATAAAGCAAGGATCCAGGAAAGTGTGCATAGAATAAACAGGGTCCGGTCTTCGAAAAGCTTCGTGCCCAACGCCGGGTTCAGGGTCAGCACCAGAACATACGCAGCTTCCAACAGAAGCAGAAGGACTAACTGCACGGTTTTGGTGTTACGGAAGGTTTTTACGAATTTCTTTTTCTGTATCATAGGGTCGCTCCTTTAAAAGCCTGTGTCATGATTTTCTTTGGATGTATTATAGCATATTGTCTGTCAGAAAAAAAGATAACGATGCCTGCCTTCACTAATTTGATTTTAAAAACTTAGATTTTTTGAAACTTTTTTTAAAATTAAATAAAAAAATTTGACCTTTTTTTTGAGATGAACCGTCTTAATAATTAGAAAGACACAAAAGGAGCGGTTTTACCGGCAACTCCGGAAGAAAGGAGCAGAAGGGGACGATGGAAGAACGAAGGAGGATCGACCGTGTTGGCTATCAGGCTAAGAGCGTTATCGTAGTATGTGATTCGGGAGAGAGCATTTTTGTCGAAACATGCAATGCCAGCCCACTGGGCATAGCTTTTACGATGCCGGCCGGATCTCCTGATCTTAAGGGGAAAGACATCATAATCGTAGCGGATACGATGATCATGTATGCAGATGTCACCAGACAGGAGGAGCAAGAAGACGGAGGATTTAAAGTAGCTATTTCGGCAAAGAAATTCACGCCGGAGGTGCTGCAGTATTTATTTGAACATATTGTTGAAAAATAGAATGGAGAGGAAAAATCATATGAGAAAAAACAGTAAGAACGAAAAAGTGATTCGTGCTATGGCGATCGGCATTTCCGCAATGCTGATGGCATCTTCCCCGCTGACTGCACTGGCAGCAGAGGGAGAGGGCACCACACCCGAAGGCAATGATGATCATAATATTGTTGTAACACCGGAAGCCGGTATTGCTGACCGGGCACAGGCGGCAGCAAAAGAAGCTGACAAGGCAGTAGAAACGGCAGAAAAGAGTGCTACTGATGTGAAGTCGGAAGTGGCTGATCAGGTAGTGGCAGGGGAAGCTAAGGATACGCAGGGCAAGGATCTGTCTCAGGCTGTTCTGGATGCCAATGCCAAAGTAGAGGATAAGACCGTGGAGGGCGGTTCTTCTCTGAAGGACGCAGAGTCTGCTGTGGAGAGTGCAGATACCAAACTTGGCGTTGCAGAAGCAAATGATAAGCTTTCCGACGCAGAACTGAATAAGGCAGCTGATGCTGCGGCAAATGCAGGAAAGACTGCGGCAGACGCGAAGGATGCCATGCAGGCTGCCCAGAATAAGGTAAATGGACAGATCGAGAATATCAAGGATGCTGCTTCTATCACCGATGCCAATGCGGCATATGAAGAAGTAAAGACTACCGTAGATCAGGCACAGGCTGATTTCGATGCAAAGCTTGGGGAGTACAATACCGCCAAGACAGCTTATGAAGAGGCAGCACAGAAGGTGGCAGCTTATGAAAAGGCTTATGAGGAGGCTGTAAACAGTGCAGATGCTAACGCTGCGGCAGCAGCAGCTGAACTGGAAGCAGCGAAGACAAATGCAGAAGCACTGGCAAAGGCTCTGGAGGCTGCAAAGGGTGCAGTGGATAAGTCTGCAGCAGGTGCTCTGGATATTGCAGATAAGGAAACTCTGACCCAGGGAGACAATGGACTGAACTGGAAAAATGAGGATCAGCTTTTCATTTCCATTATGCAGAACTACTATCTGCCCGAGGTACAGAAGATCACTGCCGATGATATTAAGGTTGTCCGCAGACAGGGTGAAGACAATAATACCAAGAATTATTTTGAAGTAACCTATACCGATGAGAATGGTAATAAGCAGACAAAGTATTACAACTATGTGATGGATGACAAACAGACTTCCAAGGACAATATCGTGATCTTTGAGAAGCGAATTGAGGAAGTAAACTGGAAGACGGCGCAGGAGACCAATCCGGATCAGTATGTGAAGGGAAACGGGGATACTATCACTGTTTCCGAAGTGGAAAAAGGTCTGAAAGACGGAACTATTATTGCAGTAGATGGAAAGAAAGTGATCAAGAACGACGGAACCGAGAGTATCATTATTTCTGACAATAACCAGAAGACCGAAAACGGCGAGGTTGATACTGATGTAAATGAGGCTACCGAGAAGGAATCCTGGAAACTGGATGAGAACGGCAACCTGATCAAGACCGTGACCGCTGATGTGACCACCATCACCTATACCGATGCAAAATTCACTTCTTCCGAACAGTACCAGACAGAGGCAGAGAGAGATGCTGCAGCCGCTGAAAAGGAAAAGGAATTGGAAAATGCCAATAACGGTAAGGAAGCAACCGTTACAGGAACAGAAAAAACGGATTATACTTATACCGGTAACGGAACCTACATTCCTACCTTTACGAAGACTGTGAATGTGAAGGATGAAGAGGTTGAATGGAAGCATACAGATAAAAAGACGGATTATGGTGTAAGAACAGAGGAAGAAGCAGTAGCAAAGGTTACGAAAGAGCAGGAGAAGGCGTTAAGCAATAAGATTAACGATGATGACGACTTATACCTGATCGGTGTAAGCAGTGATCTTAAGGTAACCGGCTATACAGAAGATCACTGGTATGATGATTCCGACTTCCTCGTATCCGGCACTGTATCCGCAACTTATGCAAAGGTCACTAAGAAGACAGTAGACCAGAGTACCTTCGGCTCCCTCTGGAATGACATCAAGGCTCTGTTTGGTAATGGAGAAACTACGAACAAGAAACTGGAAGATGCAGCCAGAAAGGCAGTCGAGGCAGATGGCGGTATTTTCGTCAGCGCTAACTGGGATGACTGGAAGCTCGGTAAGGCAACCATCCGCTATGTAGCAGGTGTCAGTGTTAAGACCGATGAGAAGACCACCGCAGCGGATGCACAGAATGCGGTACAGGATGCAGCACTGGCACAGGCAAAAGCAAGCGGCGCAACTGGTGTGTACAATGTGAAGACTACAGATACCGATACCATTGCTCATACCAGCTATTCCTATGAGATTGATTATCTGGAGAAAACCGGAGAGACCACAACCAATACTGCTGTCAGAACTGAGACTTATGCAAATGCAGAGGTGCTGACCGGTCAGATTATCCAGAACCTGAATTACATTCAGGGCAACATTAAGCTCACCCAAAAGGATGAAGCCTATCGTAAATTCGTAGATGATGCCAAGGCACTGACTGAAAAGTATCAGAAGCTGTTACAGGATGCAAAGGCAGCACAGGGTGAGGTGGAAGCAGCACAGGGCAAGGTAGATGTGCTGAAGGCAGAGATCGAAGCTCTGAAGAGTAACAGAACCAGTAACCTTGGAGCTCTGAAGGAACTGGAAGGAAAGCTGGCCGTGGCTGAACAGAACAAAAAGGATGCAGAAGATACTCTGAAGGAGATTCTGGGCAGCCTGGATGAGGCAGGCGGAGAGCTGGATAAGGTGATCGATCGTCTGACTCCTGCACCCACACCGGCAGCTCCCGCAGGCGGCAGCAGCGATACCGGAGAGACTGTTGTTAACCCGATTGTTCTGGCACCCGCACCGGTGGCACAGGCAACAGTAGTGACCCAGAATCAGGCAGCGGCACAGGGCGTGACGCAGATTGCTGATGAGGAAGCACCTCTTGCAGCAAATGTTGAGGAAGACACCCAGAAGACAGCAGAGGAAGCACCTAAGGCGGAAGAAGCAGTGAATATTGCAGACGAAGCAGTTCCCCTGGCAGATGTTGCCGTAGAGAGCGAACATGCAAAGATGTCCTGGTGGTGGTGGCTGATCATTCTGATCCTCGGTGCAACCGGATATGAAATGTACAAGAAGCACAATGAGAAGAAGCTGAAGGCTCAGGCAGAAAATGCAGGAGATATCGAAGAATAAAAGATAACAAAAACGACATCCATTGGGATATCCCCGGTGGATGTCGTTTTTTAGACCTTGGAAAGAAAATTACTCGAAGAGCTCTTCGACTTTTTCCAGATCACCGTCTCCGGTCAGCAGAAGAGTCACTGTGGTCTGGGCACTGCTGATATCGGTTGTCCCCTCAACGCATAATTCACCGTCAGTATTGTAGAGAGCCCATTGGAACTCTTTGACAGAGGAGGGCCAGTCTGCTTCCATAGAGATCGATTCCTGATCCGACAGGGAATCCAGATTTACCTGTTCCCCGGTCACGGGATCAATGACCGCTACCATACCGACTTCGATGCCACACATATTGACTACCGACAGGGTGAGTGCTCTGGTATCCTCCGAAGTGGATTCTATGGCAGACGTATCGGAATCCGGGGAAACATCGGCAGGCAGGGCGGCAACAGTCTCAGACGGGGAGGGGGAAGCAGTCGTGGCGGATGATGTTTCCTCTCCGGCAGAATTCTGACTGCATCCTCCGAATAACAGACAACAGGACAATATACTTACAGTAAAAATATGCCGTATGAAGCTTTTTTGCATAACAGTCTCCTTTGTGTGAAAATCTATATCACTATTATAGCGAATTTCCCATAAAAAGTAAATTTTCGCGATGAAAATTTCCGGAAGCAGACCGGTAGGAATTCCTGAAAAAAATATCGAAAAATGTGAGCCGTTTTTCATGGATAAGTAGTCTTTATAGATAGAGACTAAGAAATAACGGAGGCGGTCGAGATGAGCGGCATGTTATATTCCATACCTGTGATTTTGACAGGTTATCGAATCGTACAAATTGAAGATGAAGCGACACCGCTTGCACAGGCAGCAAAGAGTGGATATTACGGTGACACAGTAGCCGGAATGCTGGGCATTGGTGTTTTGTTACTCTTGGTGATTTATTTTATATTATGCAGAAAATACCAGAAAAGAATCATAGAATTGCAGGAAAATGCACATCCCGGCTGGAACTGGTGGAAACTTAGAAAGCAGGTAACCGAACTGGAGGATAAAAAGGCAGAAGGAATTGTCGAGGATATCCGGCGGGCAGCGCAAAGCTATATGACTGTTTAAATTGAAATAAATGAAATAGAGCTGATATAAAAAGGTCCGGGGAGCGTTCCCCGGATTTTTTTGCGATACAATACAAAAATGAAGTATTTCGTTGCTGATGTCTGACGGTAATGTTATAATTATGTATGTGGTGGTTCCGGAGACCGGTGCCATAAGCATTAAGAAAGAAAAGGAAGGCATTCTATGAAAGTATTGGTAACAGGCGTAAAGGGTCAGTTGGGATATGATGTGGTAAATGAACTTACAAAGCGCGGCATTGAGGCGGTCGGTGTGGATATTCAGGACATGGATATCACGGATGCTGCCAGTGTGGAAAAAGTGATCGGTGAGGCAGCACCGGATGCTGTGATCCACTGTGCAGCCTATACCGCAGTGGATGCAGCGGAAGACAACGTGGAGCTCTGCCGCAGGGTCAACGCGGACGGCACACAGAATATTGCCAATGTCTGCAAAAAGTTAGACTGCAAGATGATCTATATCAGCACGGACTATGTATTTGACGGCGAAGGTACCAGAGCCTGGGAGCCCGACGATGAGCGCCATCCTCTGAACGTATACGGACAGACCAAATACGAGGGCGAGCTGGCAGTGCAGAATACACTGGAGAAGTATTTTATCGTAAGAATCTCCTGGGTATTCGGTGTGAACGGTAAGAATTTCATCAAGACCATGCTGAATCTGGGTAAGACCCATGATCATCTCACGGTGGTGAATGACCAGTTTGGTTCGCCTACTTATACTTATGATCTGGCAAGGCTTCTGGTGGACATGGTGCTGACCGACAAATACGGCATTTATCATGCGACCAATGAAGGTATCTGTAACTGGTATGAATTTGCCTGCGAGATCTTCCGCAAGGCAGGCATGAACGTGGATGTGGCTCCCGTACCGGCGTCCGAGTATCCCACGAAGGCAAAGAGACCGGAGAACAGCCGCATGAGCAAGGAAAAGCTCACACAGAACGGTTTTGAGAGACTTCCTTCCTGGCAGGATGCGCTGGAACGCTATCTGCCACAGATACAGTAGCGGTTCCTTATATAAGCAGCCCCTGTATAGGGGGAAATTTATGGGAAATACTTCATGGGGCGGTATCGGAAACGGTACTGCTCCTCTTTTGGTTATAATAATATGAAAAAGTCGTGAAAAACCCTGTAAATTTCACGAAAAACCAGTTGACAACGGAAGTTGGAACAAGTATACTATTAAAGCGTGCCAGAAAAGGTGCGTCTATTATACTATTAAGAAAGAGGTGAAACAGAATGCCAACATTTAACCAGTTAGTAAGAAAAGGACGTCAGACCTCTGTTAAGAAGTCTACTGCACCTGCTCTCCAGAAGGGTTACAACTCTCTTCACAAGAAAGCAACAGACGTTTCTGCTCCCCAGAAGCGTGGTGTATGTACTGCTGTTAAGACAGCAACTCCTAAAAAGCCTAACTCTGCTCTTAGAAAGATCGCCAGAGTACGTCTTTCCAACGGAATCGAAGTTACCAGCTACATTCCCGGTGAAGGTCACAATCTGCAGGAGCACAGCGTTGTTTTGATCCGTGGTGGTCGTGTTAAGGACCTGCCCGGTACCAGATACCACATCATCCGTGGTACCCTTGATACCGCCGGTGTCGCTAACAGAAAACAGGCTCGTTCCAAGTACGGCGCTAAGAGACCTAAGGATGCTAAGAAATAAGTAGTATCCGGGGCGTTTTGAACGTCGGACCGAGAGTTCGATGAAAATCCGCAAGGATTTTTGGAGACGATGCGAACATCGTCTTTGTACCACAAAAACGAAACTAAGAAAAGTGTTGGAATTCTGTGATACAGATATAACAGCGCGAACACTTGGGGAAACACATGTGAGTACCTATGATCTAACGTAAACAATTTGTTAAGGAGGGAAGAACCGTGCCACGTAAAGGACATATTCAGAAAAGAGATGTATTAGCAGATCCTTTATACAACAACAAAGTGGTTACCAAGCTTGTCAACAACATCATGTTAGATGGCAAGAAGGGTGTAGCCCAGAAGATCGTATACGGAGCATTTGCTAAGGTTGAAGAGAAGAGCGGCAAGCCTGCTCTGGAAGTATTCGAAGAGGCTATGAACAATATCATGCCTGTTCTGGAAGTAAAAGCAAGACGTATCGGTGGTGCTACCTATCAGGTACCTATCGAAGTTAGACCTGAGAGACGTCAGGCTCTGGGCCTTCGTTGGTTGACCATGTTCTCTCGTAAGAGAAGTGAGAAGACCATGGAAGACAGACTTGCTAACGAAATTCTTGACGCAGCCAACAATACCGGATCTGCAGTTAAGAGAAAAGAAGACATGCACAAGATGGCAGAGGCAAACAAGGCTTTTGCTCATTACAGATTCTAGTAGCTGAAAGTAGAGGATTTGGATAATGCCACATTCGACTTGTTCCGTAAGTATGCGAAACGGAGCGGACGCATGGATGATGCAGATTTGATGGATGATAATCACGGCTTGTTGGAGAAGCTCCGGCTTTATGAAGGTGATTATTTGAAACGTGCTGCCGCTTTGCTGTTTCATACCGATCCGGAACGATATGTAACCGGAGCTTTCGTAAAGGTAGGTTTCTTTCGCGAAGAAATGGACTTGGTGTACCAAGATGAAGTACATGGCAATCTGTTCCAGCAAATTATAAAACTGATGGACTTACTGTGTACCAAATACATGAAAGCCATTATTACCTACGAGGGTATTCACCGCATCGAAACATTGCCCATGCCGAGAGAAGCACTGCGTGAAGCATTACTAAATGCTTGTATCAACAAAGATTATGCAGAGCCTTCTCCCATACAAATCCGTGTATATGAGAACAAACTGGAAATAGTAAATGGAGGTGTATTGCCAGACGGATGGACAGTAGAAACATTGTTGTCTTCTCATCGCAGTTTTCCATATAACCCCGACATTGCCAATACCTTCTTTCGTTCCGGTGAGATTGAGGCATGGGGACGTGGTATTGAGCGTATCATTATAGCTTGTAAGAAAGACGGATTTTCCACACCTGAGTTCCGCTATGACGCTTCGGGCATTTGGACTATATTCAATTTTGAGTATCCTGAAAGGGCAACTATCCAAGACGACCAAAGGACTACCCAAAAGACTACCCAAAAGACTACCCAAAAGGGTATGCAAAACCTAACAGAACAACAGCAAGCTATACTTTCATTCTTAAAAGAACACCCAGAAGCAACTCGAAAAGAGATAAGCGAGAGTCTTTCTAACATTACAGAAGATGGCGTAAAGTACAATCTTTCCCGACTTCAAGAATTTGGCTTACTGAAACGTGTAGGAGGCAGGAAACAAGGATATTGGCAGATTATAGAATAAAGAGCTATGGACGATTGGGAAGAATTAGAAAGTTGGCATGAGGATTTAAGGACATGGGAACGCTTTCAAGATGAACTTGAAAAGATAAATGAAGAAAATCTATACGAAATGCGGGATTCTCAGAATAGAAAACTATCTTTGCAACAGGAAACATCCACGAGACCTTGTGCAAAACAAAGCAATCCAAAGATGGAGCAATAGCGGGAGATTACCTCTTTAGCTAAGATATACATCAAAGATATTCAGCTACTTATCGTTAGATTACGATTCCTGGGGCCACAGATTGAAACCCAAGACTTCTTTCCGTTCTTATCCAGAACTTATCCCATGGCAATCGGCGGCACATTGGATTCTTACTCCAACACAGCACAAGGATTTTCTTGTCAATGGAGAGAAAATCGGCTCAATCCGAAATTCCGGTGCATTTGTTAAATTACCAAGTCAGTATTGTTAAAGTCAAGCGTATAGTTTAGCAATCCGAAAGATAAAGAAATTCCGGTCTCTGACACCTCGCATTTGAGCTCTAAAGATTTTGACCTTTGAGTTGAAAGCCTCGGCGGCTGCATTGGTCGCACGTCTGCGAAAGTAGTTGAGGATTGTTGGCGCATGATTTTTAAAAGTCTTGATTACTGAACGGAAATTGGCGTTACCCAATGCCTGCACTTTCCCATACCATTCATTGAACTTTCCCATAGCCTTTGCCGGTGAGATCTTCAGATTGAATATGTGACGCATTTGCATGGCCAGCAGATATGCCTTCTTGAGAATCGGATAATGCCTGAAAAGGATATTGACACGGTGTCGTTGTATGTCTGTCCATTTTTCCCGGGACATCATAAGGGTATGCTTGCTGCGGGCCAGTATCTGGCGCATGGTCTCTCCGTTGGAGTATATGGTTGGAGACTGCGACCTGTCACAGTTGTTCTCCTCGGCAATCAGTTGCCGTCGGATGTCAATGCGTATTTCGTCAACCGCCTCGTTATAGACCTGTTGTACATGAAACCGGTCGTTGACCACATAAGCGTTGTAGAACACTTCACCGGCTATCAGCATCATGGACGGTGACAGATCACAGGTCACCTCCTTTACCCTGCGCCTGACGGACTTGCCCATCGCGTTAATGAGTATTGATATGATTTCATCACTCTTGGTGCCGGGAATGGCCGCCGCCAACGTGCCCTTGCCGCCGTGACCGTCCTTGTTGGTCAGGAAAGTCCAGACCTCTCCGTTGCTCAGGCACGTCTCGTCCAGACTCATGTACGGACCGATGTTGTCCGCATTGAAATAGAATCCGTAACATAAATTGTTATCAACCCAATCGGCATAGCCGCTCAACTTGTTACGGTATAGGTCCGCGTAATACTTGCCGTTGACACAGTACATCTCGGCTATGTGTTTAATCGAAAGTGCCGTCGTCTCCACCTTCATATTTTAAAAAAGCCACGAACTCTGCACTGAGTCGGGAGCCTTCCGCGTTGGGCAGTTCCAAGGTGTAACTGAATATCTCGTTGGTACTCTTGTCCCACCATTTGTTTTTGCGCATATGCAGGAATACCGGGCGTCCACGTAACGGATAATCCTGTATCGTTATATAATCTGTATAACCACGAGCGACTATGTCGGGATTGCGGTAATCCTCGGCAGAGAGCTTCTTCTTCTCGTCAAGCCATATGTCATAGGCCTTGTCGGTACGCTCAAAACGTACCATTTCAAACAGTTCCTCAAGCCCGTCGGGAAGGAACATCCAAAATGCATGGGAGGTTTTCATGGCGCAAATTTAACAATTTATGCAGAATATCATGCACCGGAATTTCGGATTGAGCCATAAATATTGCAAAGTCTGAAGAGAAAGAAAGCTTTGTCTTTCACCCCTCTGAACTGAGAACGAAAGTTCTTTATTTTAGCATTGAAGGACTCAGAAGCAGCATTAGTAGACCGCTTGTCGAAGAAGTTTATGATTTGCTGATAATGAGTCTGTATGGATCTTGCCACTCTTCCGAAAGCAAGGAATCCGGATTTGTCTACTTCATCGTACCATCTTGCAAGTCTGGTTAAGGCCGTATCCTTATGCCTGCACTGGTGATATATCAGCCCAAGCCTCATTGAAAGATAATAGGCTTTCTTTATATCCGGATATTCTCTGAAGAGGATGGCAGCGCGGGCACGCTGCGATTCGGTCCATAAGGATTCTTTCTTATAGAGAAGGTAGATGCTTCTAGCCAGTAATTGCTTCCTTGAGTCCCCGTTTTCGAAAACCGGAGCATGATAGATTTTCCCGCAAGCCCTGGCATGTGCTATCTGTATGGATTCCTCATCCAAGGCTTCCCATCGAGCCTTGACTCTCATTTCCTGAACAGCTTCATAAGCCAGTTTCTGGACATGGAAACGGTCCGTTACACGACGTGCGACGGGAAAGCAGACGCGTGCAATCTGTTCCATGTTGGGGGCAACCGTGGTCGCTGCGTGTCCGGTCTTCGGGTTTACCTCAAGCTGTGAGACCCAGTTCATATCAGGAGCCTCGTCGCCCTCGCCGAAGAGCTGGACGATATAGTCGAGCTGCTTGCTTTGCAGCTCCTTCATAACGCTCTCGCAGTTGGTCTCAATCCACTTACACATATTTTTGTAGGAAGGAAGATTATTTGCCGCAGTGTTCGCTGGTTTCCCTTCGTCGTCCTTGCCGAACATGTGAATGCGGACGAGGTCAAACGCATTGCAGAGCTTGCCGCAAGTTGGGTCTGTGCTGTGGTGGCTATACGCAAAGCGGCCGTCTTCATAGATAACGAGACCGCCGGAAGTCGAGCCGCCTTTATAGGTGTAGCGGCCGTTTTCGCCCTTGATGTAGACGTCAGGCAGGAAGGTCTCGATTGCGTCCTCAACGGAGTAAGTACGGCAGAACGCGCCGACGATACCGTCTTTCGCGGTCGGGTCTCCCTGCTTGTCAGCGAGACGCCGAATCGTGCCGGACTTCCTGCTCGATACGGGCCACTGAGTCGGGTCTTTCCAGTCCGCATACCTTGCGAGCTGCTCGTCGGCGTCCAGCCACGGGCCGTCCTGCACTTCATAACGGAACTCGCCGTCAGAGGAAGCGCTCGCCCAGTACATGAGCCGATGGGGCTCATAGGTGGTATCGTCGCACATGTCGATACCGATGTCACCTGCAATCCTGCGGGCAATGGCCTCACCGAGGGAGCATTTGGTCAGTATCTGATCTGTTTCCGTGATCTTCCGGTGGCAATTGGAATCACAGCAGGTGCGAGAGAATATTTTGCCGCAGATATCTGTCTGAAATATATAAAGGAAGCAGTTTCTGAACCATGCAAAGAGGAACAGCTG
>OKRY01001430.1_pt1 | contig 19480 bp, 15 predicted proteins | sample 1601121 | NCBI WGS metagenome assembly OKRY01 (sample SAMEA3541546, study PRJEB24748) | human gut metagenome | biome: human gut; feature: human-associated habitat; material: faeces | place: China | collected 2012
TTGATTTTTCACTAATATCAGTATATCGTTTTCGCGTTTTCTTCGCAAGTGGTTTTGCCATCTGGTCAAGATTGTACCATCTGCCCCGCGCAGGGTAGGCAGAATCGTCCTATCTTCTCGTATCATCCCATGGTATAATGAACATACAATTCAAGGAAATGAGGCGCACGATGAAATACGCAATTGGCATTGACACCGGCGGCACCTGCACGGATGCCGTCTTATATGATTTTGATACTGGCAAGGTACTGTGCTCCAACAAAGCACTGACGACATATGACGATCTGACACGCGGTATTTTGGAGGCATTGGACGGGTTGGATGCGTCTCTGTGTCGGCAGGCATGTGCTGCCGGACTTTTCACCACTCTCGCAACAAATGCCTGCGTGGAAAACAAAGGCGGCCGGGTATTCATGATTTTTATCGGAGTCAGTGAAAAAGTAGTTCGCAATACCTACCGCGACTATGGATTTGAAAGTCTGGATGATATTTTATTTGTGGAAGGAAATGCAAAACTCATATCATTATTTGTTATTGTTCTCCATAAATTCTTACAATCTCCCCACTTACACCAGCCCCAGTATGAAGCTCGTATCTCGCGGTTACGTTTCCGGCTTTTTATTCGTTTCACCTTTCGGGCAAAGTTCTTTTTCATATTTTTACGCATCCGAACATTATCTTTCGTGAAGCAATAGCCCAAAAAGTTAATCCTTCTTCCTCTTACTACGTTTTCGCTTTCTATGCTTTTTGTTCCCATTTTTTGTTTCTGTTCCTATCGGAGCAATACAACTGTTTGCTTTAACTACCAACCCAACTTTTGCACTTTCCCGTTCATACGCACGAATAAGAAACAACGCTTCGGCCTTAGAACGAGCCAGCATAACATTATCATCGCAATATCTATGCAGGCATTTGACACGATATTTCTCCTTCATTGTATGATCTATCCGGCTTGCCGCAAAATTCCCGATAGGTTGGCTTGTAAATGCTCCAATCGGAACACCTCTTCTTCCGTTCAACTTCATTCTCCAATACGTCAACTAACTCTGTTCCGCTGTCATACGATAAAACAGCTATCTCGATCAATTTAATAAATCGTTCATCTTTGAATTTCCTTCTCAATGCAGCAACAATAAGCTCATGAAGAATACTTTGATAGAACTTTTTGAAATCAGTCTTTACGAACCATTTGTATTCCGGGTACCGGTGAAGAAAACGTTTCATTCTCCTTACTCCAAAATGTAATCCCTTTCCCTTGATACACGCACTTGTATCATAAATCAAATTTCTATAAACATCTTCTTCAATCACCCTCATAATTGCATGGTGCAATATACGCCACGGGAAATATTTCTGTTTGACAATATCTCGAACCTTTCCTGCATCACTTTTTACTCTCATTACGCTATAATCCGGTGCCGGAAAATCCAATGTCAGGATCATCAACTGCAAAGCTCGGAGGTCTTCTTCCGGGTGTAGATTATGCCGCCTGATAAAGCGGTTTTTCTTAACCTTCCCATCTTGTGCTTCTTTGTCCGCTTCACGTAAATTATTTATCTCTGCTATACGTTCAAGAATATACCCGGCTCTTTTAGATTTCTTTCCACCGTTTGCTTTAATTCGTCTATTGTCAGCCTCTATCCTTTCCGCTATAATTATATCAATTTCATCATGCGACAGACTCTTCCAATCAATATCACTTCTTCCAATATTCACTGCTGCTTTGTTTTAAAATTTACACCATACTTCCAATTTTGTCTTGTTCAGACCATTCTAATTATTCCGATAACTGCAAGCCGTTTTTGCTTGCTTGAATAATTCGCCCGGAGCTTTCGAGAACCAACCTACTAACACCGCTTGTCGCCTTTCGCAAATAGGGCAACCTTTCCGCATTCTTGATTTTCTGACATCGTAACCAATTGATTACTACGTTGCAACGATATAAATCCTGCAAGGTCATGGCTCGGAGAACTCGCAGATTACTCTACGATAAATAAGTATGGCGAGAGCCGATATTCGCATTCGAGTTCGACCAATCGTTATTCGAGTTCGCATAAGCGAGGCCGCAATTCGCACCGTTATTCGCATTACCGCCCCAAAGAACCAGCTCTTGTTCCCCTCTACCAACCGTCCACGCCTTTCGGCTTTCGTCCCGTTATCCGTTGTCGTAAAACGAGAAGGTGGACGGGTTTTAATTAACTGAAATTCAAAGAACTAATATTTTAAAATCTATCATGCAGCCATCAAAGATGCACCGCTAACAAATGTTAAATTCCCAAAATACGCAAGGCGAGAGCCGACACTCGCAGACGAGTTCGACCAAGCGAAATCCGAGACCGCAGAAGCGAGGCCGCAATACGCACCGCTAAACGCAGCACCGCCCCAAAGAACCAGCTGCCCAGTAGTGTTTGCCCATGAATAATCAGCCCAATAAGAAGTGCTGTTTCCACCAATCTTTTTCGGGAAAATATCAAAATGCTCCCCAAGAATTATTTCCTGCACTTGACCGGAAGCTGTCTGACGGGTAGCTTGTCTGTATTCACCATTTGGATGCGCAGCTAATTCAGCAGTAGTCGGTAAACGGTTTCCTTTGTAAATGAAAATTTCCGTTCCACTTTGAGCACTATTGTTGGAACTACCGCAAAATACTCCTTGCAGAAATTCCCACTGCCACCCATAAGGATCTTCTATACCCATCATGTTCACCCGTGAACAATCCACTCCAGTATTACTTCCATTCACCACAGAAATAGCTATTTTGCCCCAATTGTCACCGAGACTCTTTGTTGCGCCAGTTTGCAATGCTGCCGCAGCAGCCCACAAGTCTTTACTGGAGCTACCACCCACACCATAACCAAGTTTGGCTTGAATATTGGTATCTCCGTACTGGGACAGCCCCAACATCATAATAAGCTTTCTCTGATCGTAATCGGTCAGTCCCCATTCCTTACCGTTCACTTGTGCAGCATTCCAAAATGCGTTGATTGTCTTGCTGCCTGCCGGTGCAACTCCTGAACGTGAAACAAGTGCGCTACCTGACATGGAGCCTTTGTATGCACCGATACAGTTATACATTCCACCATTTGCCCCACCAATAAACTCACCGCCAATAGGTAGCATCGAGAGCCATAAGACTGGTACACCACTTACACTGTCAGTCTGTACACGATAATACAAACGTGGCCCTATCCACATCACATGCCCTTTGGTTTCATCCACCGCAGTACCATCAGCAAACACCGCACTATTGGTAGGGGACATTTTAGCAGCCCTTCCATCATTCGTTACGAGATAACGGCCACAATACAACTTGTATTCTGTCCATGCGGCTGTATTACCTATCACACCATAGTTCGTGCTACTTTGGGTTGATTGTTTGATTGGAATCCCCCAAGCCACCTGCCTCAACATTTGTTCGTCACCATTATTAATAGCATTCATGAAGTTTTCCACGGTAATGCGTCTGACACTACCACCAACTTCCACCAATACTGTATTGGAACGCAGAATGGAGGTCACCAATGTTTCATTTCCTAATCCTTTAGTTGCCATAATATTATTTTGTTTTTATGTTAATTAAAATGACATTCTGCCAAAACATCAACATCATATTGAGTCCCGTTTCTGTCAGTTTCCGTTGTTGTTACAGATATAGAATTTGTTGTAGAATGTTTCAAACTCTTCCAGTTTTCCTTATCCATCACATCCATAGTCCACGATGCGGAAGTAGGAGTATAAGTTGATCCAGTAGTCATATTTACAATCTTGGCACTTACTGTAACGGGCTGTCCGGTATCAACCTCTTTGTTAGAAGAAGTTATATAACACACAATCTGAAATTCATCTGCTGTGTCAACAATGCGTACCCCAGCACGTGCTATCGGCTGTGAAGCACTTGAAGACTGATAAACTTCCGCTATGAACAATTGAGTACCATCCACATCATCACGGGTAACAGTAATGCTCTTTTGTCCGTTCTTATCAGTCCAAACCGCCGTGTCCTTATACCATTTTATATAGTAATCGGTAATAGCATTAGCACCGGCATACAGCTTGGTAGTCAGAGTACAACTTGTTACTTTGCTTGTTAACTGTTCGGTACTTGCAAGAATAGCAAGATAGTAAGAGCTGGCTCCCATATTCTGAATGGCAATAGGCAGTTCCCCGGTCAAATTATACTCAACACCTGCCGTAGAAGCGACACATGAATAAGTCAATGTATCTCCTGCAATATTCGTTTTGCTTGCCAAGTTTCCGACAATTTTAATGGCACCGGTACTGGTATTCAAAGAGAATTTGCCCGTACTGTCTTTTTTCCAACCTCCACTTTCCGCACCGTTAAAATTTAAAGCCACTCCATTGTAAGCCCAACTATGACCAGACAAACTGACCGCCAACCCACGTGCCGAAGTTACTTTGGGTGTCCGTACCGGCTGATTCGCAGCTATACTCCAATCAGGAGAGACAGCCCCACTTTCTTCATCTACGGCCTGAAACAATGGAATGCCATTATTTTCAAAAGTCAGCATCAGGCTGTCATTGGAACGAAGACGTTTAATCGTGATGCTATTTTGGGCACTATAATTTTCTGCCATATTCCCAACCTCCTTCTGATATAATTTGATTCATGCTTGTATTAGTATAAACGATACCGTCCAACAACAGTATTCTATCTTCCAGTTCTCCATCAAGAGAAGGCAGGCACATTACCTCCTTTTCATTCAAGATGATGGATTCTCCCTTTACCAAGTGCCCCAACAACAGAACCCCGGCATCCAAAGCCTTTTCCTTATTTGCTACAACATACCTCATATCAATTATTTATATATATGTTCCCGTTACTGTCCGTATATTCATTTGTCCCATCAGTCAATACAGAGAAAGCCTTTTTTTGCTCGGCCTTAATGTACACGTCCAACCAATCGTCAAGATAAGTTTCACCAATACCGGTTCCATCCAACATTATCACAGTTTTTTCCCCCTCCTGCCATTGTACCCCGGTCTTATTTGCACTGTCCGTAAACCATACCATGCGGATAATCGGTGCCGGTATTGGCACAATTTCTCCATTCCACTGTACCATAGCTATATTCCTATGCAGGATTTCATCAGGATTGATGGAAGCCTGACTTGCCGGTATGCACGTAAATTTTGGATAAACACGATTGACGGAGAATTGCTGTCTTGCAACCTCCTTTCCACCAACCTTCACCAACAGCAAGTAATCCCCCTTCTCGACCAAACGCAAGTCCATTATCAGGCTGGTTAAGGACAAAGCCACTATTTCATGGTTTGCGGTAGTCAGCATTGTTTGACTTGATATGCTGTTCACCTGATAAAGTTCAATTGTATATCCGGTAGTTATTTTATTCACTCCCTTTGTTACCATAAGTGGAATGGTGCGCTCGTATGAATTTTCATCCAAAGCTGCATTCCTATTGGCCGTAGATGCGGAAATCAAATTGTTGGCTACCTTGTAATCATACAACAAAAGCTTGTCAAGAAATGGATTGTACTGGATTATCTGACTATCCCCAATAGACAAACCGTAGGTATCTTCACTCTTATCTACCGTTGTCAACATGATAGAGTCAGTCTTAACGGGAATATTCACCCCAAGCCGGGTATCAGCTATCAGACCTTCAAAATACAACTCAAAACTTTCACCCGGAGCCACATTTCTGCTTATGGTAATGGCACCGCGTGTATCTCCAACCGTATCTATACTGTACTTCCCATTCCATGAACTGATTGCAGAAATATTCTCTCCATTAGCAAACCAGTTCATTTCTGCCAACAAAGAATTAACATAAGGCATATCCCAGCTACCGTCAGCGGCATTCGCTATGACTTCCGGTAAAATCACCAGCGGAGTAACCCCACGGTCAGGATCATATTCATTTGCCACCGGATTATAGACCTGATTGGCCGGACTGTTCGGTGTCATTATCTTCAAGCTTACTGCAATCGTAAGCGGTTGAAACTCTTTTCTGATTCTTTTCTTTTCACTCTCTATCATATCGTCACAATTGCTTCTACTGATGCAGTATCATTTGTTGCCGTTATGGTAAACAAGGTACTTACCACTGTTACTGAATTATTTCCTAAATCACTAATTTCCTTTGTGTTATGTATCGTTATTGAACCGTTGAAATCTTTATGCTTGATATTCCAAGCTTCATCATCGGCGGTATCTCCACTATCCCTTCGGATAGTCCATTGTCTAACTGTGTCTGTAATATCCTCCCAACCTTTAAAGACCTTGCAAGTAATTTCCATTGATTCACCATAAGCAAGAAAATTGTCACCTTGCGTATCAATCTCAATGCGTACCGGTGCATCTATCTGTAACTGTTCGATTGTGCCGGTCATATAAATGTTATTCAGATAAGCGGAATAACCGGTCATATCCAACCCGAAGATGTTGAGATTGCTCAAATCCCCATCCTGCATTGCAACCATACTCTTTGTAAACTCCCAGTCATTTACCCCTACCAAGAAACGGCGGTATGTCCTCGTCTCATAAGCGGAAGTCTGGCGTTCCTTGTTTGTAAAGTTGCCATAAGCGACAAAATGCAAAGCCTCACACGGATGGAAAGAATATTGCCAACGATCAGAAACACCACGAAGCACATAGCGAAACCTTTTGTTTGTTCCGGCATCCAATATTTCTGTAATACGAAAATAGATTGTACAGAAACCGGCAAACATACGGTTGCCACGGCTATCATCTATATCAGATACCGCATTATTCCCCGGCGTTTCATAGTCATGGAAATACCCCATGCAAATATCATCCACAGCCACAGCACCTATTTCACCGTCTTGTAATTTCAAACTTATCGTCCCGGAACGTAGCAAGTTACCGTCAGCATCATAATCAGGCTCAACACTCTCTATAATTCCAGCACCAGGAGAACGCCATTTGTCACCAAGCACAATTTCAGCACGGTTGAAACGCAATTCCGGCACCTCTAAAAACCTGCGTAATGTGAGGCTTTCCATGTATCCACGTCCCATACTGTCTATTTTCGCCCCAAAGCCGGTCAACCCCTCTGCAAAACCACTTGCACCAAAGATAGCACCGGCTAAGAAGCTGATAAGTCCAGCTGCCGTATCATTATGGGTACGTGAAAGAAAAAGCTGATTGCCCAGTGAACGGATGATAGACTGTATCTGTTGGGTATTCAAGCCACCGGTTCCCTGCCCACCACCTGCAATAGAGTCTATCTGATTTTGGATTTTTTCAAGCGATCCAACCGCCTTTTCCTCCCGAAGTGTCATAGTGTACTTCGGTATCATATCTTCTCCCTCTTTGATAATAAGGGTGTCAATAATGATGCTGCCTTCAATACCAAGATCGCTATCAGTGAATAGCATCAAGTCCCCTTCTTTCAAAGTATCATGTATGCTTGCTTCCCCCCTTGCAACAGCCTCATCATGTTGACGTGCCATGAAAATATCATCCACCTTCGGTTCATACGAATAGCGCACATAGTCATTCTTTACAAGATATTTTTTCGCGGTAGCAAGCAACCGTTGTGAAGCGGCCTGAATATAAACGTCCGGCATATCAATATAAAGCAGGACAAACTTGTCACCGGACTTTATATTGTAATCCTTGTATGGGAAATATAATTTCAGACTTTCATCATATACACGGTTACAAGTCAGCACATATTTATTGCCCTTCTTCTCACATTTGGTTATTTCAAAATCCCGGCCACCACACATGCCGTTTTTCATGCTAATGGTGGCTGTTTCAGAAGTCAGGTAATCGTTTATATTGAAACCAACATCTTTTAGCGTTATTGTAAAAGGTGGGACATCTTCACCTTCTTTCAGGCTATCCATTGTACCATCATCTGTCAGTTGTTCGGCATCAGCCACTTCGTCAAGATTGCCATTATCCCCGGCATCCAACGATACATAAATACCTGCATCTTTCAACTGTTCGGCGGTCATACCTTCCATTGAAGGACATATTTCTTCCAAATCACCGGTACCGTCAAAATAAACACTCCCTTCCCGAATGCCAAGCACAGCAATATTCTTGCTGTCAATATATGGATCAAGCGTTGTCTTAGGAAAATCAGGTAACATCAGATTTTCCACGGCCATGTTATTCGGCAAATAATTGGTAAGAGAACTGTTTGAGAGCTTATTATAATACCGGTTAGGCATATTTCTTGTACTACCGTATGCACGCAATCGCGTAATAATCTGTTGATCCGCATCGGCTGTACGTTGAATTTCGTACAAACCGTTTCCACGTCCATACTTGAAAATATTGCCCACAGCAATACCGGCAGTACCGATTGTTATTGTTCGGCCACGAATAACAAAGTTCGCACCAAATTTTGAATTGAACAACTCCAATGCACCCCATACCTTTATATTGTTCACATCAATGTTTACATTGGTAGTGCTCACATATTCAGGGTGTACGACAACCGTCCATTTTTGTGCTCCGGTATATATACGGTCAAGATTTACTTGAACACGGTCTGCCAAATCTTGTATAGACGAAGCAAAGAAACTGAACTTTGGCAAAGAAGTGAAGTGTATCTGATTATCACTTTTCACATAATCAAGAAAATCACATCGCGTCAATTCATCTCCCGGCCAGTTAAACTTTATGTTATCATAAACAAACGCTTCTCCCGAAGTTTTTCTTGCCGCCTTTTTTAATGCCGTAGGATCATAGTTTATCTCAAACTTCTCGCCACGGTACATAACATAGTCACCTATCTCAAAAAGAATGGGCACGGCACTTTTCAGAGTGCTTGTCACAAAACATGCACCCATCCATGTACCATTATACTCCAAACTTTTCAGCGTACAACGTACCGTATTGCCAGTTTTATCATAAACCTTCCATGCCATACAGCTATACTTTTTCAACCAATGCAACTATCTTTGTCGGTTCCGCAACACTATACGAGGGGATTATTTGAGTTCGAGGATCAGTTACTCTAAATTTTACCGGGAAGGTCAAGACTTCATCCATATTGGACTTGTTAAATTCAAAATCTCCAACCTCCAGTAAGTAAAGTCCTTGTCGCCCGATACCCGTGTGCGAGTTATACATTTTCAAGGTGGCACCGTCACCATTCTCCCCCGTGAGATAGTTTTGAAAGGCCATAATTTTATCGTATGCAGTACCCAAATCCCCCTTATAACACATCTCGGCTTCCAAGTCGTATGCCTTTAATAGCAGCTTATCGGGTATGTAAGTATCTTCACCGTCTTCATCCGGCCAATCCCGTTTGGGTAAATCTTTCGTTTCCCCACCCGGCTTGAACGGAAATTCAGTGCACACAATTCCAAAATGCACCAAGCTGTCTTTGACCGGAGCATTCTCGGTAGTTTTCTGCATCAAAATAGAATACGGTTCGTTCATATACACATATAAAAAAAGAGCTTGCCGCAGAGATATTTAGTCTCCACAACAAGCTCTATGGCCTTATACTTTAATCTTATTTCAACGCAAATATAATTGTATTTTCTATATAATCATAGAAAATAATACCATAAAAGTATTTTTTAGTAGATTATTATACTCAACCCCTAACTTGCTTCCACGTGTATGTTGAAAAACATAAAAAATATCATTTGTCATAATTTTATTTATTAATACTTTTGTATTTAATTATAAAAGAGGTTATTATATGTTAGGAGTTTTAGTTTGGATAGTAGTGATTCTTCTGATCTGCTTTAGTGTTACTGGGTGGCATTGGATTATATTTTATGTAGTCATACTACCATTTTCAACATTGCTATTTTTCTTCTATGTCGATTTTCCCGAAAATCGTTTTAATATAAAAAGATTCAAGAATGACATAAAATATTTATTAAATAAATTACATAAGAAATGAAAAAAAATATATTATTCTTTTTGCTTTATACTATTATGTGTTTTACTTCCTATTCGCAGAACAAACAGATTAGTTATTCATCTGTAAATGGGCTTGTAACTTACGACAATGGTTCAGGTACGAAAGCCGATATTGGTGCAAAATTATATATTATACCATGTAAATATTTCAAACAAGATATTGAATTAAAAAATGACTCTATACAAATGGGGTATGAATCTTTGTTACAATACATCAAATGGAAAGAACTTGTTGGGCAAGAACAAGCAATAGCCAAATTAAAAGAATATGACTTTTACATTTCCGCTGAAGAACAAATTAGGAGAGAAGGTGAATTAGCTATATGTTTGGTTGATATTCTCAAATCAAATAAAGTAAAATATAGTTGTACGATTGACAATACGGGAAAATATAAAACTACAATCCCTTATGGTAATTATTATTTTATATTTAAATCCGCAAATAAAAGCGTAGATAAGTCTATACTTAATGGTCGTGGAACATATAATATCTATAAAATCAAATTATATTCTAAATATAAAGATATTAGTACGTCTTTTAACGCTGACTACCATTAAATATTGAGCTAACATAATCTGGCTAATGTTTTCGCGTATAAATTATAATTAGGCTGGCTCCAAAGTCAGCCCAATTTTATTTTGTGCATTTTGCCACTCTTAGCCAAAAGTATTCAGCTTTCGAGATATTTGTTAAGCGCATCTCTCAATTTACGAATTTCATCATTTGAAGATACTATTTCGGATATTTCATCTTCACATGCGCAATCGCACATTGAAATAAGCATACCTTTTATGCCACCTCCCTTTTCTATTTTAGCATCTTTTGAGAACATTTCTATCGGGAGAAACTCGACTACCCCTCCGCTGTCAAAACTTACCGAAGCCGCAGCGTTTTTCTTTTCCCATTCCTCCACCTCACTACATGACATATAAGCCGTTTGACAATTTTCTAATTCTGGCTTCTTTTGCTCTATCATATCTAAATAGAACTGTATAGCCATTAAACCTTTCTCTGTTACCGTATTGTCTTTTGCAATAAGACCATTTACTTTGAATGTTTCTACAACGCATTCTTTGTTGCTCATAAATTCTACTAATTCCATATTGATTTATTATTTATAGTGGATAAAATTTGTATTTTCTTGCTGTAATTGGAACACGGCAGGATAGTTCCTTTTTGAATATTGTTTTCTAAGGTATGATATTAAATTATCGAAGTTGGTAATGAATCCCTCGTTGATTAAATCAGCCACCTTCTTTTCAAGCTGCCACAGTTCGCGTTGTTTGCTTTCATCACCCTGCTTGTTGCGAAGCATTTTCTCATGTGAGTTAAACACAACCCAATTCAATGCTTCCCCAACCTTTTGCATTGCTTTCGGCATAAACTCTTTAGGAACTATCTTCTGAACGGCAGAGCCAAGTTCTTTGTAAGCATCCCCGGCATCGTTTCGATAGCGAATCATTTCATCGTACACAAACCGTAATACTTTGACTTCAAAAGCCGGATTTATCCACATAGCAAATTTGATAAACAGAAGCGGATTCATCCAAACTTTATCGGGTGTTTTGCCTTCTTTCGTATTTCTACCCTTAACTTTTATAAGTAGTTGATTTTCACCAATGAGCATTTTTGCTCTATGGCTTTCATCCTCTGCAAGAGCTTTCAAAAACTCTGATGTATTATCAGATTCTAAGAATTTACTCATTTGCCTTCTCGGATTCCCTTCTACATTATTCCACTGCCGAAGCAATTCAGTTCCGTCAAAATAACCATCACTCGTGCGCTGAACCACAGAAAAACGATCAATGTATCGCACCATTTCTTGATTTGTTTTCATATTATAAATTTAGATTTTACTTAACAAAGATTTCTCCCTTTTACGGGAAAGTTCACGCTTGTTTTCTTCAAGTTCTTCCCAACGATTAATAATTTTGGCTCGTAAGTTTGCATCATAACCACTTGCGAGAAGAAGACAATCCTTTTTGGTGAGAATGTAACAAGACACTTCTTTGCTTCCACCGTTTGGCATAGGTTGAGGTCTTGATGATAATTCAAAACTGAATTGTCGTCTATCTTCCAGTTGTTCAAGGATATTGCGAATATCTCGCATTACATTTGAATGAGTTTTGCCCGTAATTTCTGCAATCTGTAAGGAGGTCATTGTTCTTTTTTTACCTTTTCCCTCATCAATAGGTATTAACTGATTAAAATTTTCCATATCTTTGCACTATAAAGTTAATGTTTTCCCCATCAGCGGCTCGGACATCTCCGCTTTTGGGGAATTATTTTGTCCGATCTTGTAGTAGGCAGGGAATCGAACCCCAATACGCCATTACTCGTACCTACTGAACCCTCCTTAATATAATAGTCACGCTTGACATAATAGTAAAGAGAAAGGGCAAATCCCGATGAAGCTTAATGTGGTTGTCTGCCTCAAAGAGAATGCCCTATAATATTTTACTCCAGTTCATGACAACCACGTAATGAACCTTACAACATTGTTTCCAGCGCAAATATAAAGACGATATTTTCACCATACAACAACCTAAAAATCAATAAAATAAATTCGGTAAACATCAGTAACAAACGGTAAGAATCGGTAAATAAAAACAGTTATATTTACTCTAAAATTTAGACATAATATAAATAATGCGCGTATCTACCGTATTGTGGCGAGATGTTGATTGTCATTTATGATACCGTTCAAATAATATAGGAATATAAAAGGCTATAAATAAGGATGTTGCAAAACACATGTTAATCCCCATTCATTTTATATCTTACCATGACATTGCCATCGGTTTCAACTTTACAGTTTCCACCATGAACATATACATAAACTTTAGCCACATCGCTTTGCCTTACATGTAGTTTAGCCCGATCATATACACTTACAAAAACTTTGGCACAATCCTCCACTTCAAGAGTCAATTCACTATCATGCCGCAAATGGAGAGTAACAACTGTAAATTTACCGAAAGAAAGTTTGCCTGAACATTTACCGTTCAGTACATATACACCATTGTCGCCTCCGATTACTGGTTCATCAACAAAAATATGGTTTTGATGAAGCAGACTCCGGTCAAAATTGCCTTTTATATATTCCACCGTCGGATAATCGTGTTCAATACAAAAATCAATGCCCCGTATATACATTCCGATCAATTCTTGCTGGCTTTTATTGTTTTGCCAGTCACCTTGCCATTGTGTGCAGAGGCCATACGATACGGCATGGCCTCTCAATTCACTATTCAATCTGTTCATAATCATATATTAAACTTGTTTACACCGTTTATATTCCTATGTAGTATATCCCTGATTTCTTCCACAAATTCCACATTCTTTGCTGTATTTATCTGTATCATTGTCAGTTGTTGTAATTGTGCTTGTGCTATTACATTATAGGCCGGGAACAATTCTTCAACCAATCTGCGCACATACTCCCGTTTAACACTCACGTCAGCCCGGATTGCATTTATATAAGAAGCCAAAAGGTTAGCGGTATTTTCAGTAACATTCTGTATGCCTTTAGATAAACCACTTCCACTGTCTTCTTCCTCTTCCTTCATACTGATACCATATTTCTTTTCCATATAGTTATTCAGTTTGTCAAGCATGGAATAGTAATCATCGGTTTTCTCACTTACCCCCATTAGATAGTCCGCAATACTTTCCAACTCCTTTTCGTCAAGAGAGAAATCCTTGCCGAAATAACCACTCATTCCATCCTCACCGAAAAGCATCTTTTGAAGCTGTTGCATGGCCGGTTCCAAAATACTTATTTTGAGAATGGAGTTCATAACATCACCCATAATGTCGGCAACCTTATTTTTGAAAGCTTCGGCACCATCCTCGCCTTTCTGCCATGCCTCATACAAGGCATCTCCCAGCTGTGAAGCCCAGTCTTTCAAATTAATGCCATAAAGAGATTCAGCCGTTTCTTCGGCAAAATCCTTTATTTGCTGTTTCATCTCCGCAATCTGATTCTCATAATCAGCCACCTTGCTATCATCCGTCTTCTTCTTGTCAATTTCGGCTTGCCGTTGTTTCTCCAATTCTGAAAGTTGTTCTTGCATCAAGGCACGTTGATACCCGTATGCACCACCTTCATCGTATGCCGAAACACGTTTTTGAAGTTTTTCCGCTTCCTGCTTATATTTCTGCAAAGACATCAAATCGAAGATGTTGATCTTTCCCTTATTGCGTATTGCCCCAATCTGATTATTTAATTGATTCAACCGGGTACGGTCATTTTCTGCATCTACAAGTTTTAGTTCCGTGCCACTGCCCAAAAAACGTTCAAGAATACCGTCAATTTGTTCGTATATATATTGCAACTGTTGAGCACGAAGTTTACTCTTTTCAATAGCCTTATCGAGTTTCTTATCATGCGCTTGTGCTATCTTCCCAATCCAATTTACAGCTTCACCAGCAGCGGCAGCAATACCACCAACGATTCCACCTTTGGCGAATCCCTGCCCGATATTGCTTATAGAAGACATGGCATCCTGCACATTACCCATCGTGTCGGCCATACCCTCATTGCCCAAAGCATCGAACATGGAAGACATCTGTCCTGCAAAATTGCCGACAAGATCAGCACTTTCAGCGGCACTTTCTCCCAACCGTCCGATTTTCTTTTCCAGTTTGTCGCTGTCTTTTTCAGAAGTAAAAAGTTCTTTTACATTCTTCGCTAAGGTTTTGAATGGATTTACAGCCAACTGTGCATCTTGCAACTGGGGGATGGCTTTTATCAATTTATCCAACAAAGAATAAGCACCCTTAACATTTTCAATACTACCATCATCTTTCGTAAAAAAAGAAGTAAATCCATTGGGCTTTCCATCGCTATCATAGGAAACCTTTGCATTATTCTTGATTTCCCTTGCGATACGTTCAGCCTCTTTCAAATCAGAGAATGAACGTTGCTCTTTATCTCCAAATATTTTCTCCCATTCAGGTAACAATTGTAATAAGGTCGATTTTAATTCAATCAGCTTCTTATTATATTCATCAAGATAAGCCTTCTGAACATTGTTTAGACCTGACGTATCACCAACCAACTCCCCATTTTTTCCGACACTTAATCCAGTCTTTGATGCGTACTGTTCACTTAATATTCGTATCTTTTCTATCGTTGATCTTGCATTGGCAATAACCTTTGTATCATCAAGTGCAATACTTACCTTATCTTTCTCAAATGCCTCTTTAGCATCCTTCCACACCTTAAAAAATTGCTTATATAATGGGCTGTCTTTACCTCCTAATATACTTTCTGCTTCATCGTCACTCAAAGTGAATGGAAGATCAACAGCCTTTTCTTTGAGTTTCTTTTGTACTGTATCTATTAAATATTGCGCTTCATTCTCATAATCAGTCAAAAAACCAAAAGCATAAGTTGAAGCATCCTTCTTACTTGCACCGGCATTGATAAGCTGCTTGTATATATCCCATTTCTTTGAAACATCAGACACGTACCTTTCAAGTTCCTTTGTGGCCTTATCCGAAGCTTCTTTCATAGCGTTGGCATCAATATCCAAAAGCACTTTCCGTATAGAGACTTTCAATTCCCTACGCTCTTTGGTCTTATCGTCAAGCTGGTTAAGAATCTTATTCAATTCATCCCGATAATTTACAATATTCACCGGTTCTTTACCTTTAAATAAGGAATCAAAAATACCCGATTCTTTAACCTTGCTGGCAGCTTCTCCCTTTCCAACAATGTCAGTCCACTTCTTATATTCAGAATATGCCTCCTTTAGTAAGTTTACCCGTTCTTTCAATCTTTCGGCAAAGGCATCCTTTTTGCTCTTATCCTTATTTGGATCAGTGAGAGAAAAACCGATTTCTTTAGCTCCTTTCTCACCGGCTTGCATTGTGTTGAAAGCCTTTTTATAATCTGATACAATTTGCTTCTGCCAGTCGGGAAGTTTTGACAAGTCAATAGCTCCAATACCTGACAAATCTATTCCGGCTTTAATCAATACCGGCTTCAATTGATTTGTTGTCTCTTTAGCTTCCTTGTATCCTTTTTGTATTCCTTCAATGATTTTCTCTGAATCTGTGGAAACCTTTATTTGGGCTTCAAATTGCCCATCTGTGGCTTCATTGAACTTTTTCTGCAAATCAGAAAAACTTTGACTGGCTTCTGTATATTCAGCATTAATCTTGATATTGAACTCTTCTTCAAGAGTCTTCTCGTTAAAGAAGTCTCGCATATATTTCGGCATCTTCTCGAACGTATCAAAGAAAGAACTTATATCCAAACCGATAGCTATTTTCTGCGCATCACTCAAATTCTCCAAATCCCAGCCGGCAGCTTTCAGCCTCGACTTGTACCCAGATAGGAAGTCCTTCATATCCGGCAATACATCTTCCATATAAATACGCTTAGAGTTTTTCCACGCTTTCCGCAATTGAAAAATATCATCTCTATATCCTCCAGTGAAAGGCAACTCATTATTCAGGCTGGCCAATGCTTTGGGGTATTCTTTGAGAATGGATAGCTGTTCTTTCAGCGGTTTACCCGAAGCGGCTTTGGCAAAATCACCATGTTTGGCTATAACTTTCTGCATGGCGGTGGAATACTCGATATAGCTGCCTGACATGCGGCCAATAATTTTGTTTACCCGTTCCTCCGCATCAATGTAGTCATTGATATTTTCAAGAAAACTGTCATCAAAATAACCGTCAGTCGCTTCATTGGCATGTTCAGACGTACCTTTTATGGCATTCAACAATCTATAAGCCTCTTTTGTATCATTCAAAGCATTCCGAAGCAATATATATTGTTCTGCAAGGCTTTTAACCGTATTTCCTTCATCATCAGTCTTAAACGTTTCATTAAAAGTGTTTGCCCAAACTGGAGAATAATCCTTTAATGCTGTTTTCATTTCTTCAATGGAAGAAATCAGTGAGGCATCATTCGCCTTAAAAGGATCAACATCAGCAAATTTTTGAGCTTCTTTCGTTAAATTCTTGAAACCGTCTTGTGCTCTTGTTGTCAGCTCGGAAATACGCTCGTTCATTTCGTCAGCCTTTTGCCCGGACTTATACCATAATTCAGTAATGGCAAAAAGTCCAGCGAACAAATACATGTATGGATTGAACAAACCCTTAAAAGCAGTCCAAACTTGTTTGGCTCCATAACTAAGCATTGTCATTGCCACACGAGCTTTTCCAGCTGACATAGCCACTTGAAGTTCAGCTTTTGATATATTAAGTAATTGGGTAATATGTCCTGCCTGACCTGATTTAATTTTCCCAAGTGTTATCAACCTCAACGCTTGTTCTTTGTTCAATGCGCCACTAACAGCCAATGCCCTCCATTCTGCGGTAGTCATAGCATTTCTTGAAGCAATCAATCCTTTTTCAGCGGCAGTTAAAGTGCGGTAATTGGAAGCCATCACTAAATCCGCTGCTGTTTTCTGTTTAGCTGCGAGTGTTCCTTTTATTAATGTAGCATTTGCCACTCCCATGGCACGTGATCCTGCATAAACCGCAACCCGATATGTTCCAAACGCAGCTGTGGCCGCTGTTATAAAAGGTACAACTTCTTTCCAATTTTGAGCAAGGGTGGTAAGGCTTTCGGCAGTCCATTTCAATGTACTACCCGTTGACTCCGCAATATCACCAAGCATAATGTCAATCGCATCAGCCAAGTTCTTCCATTTGGACTTAACTGATTCTGAAAGAACTTCCTGCATATTATTAAACATGCCACCATCATCCGTAAGTTCCCAAAGAACATCTTTTACATCCTCAAACGTAACCTTCTTTTTCGAGATCATATCAAGCACTTCACCGGCACTGACAATGCGGCCTTCCAACTTGCTGAATCGCTCGGCCAGTTTATCCACCATAGGAATGTTCGCTTCCGTCAATTGTCGTAATTCCGTTCCTTTCAAGAATTTAGCAGCCTTTATCTGACCGTAGGCCAATATGATACGTCCCATATCAACACCTACACCGGCTGATATATCAGCCAGCCTTTTCATGGTATCATACAATTCATTGTATGGTATAGAATACGCGGAAAGTTGTTTGGCATACTGATTCAAGTCCATAACCCCGAACGGAGAAGCAACAGCCAGTTTCTTAATCTGATTGAATATGGTTGTAGCTTTGCCTTCATCTTGCAAGATAGAGGCCATTGCAATTTTCTGATTCTCCAACTCACCACCAATATCAACCACTGCACGTAAGAAATTTTGTGCCGCATAAATGGAGTATAGCCCCAAAAATTCATTTCTTAATTGTCCGACAATACTCAACTGGCTGTTCATTGCTCCATTCATATTGAGAGTGGCTGTCATGTGCCGCCTTGCTGCATTGGCTGATCTCTCACGGGCATTAGCCAAATCCAGTTCCGCTTTGGCGGCACGGGCGGCTCTTTGTCGCGCAAGCTCACGTGCAGCTGCGGCAGAAGCCTCCGCTTTGGTTTGAATGGCTGCGGCTTTGGCGGCGCGTAAATCACTTGCTGTAAAGTTTGTATTCAACCCGGCGGCTTGCAAGGCGGCACGGACAGCTTGTGTGGTACTGGCCTTATCCACTACCACATTGATCTTAAACTTCTCACTTTGAAGCAAAGTCTTCATATCGCCAACCAACTTCTTCTTGTCAAAACCCACATCAAGTTTTGCCTGCAAGTCTTTGGTGATTTCCGCTTTCAATTTTTTACGTTGTTCCGCTGTCTTATCACGGAACAGTATATCAAAATATAAATTACCGAGATCAGCCATATATTATTGTGTTTGTGTTACTTATAATCATTAATGTTAATTGCTGTTTCTCCATTGCCATACTTATCTTTCCAGCGTTTGGCAGTCATCTAGCAAATAATCTTTTGCCATCCATTTACGCGTGCCTGTAAAAGAAATGGTCACCCATTTTTCCGTTGGGTTACCGCCGATTTCTTGGTCAATTTCATTGCGAATAGCATCAATTTCAGCAATGGTTTGATATGGAAAACTTTTAGGAACTAAAATATCAATTTCAATGATTCGAGTATTGCCATATACTTGCACGCTCGTCACATAATCTTTAAAATTATACTTTTCCATAAATCGATCCATAATTTCTTGCACTTCATTATGCAATGAAGTTGGTGCCCATCCCAATATTTGTTTCATGGATGGCACAATGATACGAAATGCAGAGGGTATCATCTGTACCGCTAAAATAATTAATACAATAGGGTCAATATAAGTAGCCCATCTAGCATATTCAGTACTTTCTAGCATAGTAGCTACAACGAAACTAATCAAGATAGCCGCTTCTAACAAAGCATCGACATACCAGCTTACATTATCAAATTTAATCAAGTTAGACTGCAAACTTTTATTAATACGACGTACATAAAGATAGTAAGCAGTATCCGCAACAGTAAAGAATATAGCATAGAAAATAGCTGGCCCGAAGTCTACGTGACGTCCACCAGACAAAAGATCTGTAATCCCACTAGATAAGGCATAAATTACTATGAGAAGAATAAAAAAGCCCTCCACGGCGAGCACCAGAGGTTCAAATTGCCAAAAACCGAATTGGTATGTGCGATGGGGATGATTACACCTATTATGACG
>OKRY01001453.1_pt1 | contig 19351 bp, 16 predicted proteins | sample 1601121 | NCBI WGS metagenome assembly OKRY01 (sample SAMEA3541546, study PRJEB24748) | human gut metagenome | biome: human gut; feature: human-associated habitat; material: faeces | place: China | collected 2012
TAAAATTAGAATACACGCGGAGGCTATAACTAAGTAAATACCATTCATAACCATATAAACACCTCCAATTGTCTTGTGTGACATGGTGTTATATAAAAATATCTGATAAATCTTTTGCACATCCATGCCACATTGGCTCTCAAAACTTTTAGTACTTACAATAATTATTGTATATCTAAACATAAAAGTGTCAATTATCGATTTCTCATTTTGAATGTACATTATGAGTTAAAAGCATAATTAAAAAGCATTCTCCGTTAATAAGAGAATGCTTTTATCGTTTTATTTTGATAGTAATTATCTATTGTCTTGCTACGATGCCGGCTTCGTGAAGTGCTTTTTTAATATCTTTTATTGTTAATACTTTGTTATGTAGCAACGCGTCAGCAAGAGCTCCAGTTACATTTGTCTTTGTAAATAAATCCACAAAATGCTGTATATTTCCAGCACCACCAAAAGCCGTTACAGGCACATCTACAACCTCTGCCAAGGCTTGATATAATTCGATATCAAAGCCAAGGCCTGTGCCATGTCTATCGATACTCGTTACCAATAACTCACCTGCACCACGGTCTACCGCTTCTTTCGCCCATTCTAAAGCATTTTTGCATTGTGCCCCCGGATCATCAGATGTGCCATGTCCATAGGCATACCACATTTTTTCAAAAGGATTATATTTTACATCTAAGCACACAACGATACCTTGATTGCCAAACTTCTTTGCCCCTTCTGTAATAAGGGATGGATTAGATAATGCCGCCGTATTGATAGAAACCTTATCGGCACCAGCTTTCATAAGTTGCGTCATATCCTCCACAGAAGCAATGCCACCACCTACAGTTAATGGCATGAATACCTTATCCGATGCATTGAGTACTATATCAGTAAAGGTTTTACGGCCTTCTGTTGTAGCCGTTATATCTAATAATACAAGTTCGTCTGCCCCTTGTATCTCATAACGTTCCGCACATTCAACAGGATCGCCGGCATCAACCATATCGCGGAATTGCACACCATTCTGGACACGACCATTGGCCACACTGAGGCAAGGAATAATACGTTTTGCTAACATAGAATGACCCTCCTATTGTTTCGCCGCTGCATAGGCTTCCGTAATATTGCCAAATGCACGCAATAGATTTAAACCTACTACACCACTTTTTTCAGGATGAAATTGCATTCCATACACTCTACCGCGCTCTACAACGCCAGGTACATCGATACCATAGTTTGCAGTGGATGTAATAAATTCAGGGTCTGTATCTACATAATAGGAATGAACGAAATAGGTATATTGATCGTCTACATTGCTGAAAGCACTATCTGGATGGTGCACTGTATTTTTGTTCCAACCCATGTGGGGCACACTGAGGCCAAGGTCACGAGGAATTTCTTTTACCTTGCCTGGAATAAGTCCTAAGCCTGGTGTTGGACCATATTCTTCGGACTCTTCAAACAATAGCTGCATACCCAAGCAAATACCTAATAATGGTATTTCTCGTTTTACCACTTCATGAATGACATCGACGAGACCACGTTCCTTAAGAACTGCTACTGCCGACGCATAGGCGCCTACACCTGGCAAGAGAACGCCATCGGCATTTAGTATAACCTCAGGATCTGCTGTTAGCACCGCATCAAGTCCGATGTAGGCCAACGCTTTCTGGACATTAAATGTATTGCCCGCATCATAATCTATAATGGCAATCATAATATACTCCTTTCAACAGCCTTAATGAGCCCCAGTCATTACTAGGGCTCGTCGTTCACGTCGTTTTCGTTATATATATTCTCTAAACAGGATACAAACTCCTGCCATTCAATTGGGTAAAAGCTAAACTCCATTCTATAGAATGAAAGTTGATATCATAAGGCGCGAATCATTAGTATATATGATATATCCCATATTGATTAATTCATGAATTGTTTTAATATACCGCGCATAACAGCTCCATCTTGAGCCATTGGAATAGTAAGTCTCAACCAACCTTCCCGTTGCCCACGGCGCACTTGATAGCCTTCTTTTAACCATGCATCAGCCAAGTCTTCTGCATCAGATACAGCAAAGAAAATAAAGTTCGCTTCACTCTTGTAGTAGTGAATACCTAATTCATCAAACAAGCTTTCCCATTTAGCCCGCTCTTCTGCATTTTGAGATATCGTTCTTGTTAAGAATGCTTGATCATCAAATGCTGCTTCTGCTGCTACTTGGGATAAAGTATTGAGATTATATGGCAAGCGGATAGTTTGCATATAGTTCGCAAGCTCTAAAGGCGTCATCATATAGCCTACACGGTAATTAGCAAGACCATATGCCTTGGAGAAGGTACGCATAATAGCTACATTTGGGAACTCATCTAGCAATGCACGTGCGGTAGGAACATCTACGGATGTAACGAAGTCAATATAGGCCTCATCGATGATAACTAGTGTGTCTTTTGGTACTTTTGCAATAAAGTTACGGATATCTTCAACAGTTTCATAGGTACCTGTCGGGTTATTAGGATTACAAATCCATACGAGGCGTGTTGTGTCGTCTACAGCTTTTAACAATGCGGCGAAATCATAATGACCTGTTTCAAAATCAGCTTGAACCTCGCGAATTTCAGCACCTTCAACGAGACCATTTAAAGCATACTCAGAGAAGGCTGGCACGCTTACCACGATGGAGTCACCAGCGCTGATCAATGTTTTATTGACCATGGCAATAACCTCATCAAGGCCTACACCGATAACAAGTTGCTCTGGTTGTACCTTCCAATACGCAGCTAATTTCATACGCAAATCAGTGGCGTTACCATCAGGATAATAGTTAGCATCATTATGTGTGACATAGCTAAGGATAGCCTCGCGCACCAATGGAGATGTACCATATGGATTTTCATTGGCTGACAAGCGCACTAATCGGTCCACCCCAAGACGTTCCTTTACCGCTGCAGCAGGCTCCTCAGGTATATAGGGTTTCAATGTGCGAATTATCTCTTTCATAGGCTATCCTTTCTAACTATTTTCTTAACGTATATACACGCGTTCAAACTTATTTTTTGTTTATAAACTCGTCTAAATTCGTATGTACGTATTTCAATGCAAATACATTTATTAAAACTCATATGAACTTATGTAAGCTCATACCATAGCGAGCATTATAAATTGGTAATTTCTGGGCGATCTGTAGTCTTGCTTACTACCCCTTCACGGCTCGCAAGTTCTGCCTCAATGGCTTCGTAAGGGATATTTTTTTCCGCCAATAATACGAGCAAGTGATACAACACATCTGCTGTTTCGTAAATCAACTCTTGAGGATCTTCGTTCTTTGCAGCGATGACAACCTCTGTCGCCTCTTCGCCTACCTTTTTCAAGATTTTATCGAGACCTTTATCAAATAAGTAATTCGTATAAGAACCTTCCTTAGGTTGCGCTTTGCGGTTCTTAATAATTTCGTATAATTCGTTCAATGTTTGTTGTGCCATATATAACTCCGTTATACCTCTTATACTTTACATCCTATTATGCATAGTCTATTAATTACCCATGTAATATCGTATTAACTGCTACGCCTCTACATCATTGAAGAAACAGCTTGTACGCCCAGTGTGACACGCAGGACCTTCTGGCTTAACTTGAATGAGCAATGTATCCCTATCGCAATCGAGGGCCATACTCACCACATGCTGCACATTGCCACTCGTGCCGCCTTTGTGCCATAGCTCTTGGCGAGAACGAGACCAAAACCACGTTTCCTTTGTCTCTAGTGTTTTGTGAAAGCTTTCTTCGTTCATCCACGCCACCATGAGCACGTCTTTTGTGTCTACGTCTTGTACAACCGTTGGCAATAAGCCATTTCCCTTTTCAAAATCCGGTTTCATATAGTAATCCTTTAATACATGTAATCTTTTCAAAATTCAATGTTTTATTTAGTACCTTTACCATAGTGGAGGCATTTAATCCATTTACCATACGCTAATTATGTAAATTACTTTTATCGTACGGTAATTCCTCGAGCTCGTAATTCATATTTAAGATCAGGGATTTTAATTTCTCCAAAGTGGAAGATAGATGCCGCCAACGCACCGGTAACGCCAGTTTGTTCAAAGAGGTCTATAAAATCTTGAACCTTACCGGCACCGCCTGATGCGATGATAGGTACATCTACAACGGCTTCTATAGCCTTATATAGTTCAATATCAAAGCCAGATTTAGTACCGTCCTTGTCCATGCTCGTTACGAGCAATTCCCCTGCGCCACGAGAGACGGCTTCCTTAGCCCAATCAAGGGCTTTCCATTCGGTGCGCTTACGACCGCCGTGCGTATAAGCGTACCATTCGCCAGTCTCTTCATCTGTTTTTACGTCGATAGCCACTACCATACATTGGTTGCCGAACTTTTGAGCTCCTTCGGTGATGAGTTCAGGATTTGCAAGGGCTGCCGAATTCAAAGACACCTTGTCGGCGCCAGCTTTCAACAAAGCCGTCATATCCTCAACGGTCTTGATACCACCACCAACGGTGAGCGGCATAAAGACTTGGGAAGAAATCTCTTGCACTACGTCACGCATAGTAGTCCGTGTATCGACGGTAGCCGTAATATCTAAGAATACTAATTCGTCAGCCTGTTGCTGTTCATAGGAGGCCGCAATATCTACGGGACTACCTACATCTACGAGGTTAACAAAGTTAACCCCTTTTTTAACGCGCCCATCATCCACATCAAGGCACGGAATAATCCGTTTCGCTAACATAATTCTACTCCCCACTAAGTGTTCAAGTTACCGTTGATTGTACCCAGCAATTTCCTCTAATGTAATCGTTCCTTCATACAAAGCCTTACCAACGATGCTATCCATAACGCCTTTGGCTTCAAGGGATTTAATATCTTCTAAATTACGAACGCCACCAGACGCAACGATGCGTGTCGTAGGGAATTCTTTTTGTAAATTGCCGAGCAAGTCCTCATTAGCGCCTTGCATAGTGCCATCTCTGTCCACATCGGTAACAATGAAGTACTTTGCGCCGCCTTCAACCATAGCGCCAATCAAATCGGTCATAGGCACATCGGATTGATCGAGCCAACCTTCAGCAGCGACCTTACCGTTTTTACCATCTACGCCGATGACAATGCGCTCTGCACCGTATTCTGCAATCACTTGTTTGGTAAGCTCTGGATTTTTGAGGGCCACAGAACCTAGGATAACACGGTCAACGCCTAAGCCTAAATAGAGGTCTACGGCCTCTTTATCTCGAATGCCTCCACCGATTTCAAGAATGCCTGTGAAAGCTTCACGCACTGCTTTTACAATGTCTACGTTAACAGGTTTGCCCGCCTTAGCACCATCTAAATCGACGAGGTGTAGCGCTCCAACCTTGGCATCTTCATATTGTTTTGCTTGGTCTACTGGATCAGGATTGATTACCGTTTCCTGTGCGAAGTCACCTTTATAGAGTCGAACGCTGCGACCATCTTGTAAATCTATAGCTGGAAAAATCATAGGTTCTCCTTTATTAAATGACTATATTAAATAACGCCCTTTGTAGAGTTTACCCCTTGAATATCTGGGTTAATTGTAACGGCCTTGCGCAATGCACGGCCTGTAGCCTTAAACATACTTTCAATAATGTGATGTGTATTGCGACCATATAAATTGCGAACATGTAAATTCATAGCAGCGCTCATAGCTAGTGCTTGGAAGAAATCCTCTACTAGCTCTGTTTCAAAGTTGCCACCTAGAACAGGAGTGCTCCATTCGCCTTGGAATACGAGGTACGGACGACCGCTCAAGTCGATCACAACTTGCGTCAAAGCTTCGTCCATAGGAACCCACGCATCGCCGTAACGCTCGATGCCAGCCTTATCGCCTAAGGCTTTCACCAAAGCCTGACCTAAGGCCAATCCGATGTCCTCCACAGTGTGGTGAGCATCTACATAGGTATCGCCCTTTGCCTCTACTACAAGACCAAAGCGCCCGTGTTTCGCGAGCAGCGTCAACATGTGGTCAAAAAAGCCAATGCCTGTGGAGATGGAGCTCGTTTGCGCCCCATCAAGGGTAAGTTCTACTTTAATATCTGTTTCTTGAGTGGTGCGTTGCACCGTACCTGTGCGTATCATAACGACCTCTATGCCTCAAATCTATTTTTATAATTAATATTCAATCTATATTTTAAATATGTATATAAATATAGATGCCAACTCTATTTTCTACTATTCTTTATAGCTATTTTTCAAAACGTACTTCGATGGCGCGAGCATGTGCTTCAAGACCTTCTGTACGAGCTAATGTAGTGATGTGTGTTGCCACTTCTTCTAACCGTTCTTTTGTAAATTGTGTAAAGGATGTACGTTTTACGAAATCATACACACCAAGTGGAGATGAGAAGCGTGCTGTACCACTGGTAGGCAATACGTGATTTGTACCGCCTACGTAGTCTCCCAATGGCTCAGATGCATAGGCACCAAGGAATACGGAGCCCGCATTTTGAACGAGACTCATGTAACCCATTGGGTCTGGCAATTGGATTTCCAAATGCTCTGGCGCTACTTCGTTCATGACCGTAAACATGTCTTCAACGCTATCCATAACAGCAATATAACTGTTATTTTCAATAGCTGGACGCGCGATGCTTTCACGAGGCAATAATTTTAATTGACGTTCAACCTCATCGGATACCGCATTTGCTAAGCTTTCACTAGTAGTAACCATAATAGCGCGCGCCCGAGGATCATGTTCTGCTTGAGACAAAAGATCTGCTGCAAGGTGTACTGGATTAGCACTATCGTCAGCGATAACGCCGATTTCACTAGGGCCTGCAATCATGTCGATATCAACTTGGCCGAACACTTGGCGTTTTGCTGTGGCAACGTAAATGTTGCCAGGGCCTACGATCTTATCAACCTTTGGAATGCTTTCCGTACCATACGCAAGAGCCGCTACACCTTGAGCACCACCAACTTGGTATACTGCATCAACACCAGCAAGTTTTGCGGCGCCCAACACAGCAGGATTAATGCCATCCTTTTGAGGAGGTGTAACCATAACGATTTCTTTAACGCCTGCAATTTTAGCTGGCAACGCAGTCATGATAATAGTAGAAGGATAGGCTGCTGTGCCACCAGGAACATAAAGACCAACGCGAGCTAATGGAATAACCTTTTGACCACGGATAATGCCCGGTGTATCCATATCTACAAAGCCTTGTTCAATTTCACGGCTGTGGAACTCAGTAATATTAGCCTTTGCCTTTAATAGTGCAGCTTTCAAGTCATCAGATAAGGACTCATAAGCAGCGTCGATTTCCTCTTGAGGCACCTTGAAATCTTCGATGGATACACCATCAAATTTTTCAGAGTATGCCTTTAAAGCCGCATCACCATTGGTGCGCACATCGGCTATGATATCGTACACGCGGCGTTCAATTTCCATGTCTGTAGTTTGTTGAGTGTAATTTCGCACGATACCAAGCATCGTATCTAATGATTCCTTATAAATTTTCATATCTTATCCTTCTTCCTATCTATGCTCTTTGCACTATTAGTTCTATCTCTTATTTATTAATGGCTTCTGAAAGCTGATCTATAAGTTTAAAAATTGTATTTCTCTTTTGTTTTAGCGCTAATGGATTGGCTACTAAGCGGGTAGAAATCTTTTGTAACCAGTCGAAGATTTCTAAGTTGTTCTCTCGCAAGGTTGTACCTGTTTCTGTAATATCTACGATGGCATCAGCGAGTCCTACGAGAGGTGCCAATTCAACAGAGCCTTCAATTTTGATGATTTCCACATCTTGGGCACCAAAGTACTGTTTCGTAATGGTTGGGTACTTTGTACCGATACGTTGGCGGCGACCTTCTTTAGGATCATACCCTGCCAAAGAGGCCAAGATAAATTGGCATTTACCAGTTTGTAAATCTAGCATTTCATAGCTTGTATCGTCTTGTTCATCTAATACATCACTACCAACGATACCAAGGTCTACCACACCATTCTTCAAATATGTCGTTACATCAGGGCCTTTAGCGAGGATAACCTCTATAGCATCGCCCAACGGAATGATAAGCTTACGCGCTTTGTTGCGCAATGGCTCACAATCTACGCCACAGGACTCCAAGAGAGGAATGAAATCTTTCTCTACGCGGCCCTTTGTAAGAGCGATACGCAATTTACCATTATCTTGATTGTTGCTTTCACCATTCAAGGTTACATCGGTCAAAACGTCAATGTTGAAAGCCATGCCAACCGCAGGCATTGGCGTACCATCAAAGCTAGATAGCAAGCCGTCATAACGACCGCCACTGACGATGTATTGGGACACACCGTCCACATAGCCTCTAAATGTGAGGCCTGTGTAATAGGATTGAAGTGGCTCAGTAGACACGTCAATGCGAACCTGCTGACCTGTTTGAGCCACTTGGTTGGCCATGTCTACGAGATTATCTAAAATGCGTTGCGCCGCTGCAGGCAAGATGATTTGGTTGAGCTCATCCTTAATATCTTGCACCGTGCCGAACAAACGAGGCCATACAGTCAAGAATGGATATAACGCACTATTTTTAAAATCGGAAATCAACTCGTTATAGCGTGGCAAGTATTTAGTAAACAAAGCATCGAGGAGCTCGGATTTTTCTTTATCACTAAGGCCAAGTGCATCGGTAATAGCACGAGAGAAACGAGCATCCCCAATTTCTAATAGCAAATTATTACCGAGCTGAGTTTCGTTTACCTCTTTGATAATGACGAAGCACTCTTGCTCTGCTTCAATGCCTTCATAGCCGACCATCTCAATGCCACCTTGCGTTACTTGGTTCACATCACCGCGGTGCTTTTTATTTTTCATAAACACATCGCCTAAATAATAGAACGTGCGAGGTAGTTCAATATTTGTAGTCGCCAAGAAACGACCGATTGGCATAGTCAAATCAGGACGAATTACGACGGACTCATCAGAACTATCCATGAACTCGTACATATGCTGACCGCGTCCCATTGCATAGCCGTTAAATACATCCTTGTACTCTACAAGAGGTGTAGAGATCTTTGTGTACTGGCGGCTACGACATAGACCGAGCACATATTGGCTCACATCATCCTTGCGCTCCGCTACGGCCCCTATATCATCACGGAACCCCGTAGGTAATTGCTGCTGTACCATCGTAAACATCCTTTCTATCATTTCATTTCTCATGTCTGTGGAAGCATCATATAATCAGTTTCAAACGAGTTAAATGGCTTTCATTTATCTATGAGAAAAAATTTACCTATATCGATACTTTTCTATTTTATCGCTTTATCTAACTAAAGTGCGAAATTATAATATAACGGTTCTATAGAATTGTCAATAGAACCGTTATATTTCACGTTATTAATATGTTGTTATTAATATAAAGATAATGCGCCTATAACTTATATCCGCTTATAGACTATAGGTAAATACATGTAATTAAAGATCAGTTTTGCCTTTGTAACTCTAAATATATAGACTTATCAACATCATTCAAATCTTCAATCTTATATTTCGTTTTGCTTTCATCAAAATGATAATATTTCCGTACATGATCTAATAAAGCGTTAGACTCTTGATTTTGTTTGGAGAAGAATAGAATACAATTCATATGATTATCAAAGACAATCATATTATCCTTACACAATAAATACAGATGCGAGTTTTCTGCTGTATTGTTCACTAAATAGGCATCAAAAGAATATGGAAATTTAGAGTTAGAAAAACTAGTATCAGATGCAATAAATTGACTACCCAATTTGCTAATATGTAACTCATGTTTAGGCCCAAATTCTAATGCTACACTGCGCCCAACTAGCTCACCTGATGATGGTTCATGATAAACCATAAAAGCTATAAGAGCTATTATTAGAGCAATCAAAATAGCAAATCCAAATAATAATTTTCTCATTATATTCTCCCACTTACCTTAGCCTGCCAACCAAATGGTTGGATAATCCCATATATTTGGTCTGCTACAGCAATGTTATTGATTACTTTAATAGCAGCCTTATATATAGTATCTTCAGTAGAAAATTTTTTCAACTCAAAATTATATGCATCTCCTATAACACCATTGTATGTCATACTTCCATCAAGATTATGCTTTAAAATAAATGCGGTCTTAACTAGTCCAAATGCTAAGTGTTGATCCTTTGTCGGAGGAACCCCATAAAGTGCTTCATTAAAATCAATATATCCAGAAACTTGCATAGATTCTCCTGGTGGGATTCTCACTCTCATTTCAGCAAGCTGTTCTTTAAAATGATAGCTATCTTTAAATACTTTTGATACAATGCTATCATTATCATAATACTGAAATTCCCCATTCCCCCAAACCGATTGCTTTAACAATAAACTTGCAGCAGGCAAATTCGATACATCTGCAGCTAAAGATATTATCGCTCTTTCACTTGTCGGATCAGGAATATTCGATATTGACTCAGTTTTCTTTAATTCTGTTAGAATACCTTGACGCATACCACTAGTTGCATCCTCTAATGACCACTCTTCAGAAAATTCATGAAGATGGTTAAAACGAGTTGCATACTGCGCCTCCGCAGCTCCTACAGCAATAGGTTTACCTGCTACACCATTAACGACCCCTCCTACAGCAGCACTCAACCATTGTGCTAATGCTGGATCATGTTTAGCTACTTTCTTTATTTCGTCAATTAGCAACTCATTAGTCATAGTAGCTTTAAACCCGCTACCCGGTGTATTACCAGCCATACGCGCTGCTACTTCACCTATGATGCCATGTGCAATAGATTTAGCGATTTTGCCATCTTTCGTTGTTGGTTGCCAGTTATGTAGTTGTTCAAATGCATTTTTAGAGAAAAGACGTGCTAATTCTTGACGTTCTTCAATTTTCTTTTTATCGAAAATCTTATCTAATTGATGTAACGTATTTTCGGTATTCGTATTGATGGCTTTAGTATCAAGTTCTTTACCATCTACAGTTAGTATACCATCAGAGATTGCAGATTGAGTAGTAGAGCTTGCTTTACCTTTAGATCCTACACCTAAGTTTGGAACTAGACCAATGCTATTATAAATTTTATCATAGCCTTTTTTATCTTTAGTCTTCATCTCTTCGAGTTTTTTCTTACTGCCATAGTAGTTATAGCCAATACCGTTGTTGCTGTATGTATACTCAGCTTCGTTTTTGATATCCTTCATCTCTAGAGATTTTGTAGTCAGTTGATTCTTAGCTTTTGGCGCATCACTTTTAATTACAGCGCCCTCTAATGTAGTCTTATTACCTACATTAACATCGTAGCCCTCTTCTTCAGCATAAATACCGGCTTGTTCTGTTACGCTCTTCCATTTGCTATCAATTCGTCCTACACTAGCACTAATACTACCAGTTGGATCCTTGAAATTAGGTTTAGAGGAAACAGAGAAACCAGCCGACTTACTGTGTTCTTTAAAGTTATCTACATCTTGTAAGCTTTGAATATGTAAATCATGGCCTGTATCTACTTCTACCTTTTTACCAGATACAGTGGAACCAATAATATTTGTATCTCGTTTTGCTTTAAGTTGTGCTAATTGAGCCGCTTTAATCTTAGTAGGTACATAACTTTCTTGATGGGTATCCCCATTCTGACGAGCCATATGACCACTCGCATTAATGTCGAGGAGTCCACCACCAGTTAAGCTAATACCTGCTCCAACGCTCCAGCCAGAACTTTTATAGGTATTATTAACATCTACAGTATTCTTACCCGCTGCAAGGTTGATATCACTAGCGCTATCTAATACTAATTTTTTAGCCTCTACTGTTTCACCAGTTAAAGCAATACCAGTTTTCTGAGCATCACGAGCCTTAATTTGTACTTCACTATCACTAACAAGAGTACCCCCTTGATATGTATTTGTATCTACTACTTGCCCTTGTTTTCTAGAAGTGCTACCAATGCTTACAGATAAGTTAATAGCATCATCAATATTTTTAGCTCCTCGTTTAGCTTTACCGTCTACTTTATCAACTTTACCTGTTACGGCATCGCGTATTTTTTCACCATGTAAAGCTGCATCTACTGCTTCGTATCCATCTTGCAATTGTTTACGCGCTTCATTGAGTTCAAGAGCGGCTAACCGTTTATCATCACGGCCACCAGCTTCTTTTATAGTGCGTGTAGTATTTGTAAGTGTATTAGCTACTGCACCACCTAAGGACACGGTGAGACCAGTTTTTTTGTAGCGTTCATCATGTGTCATATGGTTATGATCCACGTTACCATCTAATGTAACAGCGGAGCCATCTAACAGAGCACCTTCTTTAGCAACAATATCTGCACTTGTAAGATGAACAGTATCATTAGCCTCGATATTTACAGTCCCTTTCGTACTAGCAATTGTGCTTCGTACAGTAGCTTCTTCATGGTTTGCTTCATCAATATTATGTTTTTCTTTACCAATAGAGAAACCTATACCTGCACCACCAAGCAAGCCAGATTTTTTATGACGATATGCACTGGAACCATCAGTAACATCTTTATCTGCGCCCAATTCTACCTTACCACCAGCGGTAACAGATACAGTATTCTCGCCCAAAATTTGAGCAGATTGACCTGTTACATCTTGAGTACTTGTAATGGTTATATCTTTACCACTTACCGTAGAACCAGTTACAGATGTGCTTGTTACATCATCGACAGCATTTGTACTTTCACGTTTTACTAAGCTTTTCTTTTTATCTAGATACACATGATTAACTGTACTATTAGCTTTCGCGGTATTTAATGCAACCGTATTACCAGATACTTTCACAGTATCTGCAGCTAACACTTGACTACCTTCCAATCGTACTGCATCAGAGGCTACAACAGAAACGTTCTTGCCTTCAATGCTACTACCAATAGATGATTGAGCTTTCACAAGATCATGAGACTGAGTCGTTTGAGAGTGTCCACCACCAGATTTACCTTTATCGAAACGATGTTCTTCAAGTTCATGTGTAGCATTCATTGCTTTCATCGTTACATTACGACCTGCCGTCACAGTTGTATTCACATCAGAGGATATAATACCGGCTTCCATAGATACATCACGTCCTGCTACTACTGTTGTTTGACCAGCACCACCAATACGTCCTTGATCTACACCCGTAATCGTTTCACGACGGTTGTTGCTACTGTTCCACTCAACCTTGCTATTACCGGCCTCATACTGTACGCCTTTATTAATTACATCGCGCCCCGCAACAACCTTTGTGGAACCAGCTGCATTAGTTTGTGTAATGGTGCCACCTTCATTAATAACGTCTTTCTTAGCATACACAGAGACTGTATCATTGCCCATAATAGTGCCTTGTGTATTACGAACTTCGTCATTTGCTGTAACCGTAGCCGTGTTACCTTTAATAAGACCATTATCATTGTGAATGGAATTACCAGTAAGAGTCACATCCTTATCCGCTACAATGCTACCGCTATTATGCATAGTATCAACAGATAGGTTAATAGATTGGGCTTGTAAATTAGCACCACCTTCTACTCGTTTTGTAGTTGGTGCTAAATATAAAGTAGGTACTAGCACAGTTTCAGTTTTGCCATTTGGTAATACAACAGACTTACTAACTAGGAGCACTACATCCTCTTTAAGATTCTTTTGCTCAGCCTCTGTTAAACCTCTACCTAATACAATAGATTGAGATTTAGTTACACTAATCCCTGCATCCATCAATTGGCGATATTGTTCTTCTGCTGAAAGACCAGATTGCAGTCTACTTTTACCGGTTTGACGCATAATCTCTTGCATAACGAGTTGCTGCTCATAGTAGCCATCACCCAAACGTTTTTGTATATTCATAGGGTCTAATTTAAGACGAGATAATACGTAATCAGAAGATAAGAAGTTGCGACGATTAGTAAAGTTTGGATCAGTTTCAATCACATAGGTAGTATTAGGGTTCGTCGATAACTGACTCATACTATTTAATAAAGATGCATCTACTGTAGCATCACTTTTACTATTTTCTACATGACCGCCATATACGGCAACAGGTACATCTTTAGGGTTCACCTTAGTATTCTTATACTTTGCCTCACGAATATTGGTAGTATCCCACCCTTTTTTATGATGACGACTATAACTTGTAGCTGTACCCTCTTCAGTAATATATTCATTACCTTTAGGATTACTTTGCTCATAATGACCTACAGTACCAGTGATATCGCCAGCAGCACTAATTTGACTAGCTTCATTCACCATATGATCTACATCCACATGTAAATTACCACCAGAAATAATTCGACCAGGGTTAGATGTATCTACTGCATCTTCCTCACGTGTACGGTCATATTCATACTTAGTCCAACTATCATGATGTTTACCATTTATGGAAAGTTGGAGGTTCTCAGAAGAGTGTACTACTACTTTATCTTTTGGAATTTCATCATCATGTCCATAAATTCGTTCCTCAGACAATTGATAACGCTTAATACTACCGGATGGAGCTACTTCGTTTTTGACATGCTCTTTACCCTCTACAGCTACACGCTTAAGGGTAATACCACCATTTTTATTGTCTACAGATTTCGCAAGTAAAGCGCCACCTTGACCAAACTCAATGGTAGATGCAGTATTTACTACAGAATCCATTTTACCGGATACTGTACCTTTCTCATCCATCGTTTTACCAAGCTGTAATTTACCTTCTGCTTTGATTACACTACCATCTGTATTAACAATAGATTTTGTTGCTATAGACAAATCTTTTTGGGCAATCATAACAGGTGCTTCTTTAGTCGTAGCATTACCAGTTTGTATTACAGAGTCAGTAGTAATCTTTGCTGTATCTACATAAAGTTTACCCTTATTCATCTGCTCTAGACTTTTGGTTGTAATATTGGCATCTGTAGCAGCTATCGTACCTGTATTTTGCAACTTACCAGTATTATCTATGGTTAGTTTGTTTTGTGCAGACAATACGCCTTGGTTGTTAACACCAAAGCCGTCATTGGTACCCACTAAGTACATACTATTAGCATACATCCCACCAATAGCAGCTACATCAAGGCCGACTTGACTCGATTCACCAGTTTTCTGAGTATTCGTAACTTTACCAGTAGCATCTACGGAAATATCATTCTTACCCGTTACAACTTGAGCATCTTGGGCCCAAACTTTACCATTGAGCTTTACAGCCTCAGCAAGCATATCTGTACGAGCTGTTTTAGAGGCATTAAGACCTTTTTCGCCGACTGTAATAGCACCTTTTTGTACATTATAGCCAGTAACACTACCGTTATTAATAATTGGATTACCTGTTGTGAGTGTAGCACTGCTTGCATTAATAAATGTGCCATTATTAACAGAAATACCATTAGGATTGGCAACTATAACATGCGCCTTATGCCCAGCTACTTCAAGAGCACCATTCATGGATGTAGAGCTTGTACCAGTTACTTCATTCAAAATAGTATTGGCTGTAGGGCCTACTAAATTAGGATTTCCCATAATATACCCTGCAAGCTCTGTATTCACAGGGCGATTCGCATTATTTAGAATAAGTCCCTTTTCCTCTACATTGAATGCATTATATTGGTTATGTGATAACCCTTTATCATTAGGTGTATTAATATTAACGACAGTCATGCCATTTCTAGCTTCTTCTATTTTCGGTCCTAATTTACCTTGATCTGCTACAACAGGATTAGCAAGGGCCATAGGAATCCATGGTGCAGAGTTAGTCGCTAACAATGCAGCAAAGATTGCCATTGCCGTATGCGTTCTTATATTCATATTACTCTCCTTTTCTAGTACATACCATTCATCATTTAATGGTATAGCTGCACTAGATTACAACACTTAAAACTGATAACTGCCTCTAAAGGCCCACACACGCGTATCTGTATCAAACCCTTCTGGTTTCTTAATAGGAGTTCCCAGTGATACATCGTAATTTACAGCCTCACCAACGCTTCCGCGAACCCCCACTACACCACCAACCAAGGTATTGCCTACTTGCGTTTCTGTAGATGGTCCCCATACATGGCCAATATCTACACCTACATAAGGGGTGACTTGTTGTTTTCTAAATGGTAATGCCCATTCATTTTGTACATAATAGCCAGAATCCCCTCTTAAGGTTTCTTCTCCACTAAAGCCTCGTACAGAATAACGACCACCAATACTAAATTGTTCGGTACCAAATAAGCGTTGATCTGTAAACTGGCTTCTAAAACGCATCGTATACATACCTTGCTTATGGCCTATACGAACACCAGTTCGAACTTGACCTTCTACGCCTGCCATTTTATATAGTGTAGTAGGATTATCTGATAAGCCTTCCCAACTCCGTACCTGAGCACCCAATCCATTAATACCTTGTCGATAGAATAGATAAATATCGGATACAGTATTCCCACTATATTGACGATGAGATAAGCCCACTTCGACAGCGGTTGTATGTTGCTCTTGTACACCAAGCTCTACATCATCTAAGTAGTTATGACGCTCCTTATGAATGACTTTAGCTACAGCCGAAGTCTTAGAGCGACTTGTTCTATTTAATAATTGCTCTACTGCAAATTCTGTACCTTGCGTAGTACCAGAAGAACGAAACGCATTTGGCATGAATACTAATTGATTATAACTATATTTGTACGTTGAAATACGATACGTACGATTTCCGTCAGGAACGGAATAGCTAACCGCATATTGTTTTGACCCATGTCCATCATCATGATGACTGATATCTTTTGTAAAGCTTGTTGTTAATACGTCATTGAGTCCTGCTAATTGACTGAAAGATAAAAATACAGCACCTTGATACGTCCCTGTTGATTTATTTCCAGAATTATCTAGCATCAAAGATCCGTGTACAAATCCTTTTTGCTCAACGGTAAGCTTAACAATAGAATGTAATGGTTTTGTACCTGGCTCTATAGTCATCTTAATATCTTGACCTGGTACATTACGCATTTGGTCAATCCCTTGCTCTAATGCTTGTCGACGTAATACGTACCCCGGTCTTACAGGAAAGGCACTACGCCAATTAGTGCGTGCTTTAGGATTTGTAAGAACAATATCCTCTACATAACCAGGCATAATCTCAAAAGTGAGTGTACCAGACTGTAAATCTTGGTTTGGCACAACTACTTGACTCGTAATGTACCCATCAGATAAAAGTTGTTCTTGTAACTCCTTTTGTAAAAACTGAATACCCTCTGTTCCAATGCGATTATGGTTATATACCTGTAATCGATCTTTATATTTTTGTAACACTGGTTCTGAGGAAGTTACTACAATATGCTCTATTGCAAACGATGTACTTTCCTTAGGTAATGACTTCATTGGCACTTTATCTAAACCTGTATAGGCAGATTCTGAACGCGGCAAAGCGGCCCCAGTCATTGGTGCTTCTGCACGTTGGCGTAATGAAGCATCGGCTCGGGCCGCCTCTTGTTGTATAAATGGGTTTGATACTTCTGCCGCAAAACTAGGCATCGTACCGAATGTGGTCAGCAAGCCAACACAACTTGCTGCAATACATACAACTCTCATTAATTCCTCTCCTTTCTTTATAAGGTAAATTATATATTAAATTATATTTTTTTTGCAATAAAATATTAAATATTTTTATATTTTATTTATTATTTTGGTAAAAATAGAAGGTAGTTGATTAATTTTATCAACTACCTTCTATTTTAAATAATATCACTGCATTGTATCTTATAAAGATAAAGAATTTAACTGTAATAAGTCCACATCATTATAAATCAAATTTGTTATTTCAAACTTATCATTTAGGGTAAAACAGCCTTTTATCTATCCCCAGATACGTTCTATATCTGCTATGCTATGTGCATCAGAGCCCAAAACAAATGGCACGCCGATAACAGCAGCCATACCTTGGATAAAGCGGCTTGGGTACATTTCACGGCAGTCTGGTTTAAAGAAGCCGCTCATGTTGTAGTCTAGTTCGCGACCTTGTACACGCATGATATGCAAAATATCACTTACGACCTGCGCATTGCGGCGATCTAAGTGATGTTCAAAGCCAAAGTGATGTTGGTATTTTTTAATTAAATCAAAGTGACCGATGCGTTTTGGCGTATATTCGCCGAGGTCAGCACGCACGGCTTGGCGCACTGTGGAGTAATATTTGTAATATAACTCATACTGCTTTTCAATCCACGGACCAAAACCCTTTTCAAATTCTTTTGGACTATAATCTAAGCAGTAAAAGGCATTATTAACGCCTTCCATAAAGTGAACGGATAAAATATTATCATCCGTCAACGGGCCATAGCGATCGAGGAACTCTTGAATATCCGTCTCAAAGCCTGGAATGTAATCTACTTCAAAACCGAGAGAGATATCAATATGCGTACCATAAGCACGTTGTAATTGACGACCTAATTCTAAGTAGGTATCGACTTGGTTCAATTTCAAAGACGCTGTATCATAGGCCTTTTGGTCACCACCGTATTCAGCTACAAAAGCCTTTGGCAATGGCGCATGCTCTGTAAGGCATACCTTTTCAATGCGCAACTCAATGGCCTTTTCGATCATCATCGCAGTCCGGTCTCCACTACCATGTGGACACAACTCCGTATGTACATGACCATCTACGAGACGGCTGCGATACTTGCTGTATCCAACGAACTGCCGTTCATCTTTCATGTTCATTCAATCACCCTATTCGCCCTACCCCTTGGCGAACCCTTATCTATCATCTGTACAATTAGTCTGTAATCTTATATCTACGTTTTATTATACCAATAATGCGTATGTTTCGGTATCCTGATATTTACCATGTTTAAAACCAACTTGAGGCGTTAGTCCACAATAGGTAAATCCAAAGCGCTCATGCAATGCCGTGCTCGCTGCATTCCCTGCCGTAATAACAGATACCACCGTATGCAATGTGTCCGTTTCTTTTGCGTGGTCTAAAATATGAGCCATCAACTTAGATGCTACGCCTTTACCTCTATAATCTTCGTGGATGTAAATAGATAATTCTACGGTACTTTTGAAAGCATCCTTTGTCCTATATGGTGAAAGCGATGCATAGCCTACAACTACATCATCTATAAGACCTATAAAAATGCAGTGCTCAAAAGTTTGATGAGCCTCATACCACTCTTGCCACTCTGGCAACGTGCGCGGTTCAAGATCAAGCGTTGCTACACCATTTACAACCTCGTAGTTATAAACATCTAAACAAGCTGCGATATCATCCTTTGTAATTGGTCGTATTACTAATTCACTCATAAGAATTCCTCAAAATAGTTGGTATCTCTATATAAATTAACAGCTTCTATATAAAATGATATAATAAAATCACCTCCAGAAGAAAGGAGGTGTTATATTGGAGGCGTTATTTTGTACGCTTTGGGGTACCTTGC
>OKRY01001454.1_pt1 | contig 19330 bp, 18 predicted proteins | sample 1601121 | NCBI WGS metagenome assembly OKRY01 (sample SAMEA3541546, study PRJEB24748) | human gut metagenome | biome: human gut; feature: human-associated habitat; material: faeces | place: China | collected 2012
CTGTTATACTTGTTGCTTTTTCTGCTCCTTTTCCATGTCCAAATATTGCACTTATTTTATTTAATTCTTCTATTCCATTTATATATCCTTTTTGTCCTTTTAATGTATAATACGTTCTACTACCATTTGTATAATTACCTGCTCCAACAAATTCTCCTGATATTAATCTTAACTTTCCTTTTGATACGCCTAATATTCTCCATCCATATTCTGCATTTTTATATGTTTCTGCATTAAATTCTTGATCACTATCTGCTCCTGTTTTATCTGTTTTTGATGTATATGTCAAATCACTTGCATTTGCTTCTAATGTTGGATCATAATCTACATAGTCTCCTACTTTTAATGTTTGATTTGTTTCTATGTTTGTTATTGTGTCTCCATCTTGTTTCCATACGTCTTTTGTTATTGTATTTCCATCAAAATAGTATTCTTTTTCAGTTTTATCAAATTTTATTTTCCAGTCTCCTTTATTTCCTGTTACAGTTGCTCCAGACACTTTAAAATCTGCTTGTTTTCCTGTTTGATCAGCTATTAAATATTCTGAATATCCTATTTTTATTTGCTCCTCTTCGTCTTTTTCATTAGTTGTTGTTTGGGCTGTCCTTGCTTTTTTTAATATTCCATTATCTCCTGTTAATGCTACTATTGCTACTCCTGCTAATATTAAAAGTACTATAATTGTTATTACAAGAGCTATTAATGTTATACCTTTTTCTCTTTCTTTAAAATTTAATTTCATTTATTTTTCCCCCCTTTTCTTTCGTTTTCTTTTTCATTATACTTAACTTTTTGCTTTTTGACAATACCTTTTAAAAAAATTGAAAGATTTGAAAAAAATAAAAGTAGCACCTATAATACCACTTTTACTTTAATTGCTTATATAATTCATTCTGTATAAACGATGTTTTTTGTTCTTATAATTTTATTCAAACTCTTCTTCTACTTCCTCTGTTCGTTCCATGTCAACATTATTATTACTCATTATTTTATTATTCTCTACAATAGAATTTTCCATTGTATTCACTGTTGTTATATTCTGCATTGTAATTTCATTTTTATTATCTCTTTTAAAAATAATTTTTACTAAAAATATAATAATAACTATTAATATTATTGTAAAACTTTAAAAAAATATTTTTTTATTCTTCATTTTATTAATTATCTCCTCATTTATTTTATTGGGTATTTTTTATCACTATGTTTTGCTTTTTATCCATTCTAAAAATTCCTCAAAATTTTTAATATTATCATTTACTTTGTCTGTTCTTCCTTCTACATCGTCTACTGGATTTAATATAGTAGATTCGTCAGATTCACTCCCAATTCCTTTTAACTTAAAATTTGTATAATAGTAAGTTTTATCTATTTGACCATCTGTTTTTTTGTTCCTGCAATTGTTTCTATTGCCTCTGTCCCTGCAATTTCTCCTGCAGCTATTCCAAATCCATTAGCATTTTCTAGTTGTTTTGCAATTATTTTACCTCTATGTCAAACAGCAATTAAGTGAACCTGTATATTTCGCCGTTATTTTTCCTTCATTACTACAATCTTGAATAATGTTTTTATGTGTTCCATATTCATCAGCACCAACTATGCCTCCCACCTGTTGTTACATCTTCTAACTTCTTTTCTCCAAAGTATTTCATAATAGCTTTTGTTTTTCCTAAATAGCTATCATATGTGTAATGCGAGAAATTTCGCATTCTCATGTCATTCTTCATCTTGTTTAGTAATTGTTTGTTAGTCATCTAAAAAGACCCCTTTCTAAATATATTTGCAACTTTAAGTTACATAATATATTATACTAGAGATCTTTTATATTTTCAATTTGTTAGCTTCTTTTCTATTCTTTCGTTCCTTTGCTAGGTACGAGCGATTTAGTACATGAATGTGGCATTCTATTTGTTTTATTTTCCTAAATTATATGGTAAATCTACAGTTCCTTCACCGTTTACAATTTCAAGGTCATTAATAAGAGTAAATACTGGTCTAAATCCGTACGTTATATTTACGGGGCCATATTTTCTAGTACCATTGTCATAAATTTCTTCAAAACAACTTGAAACATATCTACAATAATCAAAATAAGCCATTCTAACATAGTTGTTTATTACTCCACCATAATCAACCCCTCCAATGCCAATAGATCTAGTAACAAACCAATACCCACTATCGTTCGTTACTGAAAAGATTCCTAAATTTCTCAATTGATTTATGTCAATTGACGTATTATCGTAATCAACTTTAAATTTTCCATTATATTGATTCATAAATTCATAATCTGTATTAATATACATTTCATCTGGATCATCATCAGGGTCATCTGGAATGCTCCCCACACATCTAGCTACTGATGCATAATCACTATTTAAATATTCTTGAGCTTTCTCATATAAGATAGAAATGATATTGTTATATGTCTCATATCCAGTTGGTACTGTCAATTCATCAACGCAATCGGCAGAAATAATTTGAATTCCATAATTGGTAGAATTTTTTTGATTGTAATCTTTATCATATAATACAACACATTTTATGGTATTACCATTTTTATCTATATAATTAACATATTCTCCTGCTTTTAATGAATTTATATCCGGATTTTTAAATATAATTGTTCTGCTTCCAATTGCTACTTTATAAGTTGCTTCTATCCCTTTTGAATCATTTCCTAATATTTGGTCTTTTTCATCTTCTGTTAATAATTTTTGATTTACTAAATCATTGATTAATTCTTCTAATGTTTGTGCTGTTCCATTTTCTGTATAATTATCCGTCTCTTGATTTATTTTCCATAAATCTCTTGCTTCTTCTACACTTGCTCCTCTTGTCTCTTCTTTTGCCTTACCAGCCTGTACTAAGATTCCATTATCTCCTGTTAAAGCTACTATACTTACTGCAGCTAGTATTAGTAAAACAATAATTGTGATTACTAAAGCTATTAAAGTAATACCATTACTTGTTTTAATTAATTGTTTTGTGTTTCTTTCGTTCTCCATAAAAATATTCTCCCTTTCTTTTGTTTAACTTTTTATATAAATTTTTCCCACTTATATTTTAACTAACCATGTCTTTAAATGTCAATACATTTTTTTGAAAATTTATGTAATAACAATTTAAATTTATAGGTTAAGGTGATACTATGATTAAGGAAAAAAGAAAATCTAAAAGATATACTCAAGATAAGAAAAATGACAGAAAAAACTGCTTAAAATAAATTAGCAATTTTCCTGTTATTTTTTATTTAGTTGAAATATGTATATTTTCTACTTTGCAATTTAATTCTCTAGCCACAATATTTTGTATTTGTGCTACTTCTTCTTGCTTTAATTCTCCTATTTCAACTATTACACTAATACTTTCTCCATTTACAAAAATAATAACATTTTCAAAGCCTTTTGTTTTTATCAAATTTTCACAAATCATTATACTGTTTTTAGTCTGATTTATTTTTGTAATTTCTTGTGTTGCCGTTTGTTTTTGAGTTTCTAATGAATTACTACTGTTCAATACTTTTTCGTAAGTTTCTAACATTTGCGAATACATAGTATCTCTTTCTAATTTTGACTTAGTAAAATAATCATCCTTACTAGCATTACTACTTGTAGCAATAGTATTTTGAGTTGAGTTATTTGTGTTTGTATTATTTGCTGTATTACTTATATTTGTAGAATTAGTATTATTAGTGTTTTCATTTTGTGTAGTGTTAACAGTATTTGTATCTGTTGTGTCTCCTCCTACTATATCATTACTACTAACTAATGTTGCATCTCCTATATCGGCCAATTTTGTGTCATCTTTAGATTCCATTTCTATGCTCGTTTCTACTGAATCTTCTCCTTGCTTTGTTGTATAATTTAAATATCCTGCAGTCATAAGCATAATAGCTATCACATAAATAATAATTTGATTTTTCTTTAATAACCCTTTCATCTTTTACCCTCCACTTTAATTTTTATTCATTCATTTCAAATACTTGGATTTTATGTGTTGCTAAGCCTGTAACAGCTTCTACCGCTTGTATAATATTTGCTTTTGTATCTGCATTGTTTGCTCCTTTTGCTGTGATAATTGCGCCTTCTATTTTAGGCTGCACTACTTTTTGAGTTATTGGTGTCTTTTCTCCATTTTCTTCTTTATAAATAATATCTTTTTGCGAATCCGTTTCTTGTATTTTTCTTGTTCCACCTGAGGTGTCTGATTCTTCCGTATTACTAACTTTTGAATTTTCATTATACATCGCTACAACCTCACTAGACTCCGAATAATTAATACATACTTTAACTGCTCCTACACCTTGAATCTTTCCTAATATATTTTCAAGTTTTTCTTCTAAATTATCTGTTAATTGTACATTATTTTTACTGTCATCAGTTATCTGATTTGTCGTTGCTAACTGTTTAGAATTACTATCTGTTTCTTTTTTATCTTCTTTTTTGTTTCCATTCCAAATAATATTAATAATTACAATTGTTATAATTGATAATATTATCAAAAATACTAAGTTTTCAATTTTCTTTTTGTCATTTTCTTCTTGTTGTTCTTCTTTTTTACCTATTAATTCTTTCAATTTATCTCTAAACATTTTTCATTCACCCCATATTCTTCAATTAAAAACTTTTTTATATTTTGAATTTCTGTCTGATTAACCTTATCAGATACTTCATTTTTTTCCTTCTCTTGTTTTTTTATTTCTACTCCTGTATCTATTTTTCTTATTTTTTGTATTTCTGTTACTATTTTATTTTCTGCGCTATTTTCTATATCATTTTTAACTTCTTCTTGAGTTTTACTAACAATTAATTTAATTTTATTTATCTTAGTTTCTTCTTCATCATCTGCTATTTGCACACTCACTTTGCATTTTTCAACCTCATAACCTTTTTCTTTTATTTTTTTAGTAATGTCTTTCTCTAATTCTTCTGAATATAATTTTTTTATTCTTTCATTCATACTAGTCTGATTTACCGAACTTGTCTCTACTGAAGTATATTCTTCTATATCAATATTGTTAAAATTAAAAACATCTTTATTTTTAATTAAAGGAGAAACTATATTAAATATTACATAAACTCCTAAAACCATTCTAATATATTTTTTAGTTCGATTATTTGGCAAAAGCATTTCAAAAATAGATACAATTACAATTGTTATTCCTAGTCCTTTTGCCCAAGAACTTAAAATTTCTATCATTTTTTCTCTCCTACCTATACATCATAGTACCATTAGATATTTTTAAGACTAAAGTTGTCCCTATTATTAGCATAAATGATATTGCACATAATATTCCTAAAAATATTTTAAAAATATCCCCAATTTGTTCTAATAAATCTATAATTTTTTCATCTGCAATAGGCTGAACTACTGTCGAAAGTAATTTATATGATACCGATAAAACAAAAAGCTTTAAAATTGGCATAATACAAATTCCTATCACGATAACAACTCCTACAAGTCCAACTGCATTTTTCAGTACAATTCCACAACCTAAAACTGTATCTACAGCATCACCTAATATTTTTCCTACTACTGGTATTGCCGAACTCACCACTGCTTTTGTAGTTTTTGCTGTAATTCCATCAACACTACTTGATAAAGTTCCTTCTAGTGAAACAACACCTACAAATACTGTTAAAACAATTCCTAAAAACCATACTATACCTGATTTAAAAAACTTTGATAATTTATCAATATGAACTTTGTCGGAAATTTTTGAAATAATCACTAAACTAGTTAATACTAAAACAAATGGTATTATTAAATTTTGTATTATATTTCCAATAAAATTAATCATAAATAATATAATAGGTTCAACTACACTACTTGTTGTTATGCTTCCTGTATACATCATAAGAGTAATTAATAATGGAACTAGTGCGTTCATAAATCCAATCAAATTTCCTGTAGTATCCTGAACTAATTTTATAATATCTGTAAAATTAGACATAATCACAGTAACAATTAATATATATTGAACATAGTAAATCAATTTTGAAATATTGTTATTTTCTAAACTTTCACTAATTGATTTTAAAATACTGTGAATCAAAATAATAGCTAAAATACTAACAAGCGATTTTATATTTGTGGTTACTTCTTTTCCTAATATGTTTAATATTTTTTTTAATAATGTACTATTATCAACCTCTCCCTTTATTGCGTCATTTAATATTTCGTTTATATCAATATCCTCAAAAAACTCCCCTGTAAACTTTTCTGCATTTTTTATAAAATCTTGTATTTTAAATTCTTCTTGCTGTTCAATAATAGTTTGATTATCATTTGCATAACTTGAATTAGATAAGAATACTATTAACACCATTACAATAATTGTTATTATTTTTTCTATTATAAAAAAATTTTCTTTTCCAATTTTCATTTGTATTTTCCTCTTCTTTATGGCAATACTTTCAATATAACTTCCAGTAAACTTGATATAATAGGTATTGACATTGATATAATAATAATTTTTGTTCCCATTTCTATCTTACTAGCAATAGCCGCCTCTCCTGAATCTTTGCAAACACTAACAGCAAATTCAGACAAAATTGCTAACCCAGTTATTTTTATAAGTATTACCAAAAAAGTACTATTAATAGAAGTCTTACTTGCTAGTGATTGCAATAAATTAACAATACCTGTAAGTTTATCCATAACCAAAAATAAAATCAAAACACCTGTTAGCAAACTTATATATATAGCAAATTCAGGTCTATATTGCTTTAAAAGAATAATAATAACTAAAGCAACTAAAGCAATTCCAACTATTTTAATAACTTCCATTTTCATCCTTTCCAAATGAGGCAGGGGGGACAGGTGAGACAAGGGGGGACAGGTCTTAAATGTCTCATTTTTTATTCATGCACAATATTTTTTTATTTTACTTTTCTATGAGACATTTAAGACCTGTCCCCTCTGTCTCACCTGCCCACCTTGTCTCATAAGTTAAATATTGTTCTAACTGTGTCAAATAATCCGCTTATTTCTTTTATTACCATCGTTAATACAATTACTAATCCTGCCAATGTTGTCATCATTGCTTGATCTTCTCTGCCTGCTCGTACTAATACTTGATGTAAAACTGCTACTAATATTCCTATTGCAGCTATTTTAAACAATAAATTAATATCCATTTTAATTATCCCCCTAATTTAGCACAAGACAATTACTATTGCTAACCCAACTATTGTTCCCAGTCTCGTATATAATCTCTCGTTTTTTTGTTTTGCTTCCATTGCATCTTTTATCTGTCCTTCTAAGAAATTTTCAGTTATTTCTATTTGGCTGATTTGTCCATCTGTATCTGTCTGTCCCAATAACTTTGATAACATTTTTAAAACATTTTTATCTTCTTCTTTTAAATTGTTGTTTGTTTCTTCTACAGCTTGTTCCCAAGCCACATCTGCAGTTGTTTTTTTCATTTTTTCTTCTGCTTTTTTAAATATTTGTCCAATATTCTTGTTTGAATTGTTAGATATCTCTTTAAAGATATCTGGTATTGGTTCATATGTAAATTTTATTTTATTCTTTAATATGTTTAATGTATTTTTCATCTCTTCTAATTCCTGTAATCTATATACATATCTTTTTGATATAAATTTCCCAATCATACTAGAAAATACTAAGATTAAAAATAATATAAAATATTTAATTATTTGCATTCTTATATACCTTGTCCTTTCTATTTTTAGTATTATATTCATTTAATTTATTTTTAGAACTAAAAATTATCTTTCTAAAAAAATTATTTTTTCAATTTGTTTTGTTTCTATTAATTTATTTATTTGCATATTATTTTTTATATCTTCTAGTGTTTTTCCATGCATGGTAAAAATCCCTTTCACTCCTGCCGAAATTGCTTCTCCGTATAGCTTCTACATCTTCTTTTGAACCTATCTCATCACATGCTATTACTTCAGGAGCCATGGACCTAATTAACATTTTCATCCCTTTTGCTTTTGATATATTTTCAACAACATCTGTTCTTATTCCTACATCATTTTGTGGTATTCCTTGATACATAGCTGCAATTTCTCCTCTTTCATCTACTACCCCACAAGTTTTCCCTTTAAAATTTATCTCTGGTATTCCATTACTTATTCTTCTTATAGTATCTCTTAGCATTGTAGTTTTTCCCATTCCAGGTGGAGAAACAATTAAAGTTGTATAAATGCTATTTGATTCTTTATCTATTATTTGTCCTAAAATTTTATTACTGCAATTTAATACTTCTCTAGCAATTCTAAAATTCAAACTAGTAATATACTTCAAATTGATTATCCTTTCATTTTCTATAACTGCTGTTCCTGTAATACCTACCCTGTGCCCTCCTTTTACAGTAATAAATCCTTCGCAGATTTGATTTTTGTAAGCATAAATTGAGCTATTACATAACTTTTCTAAAATCTGTAATATTTCTTTTTGATTTACTTTATAATCTATAACTATATCAGCTTGTCTTATTTTAAGAATAATAGGTCTATTACATCTTATTCTAATTTCTTGTAAATTGTTTTCTATGTTTATATTTTGATTAAATGTATTTTCTAACAATTCATATAATTGACATGGAAAATATCTTAATATTTCTTCTCTATTTTTCATTTTTTGATTTCCTCCATATTAATTATCTTATCCTTTTTTATATTATAGGAACTTTGTAGAATTTTCCCATAAAAAAAAGAAGCTTATTTTAATATATGCTTCTTTTTCTATTTTAGAACTATTATTTTTCATTAATAACTGCACGATAAATTAATCCTGTATCTTGATCTTTTTCAAATTCTACTCTGTAGCTTTTTTCTGTATCTATTTCTCCTTTTATAAGAGTTATATTTTGTTCGCTTGCTTCATATTCTTCTCCATTATAATTAATTTCTTTTATTTCATTACTTGTTTCTTCAGATTGATTATTTAAAGATATGGTCGATAGTAATCCTTTTACTGTTACTCCTTTTAAATTTGTACTTTCGTAAGCTTCAAATTTTTGGTTGAAATTGTTTATTTCTGCTTCGCTCATATTTGAGTTCACTTGATTTAAGACATTCATATTTCCTAAATAAAGGCCAATAGAAGGAATCATATTAACTATTGGATTTTCACTTGCTTCTAATCCTAATTGTCCCATTTGTTGCTTATTAACTTCAGATATTCTCTCAACTACAGCATTTAAAAAGTTAGATACCTGATCAGAATCATAATCAGTTAATATCAAGCTATTGTCTGATGAAAAGCCTTCCACTGTAGCACTATCTGTGAAATTTACATCATTACTAAAATTGTACTTATATACTACTACTTCACTATCTACATCCGTTGTCGTACTACTCTCTGTTACTTCTGGTGAACTAATAATTTTTCCATTATTATCTAGCTTAAAAATATCACCCGTATCTGAAAATTTTATTTGTATTTGACCACCTGATATATTCTCTATCTGCATATTTTCATAAAACTCACTATTATCATTATTTCTAGCTTTTTCTAAGTTTTCCTTTGTGATAGATGATGTACTTTTTCCATCTAACATTCCTTCTGCAATAGCTTGGTTAAGCATCATTTTAATTTTCTCTTCTTCAGTATAAATCTTATCCTTATTATTGCTAGATTGAGTTCCTTTTAAATTGTATGTTGATAATTCAAATTGAAGTTCTAATTCATAGTTTTCCTTTATATTTTGTAAACTTTCTAAATTTTCAAAATTAGCAGAAAAACTTATCTTTGATTTTTTATCTTCTTTCATTTCGTATGATACAACTATATTTTGCTGATTGCCTTCTATTTTCTTTTCTATTGCTATCGTTCCTTCTGTCGTTTCTATTACCAACTTGCATACATCTCTATTTTTTTGATACACTGCAATTTCAAAATTTTTATCACTAAAATCTGTATCATCCTTAATGCTTTTTATTGCATCATCAATCTGACTAGCTGTTATTTTTGCTGAATTCTTCTGTATTTTTAAATATTCATTTAATTTATCTACTGTGGTTTGATCATTTTTTAGAGTCTCCAAAAGTTTGACTAACACATTTTGTAAATCTGTTCCTGTTAAAGACAACTTATATCCAGACATATCAGATTCTTTAACTTTTGAAAATTTGTCTTTTTCTAATTGTTGATTTATTACTGTTATATAAGTATCTTTTATATGACTTTTTTCATCTTCTGTCAATTCTACTTTTCCCATTTTCTGTAATTTATCAACCATTTCTCCATAACTTTCTACATCATCTAAATCTTCTGAAAACTTATTTAATTTTTCTGTTTCTATAGCAACAAATTTACTTCCAACATATTTTGTCTGTAATCCTATCTTGTTCTCTATTTGTTTATAATTAATAGGAAATTTTACATCATTTGAATAATTCAATGAAATGTTTTGTGCAGCTTTTGAATTCGCCGTGTCAACCTGTCCAGAAAAACTAATATTGAAATTATTTACATTTTCAAATTTTTTTTGCTCATTGTCAGATGATATATTAACAGAAAACTCTCCTTCATCATTATAAGGTGTGTTATTCTTTTTTTCAAAATATTGCTTTAGCCCATCATCTATAAACCCTTTTTTAGAATCTCCTATATCTGCCATATACTTAAAAAACATTTCTTTATCACTTTTAAATATATCAGTAGCAAATACTAGAATTCCAACTCCAGCTAGTATTATAATTACTATAATAATTATTAAAATTAACAATATCTTTGTATTTTTCTTTTGATTCATCTCTTTTTCTCCTCGTAAAAAATATATTAAATATGTAATATTCTTCTCTTATATGAGAAATAGATAAATAACTTTTATGTCATTTATCTATTTGCACATTATTTTATTCTTGTTCCCAATTATGGTATATATTAGCTACATCATCTAAATCTTCTAACTTTTCAATTAGACGTTCCATCTTTTCGCAACCTTTTTCATCTAAACTAACCATTGTAGTTGGAACCATTTGAACTTCTGCTTCTAAAAATTCGAAACCTTCTTCTTCTAATTTCTCACGTACAGCTGAAAAATCTGCTGGATCTGTTGTAATTTCATAAACTTCTTCTGAAGCCTCAAAATCCTCTGCTCCCGCATCTAATGCAAGCATCATTAATTCTTCTTCGTCTCTGTCAGTTGAAGCTCTTTCTATTACAATGACTCCTTTTTTATTAAATAAATATGATACACAACCTGTTGTTCCTAGATTTCCTCCTGCTTTATCGAAAACGTGTCTTACATCTGCTGCAGTTCTATTTTTGTTATCTGTAGATGCTTCTACAATAACTGCAACTCCACTTGGTCCATATCCTTCATATGTAATTTCTTCATAATTTTCATTACTACTAGATGCTTTTTTTATAGCATTATTTATTGTATCGTTTGGCATGTTTGCCGCTTTACATTTAGCTATTACATTTTTTAATTTTGAATTTCCTGCTGGATCTGGTCCACCTTCTTTGACTGCTATTAAAAGTTCTCTTCCTAATTTTGTAAATATTTTTCCTCTTGCGGCATCTGCTTTTCCTTTTTTTGCTTGAATATTATGCCATTTTGAATGTCCTGACATATTTCTCTCCTCCTCTTTAATTCTTTCCTGTATTCTAAGGCTTTCAAGCCTCTATCTATTGGTTTTACCCATTTTTTCTAAAAATTTCTTTTTATATTGTAACATATCTTTTGTATTTTGTGTAGTCTTTTACAAATATTTTTTGTATTTAACTAACCACAATTATTTTTAACACATCTTTCCATAGTAATATGACGCTGTCGCACCACCATCTCCGCCTTTTTTTATAACTTTTCCAACTTCTTCTAGTAACACTGCTGTTCCATATAAATCTACTTTTAATATTGCCTCTATTGGTGCTTCTGTAAAATTTTCCTTTTCAACTATTGATATGAAGTATTTTAGTTGTTTTAATAACATTGTATATCATCTCCTCCACGAATTACTATTAAAACTCACATAAATATCATTTGTATTATTTGAAAGCTGCTTTTTAACTTAGCCTCTTAAAAATATCCATCTAATTTCTATGCAAATTGATTATTGTACAATTCAGCATAAGCTCCATTTTGTTCTATAAGCTCTTTGTGATTTCCTTCTTCTATTATTTTTCCATCTTTCATAAGCAATATTTTATCACAATTTTTTATAGTTGATAATCTATGTGCTATGATAAAACTTATTTTCCCTTTTGTTATTTCCTCAATTGCCTTTCTCACCATCATTTCTGATTTATATGAAAGTGATGCAGTTACTTCATCTAATATAATAATTTCTGGGTTTTCTACCATAACTCTTGTAAAGTTAAGTAATTGTTTTTCACCTGTTGAGAAAATGTCTGTATCACTTGAAATTTTTGTTTCGTATCCATCTTTAAGGCTCATTATTTTTTCATGTAAGTTTAATTTCTTACAAATTTCAATTATTTCATCTTTTGAAATATCTTTGTTTGCATAGTTTATATTCTCTAAAATTGTGCCATCAAATATCACAACTTTTTGCATTATATATCCTATCTTGTTTCTTAAACTTCTTATACTATATTCTCTATAATCTCTTCCATTTATTTTAATAGTTCCTTCATCCAAATCATAAAACCTGCATAACAAATTTACTAAACTTGTCTTTCCACTACCCGTTCTTCCAATTAATGCTACACTTTTATCTTTTCCAATTTCAAATGATATATGATTTAATACATTTTTTTCATCATCATATGAAAAACAAACATCATTAAATTCAATTTTTTTCACATTATTAAGTCTAATTCCGTCATCAATATTTTCTTCTTCTTTTTGTAAAATGCTTTGAATTTTTTCATATGATATTTTTCCAACATTTCTATATTGAAATCCTTCTATTACCCATTTGGCATATGTTTCTGGTGATGTTATATATCTTGCAAGTATTATCATAGCTCCATAAGTTATAATTCCTTGTTCTACACTAATTGAACCTACTAGTATATTTATTACACCTACAAAAGATACTATAAAATCGTATAAACAGCTATATGTTCTAATATTTCTTTCTAGCTTATTTGTAACTTTATCATATTGTGAAATTAAGTTTTTTAATTCATTTAATCTTTCTTCTTCAATTTCTAATGCTTTTATTGTAGAATATCCTTGAACTTGTTCATTAGACCAATTTAATATTTTTGCATTTGCTTCTCTTTTTAACTTCGTATACTGGATTGATTTTTTATTGAAAATATGTGTTACAAAAAATCCTATTATATATATTAAAAAGGTTATTGTAACGATAGGAATGTTTAAATAAGCTAAAACCAATAATGTTCCTACTAATCTTACTATTCCTGCAAAATATGACCTGCATATTCCAGTTCCATACCACATAGAAAATTCCTTAGTATCATTTATAATATTTTCTAATATTTCTCCTACCTGTATTTTATCCAGTTCACTTTGTTTTGTATTTTGCAATTTCTTATAGATTTTTTCACGATAATCTGCTTGTAATTCTTTTTCGAATCCTACATCATTTAAATCTTCAAAAAATGTTGCAATTGCTCTTAAAATATTAACTGCAAAATAACTTATGCCCAATATTAAAATTAATTTTATATTTTTACTTGGTATTGCATATTCGACCATTACTATCATATATGCTATAAATGCTACAACCATAATACTGGTAATAAACCATCCGTATTACTAATTTAATTGCTTGTTTTTTATAATTCTTAAAAATTTCTTTTAACATTATTTATAATTCCTCATCTTCTAATATTTTGTTGCTACTTATTTCTATAATTTCTCTATACAACATATTGTTATTCATTAATTCTTGGTGATTACTTACTTCAATAGTTTTATTATTTATAAATAAAACTTTATTACATCTTTTAACTATTTCTGAATCGTGTGATATAATAATTGTTCCTTTTTTCATTTCTATAATATTATTTAATATATTATTTTTGGTTTTTGTATCAAGTTTTGATAAAGAATCGTCAAAAATTATAAATTTATTTTCTTTTATTAGATTCCTTGCTATTGCTATTCTTTGCTTTTGACCTCCAGAGATATTATTACCGCCTTTACCAATCATATAATTAATTGTATTATCAAATCCTTTTACATCTTCATATATTTCTGCTAAATTCAATACCTCTTGTATCTTTTGATCCTCAATATTTTTATTTGTAATATTAATATTATTTTTTATTGTATCTGTAAATAAATATGCATCTTGAAGGACTATTCCAATATAATTTCTTAAACTCTTTTTGCTAACATATTTTACATTATATTTACCTATATAGATATTTCCTGTATAATCATAAAATCCTAACATCGTTTTTGATATAACAGTTTTACCTGAACCATTATCCCCTATAATTGCTACATTTTCATTCTTGTTTATTGTAAAATTTAAATCTTCTAATATTGTATTATCATTTAATTTTATTGTAACATTTTCAAAAGTTATATTTCCATCAAGTTCTACATCTGGATTTGTTTCATTGTCTTCTTCTAGTTGCATTAATTCTGCTAATTTTTTATAAGCAACTATAAATTCATTTATTGCTTTTAATTTATCTACTGATTTATATACATATTCTAGGATTTTTGTACTATATGTTAATAGTATTGATATTGTTGCAAGGGTAAGTTCTCCTGTTACAACTAAGATTCCTCCCCATAACAATATAAATGGTTCTTTAAAATTTCTTAAAGTATGTGTTCCTATTCCATATATTACCTTTATCTTAGCTAGTTTTATTTCTTTTCTTTTATATTCCTTATTCATCTTTGAGAAATCTTCTATTTCTTTATCTTTTCTATTGAAAATCTTTAACATCTTTGATTCTTCAATTCCTATAGTTGTTTTGTTTATTACTTCTTTATTCATTTCAACTATATCTTCAACCAATGGCTTTGAAACTTTAAAATACCATATTGATAAAAGTAATATAAAAAAACATATTATACCTATAAATATTCCTATTGTACTATTTAATTTTAAAGTTTGTGCAACTGCAAATATAACAATAAAAATTGTATCAAAAAATAAATTTATTTGTGAATTAAAAAACTCCGAATATGTTGTTGCATCATTGTTTATTCTTTGTATTACATTCGATTTATCTATACTGCTAAATTTTATATATTGTATTTTTGGTATGTGTTTTAATATTATTTCTTTGACATTTCTATTTATTTTAAGATTAAATTTTGTATTAATTTTACTTTTTAAATAATTTACTATAAATACTAATATATTTACTAATATTAGCACTAAAGTTAGCACTATAATTTTTGATATTTTACTTTCTGAATAAAATAAATTTCTTATTAAAACTGGAATTACATTTTCGTTACCCATTATAATTCCATCAAGTGCATATTGTATAAACATTGGTATATATACTAAAAGTCTTGAATATATTGCGCTTAATATTAGTGTTAATATTATATAAAATTTTGTTCCTTTTAATGTTCTGTTTAAAAAACTGTTTTTTATTGTTTCTCTTTTTACCATTTCTGCAATTATTTTTCCTTTCAAATCGATATCTTCTTAAATTTTATATTGCAATTATATTATAAAAAACAGATAACTTCAATCAATTATCTGCCTTTTTTTACTTATTTATTTTTTCAATTTAAATACAAAAAGTGCTAATTGCTTCACTGCAACTAGCACTTAAATATAAACTATTTTAAATTATCTGTCCATTCTTGTATATCTGAATCTGATGCATTTGAACTAAATCTATGTCCATCAATCCAATTTCCTGAATTAGCTTCTTTTTGTAATAACTTTCCACTTTGACCCAAATCAGATGATGAAGAAGTACAAAATGGAATTACTTTTTTTCCGTCTGCTCTAAAAATTGTAATTTGTATTTATATATCAAAAATAAATTTCTTATATTTTTCTTGACTTTATTGCTATTATTAGAGTATAATGAAAATAGGAAATGACAATTCCGTTAGATATGGTTTTGCCAGAGATTGTTTTAATAAACCATTTACCCTGTCAGAAGTAGAATGGTTTATTTTTTATTTATGTAGTTGCTTATCAACCCAGTTCTTATACAGAACTGACATCAAGGCAACGTTTAATGTTAAAGATAACTTCAATATTTACAAACTTTTACAATTTATTCTAAACTGCAAATTACCCGTAGTTTTTATAACATAAAGCATTTAAAATAACAGTAAAACTACTAAATACCATCGCTAGACTTGCAATCATTGGATTTATAGAAATGCCAAAAGGTTTTAATAATCCTATTGCAACAGGTATCATCAAACAATTGTAAAAAAATGCCCAAAATAGGTTTTGTTTTATATTTTTAATTGTTTTTTCGCTGATTTTAATCAATTTTAATATTGAATTCAAATCATTTTTAGTTAAAATAACATCACTTGAATCCATTGCTATATCAGTTCCACTTTTTACGCTTACACCAATATCTGCGTTTGTTAGTGCTGGACTATCATTTATTCCATCTCCACACATCATAACTCTATTTCCATCTTCTTTTAACTTCTTTATTGTTTCTGACTTTTGAGATGGTAGGACATTTGAAATTACTTTAGTTATCCCAAGCTCTTCACCTATCTTTCCTGCTGTTTCTTTGTTATCTCCTGTTAACATTATAGTTTTAATATTATGATTTTTTAACCTACTTATAACATCTTTTGCATTTTTCCTTACAATATCATTTACTCCTATCAATGCTAAAATTTCTTTTTCATTTGCAATATAAACGATACTATTTCCATTAAGTGCTAATATTTTTTCATCTTCTAAATGATTATTTTTAATAGAGAATTTTTCAATTATTTTTCTATTTCCTAATATTATTTTTTTATTTTCAACTTCTCCAGTCAATCCATATCCTACAATATTTTCAATATTCTTTACTTCTGATTTCAAAATTTTATTTTCTTGCATATATTCTACAAAGGCTTTCCCTATTGGGTGGGTAGATTTTTCTTCAATACTTCCTGCAAGTCTAATTAATTCCTTATCTGATAATTTACTATAATTATATATTTGTGAAATTCTTAATTTTCCATAAGTTAATGTACCTGTTTTATCAAATACTACAGTGTTAATTTTTGAAGCATTTTCTAATATTTCACTCTTTTTTACTAATATCCCATTACTTGCACATATTCCTTCACTTATAACTATTGCAAGTGGTGTTGCTAAACCTAGACTACAAGGACAAGCAACTACTAATATAGTAACAAATGTGCTTAATGCTGTTCCAAAATCATATCCTAAAAGCAAATACATAACAAAACTTATTATAGCTATTATAATAACTACTGGAACAAAATATCCTGAAATTTTATCAGCAATCTTTGCTATTGGTGCTTTTGTATTACTTGCTTCTATAACTAATTTTACTATCTCTGATACTGTCGATTCTTTTCCAATTTTTTCAGCCCTATATTTTATGAAACCATCATAATTCAGACTTCCTGCTATTACTTTATCTCCAATATTTTTTGTTATTGGTTTGCTTTCTCCTGTGATAAATGACTCATCTAAGTGAGTTTTTCCTTCTATTATTTCACCATCTACTGCAATTTTGTCTCCTGCTTTTGAAATTACAATATAGCCTTTTTTTATTTCATCAAGAGTTACCTCTTTTTGGATTCCATTAACTTCAATTATTGCTTTATTCGGAGTAATTTCAACCAGTTTTTTTATTGCATCCTTTGTTTTATCTTTGCTTATTCCATCAATATATCTTCCAAGTTTAACAAAGTAAATAACTATTGCTGCTGATTCAAAATATAAATTCATTGTATAGTGCATATTTCCTTTTATTATCATATACATACTATATAAACTATAAATAAAACTACTTACAACACCTATTGTAACAAGTGTATCCATATTAGGTATTTTATGAATTAAATTTTTATAACCATTTTTTAAAATATCATATCCATACCCAAAAAATGCAATTGTTAAAATCAATAAACTAACGGCATAATTTATAGGATTATGTTCTGCACTTAAAAATTTTAAAGTTGGTAAACCAATCATATGTCCCATAGAAATATACATAGTAACTATTGCTAAAATTGTAAAAATAATAAATTGTATTTTTTCTTTTTTATTATTTTTTTCTATGTTGAACTCTTTAAATATTCCTAAACTTTTAAAACCTGCTTGTTTTATATATTTTTCTATTTTTTCTTGATTTAGAATTTGTTCATCATAAGTTATTGTAGCATTTGCCATTACAAGATTCACATTTGCCTCAAAAATTCCATTTTGCTTATTCAAGTATTTTTCTAATCCATTTGAGCAAGCACTACAAGTCATTCCATCAATGGCTAATATTATACTTTTCATATTATTCTTCCTCTATAATTTCATATCCAAGATCTATAATTTTTTCTTTGATTTGACCAATTTCTAAATCCTTTTCTGATTTTATTGTTACTATTCCAGTATTATGATCTGCATCTACACTTTCTACACCACTAATTTCTGATAGAGCTGTCTTAACTCTATTTTCACATCCTCCACAAACCATTCCATTTATTTTAATTTTTAATTCCTTCATCTTATATCATCCTTTCTTTTTACTTATTAAATTTTTTAAATATACTTACTAATTCATCTATTATTTCTAAATTACCTTTTTCCAAATCATTAGAAACACATGAATATATATGATTTTTCTATAACCAATTTCCAACTTTTTTAATGTATATTTTCTTTACAATCTGAACTAAAATTACATATAGGATAGTCAATCCTGCTACTATTAAATAATATAATGGTGGCATTATTTCAAAATGGAATGATTCAATATTATGCAATAATATTGGTGCAAATATTGTTCCTATTATTGTAACCATTGTTAAACAAGTTAATATTGGGTTTGCTTTTGACTGTACAAAAGGTACTTTTTCAGTACGAACGAAATGAATTATCAATGTTTCACTTATTAGACATTCAACAAACCATGCTGTTTGAAAATAACTTTCACTTACAGCTCCATTATATCCTAATATAAACCAAAATGCTAAAAACGCCAAAACATCTATTATCGAACTTACTGGTCCCATTACATTCATAAATGTTCCCAATCCTTTTGTATCCCATTTTCTTGGTTTTATTAAAAATTCCTCATCAACATTATCATATGGTATTCCTATTTGAGAAAAATCATATAAAAAGTCTTGAATTAACATTTGAATTGGCAATAATGGTAAAAATGGTAAGAAAATACTTGCAATAAATATACTAAATACATCTCCAAAATCTGAGCTTAAAGCCATTTTCATATATTTTATAATATTTCCATATACTTTTCTTCCTTCTATTAC
>OKRY01001457.1_pt1 | contig 19324 bp, 18 predicted proteins | sample 1601121 | NCBI WGS metagenome assembly OKRY01 (sample SAMEA3541546, study PRJEB24748) | human gut metagenome | biome: human gut; feature: human-associated habitat; material: faeces | place: China | collected 2012
GAGGAGTTTATCTCCAACTGTTTAATTATTAGAGAAGGAGAAAATTTACTTATGCGACTGAAATGTTTGAATATGTAAAGAAACAAGCTGAAGAGTATTGTTACTCATCTATTTATTTGACTTGTAATAAATATAATAAACATAGTCTGGACGTATATGAGAAGTTTGGTTTTCAATGGATTGATTCTGTACAGACAGATATAGGGAATGGCTTTATCATGGATGATTACATCTTGGAATATCGATTAAATCATATCTGATTTTGAAAAACATGCGAGAATATGATATTGTCAAAGGGTGATTTAAAGAGGAATGTTGAATATGGATATGAAGAAGATACAGGAGTTACCAACTCCAGAAGATTTAAAGAAGGAGTTTCCTTTACCTTATAAGGTGCAAAAAATTAAGAAACAAAGAGATCAGGAAATTGAAGATATTTTTACTGGAAAAGATGATCGTTTAATTTTAATCATTGGTCCTTGTAGTGCGGATCGTGAAGATGCGGTTTTAGATTATATGAATCGTTTGGCTGTATTACAAGAAAAAGTTAAAGATAAGATTTTTATGATTCCACGTGTCTACACAAATAAACCTCGTACAAAGGGTGTTGGATATAAGGGGATGTTGCATCAGCCAGATCCTCATTCCAAAGAGGATATGTTGAAGGGAATCATTGCGATTCGTAAACTGCATACAGATGTTGTAACACAAACTGGTTTTACTTGTGCAGAAGAGATGTTGTATCCAGAAAATCATGCGTATTTATCGGATTTATTAGGATATGTAGCCATCGGTGCAAGAAGCGTTGAAAATCAACAACATCGTATTGTGGCTAGTGGTGTAGGAATTCCTGCAGGAATGAAGAATCCAACGGGTGGAGATCTTACAGTTATGATGAATTCTATTGTGGCGGCTCAAGCCGATCAAAGATTTGTATATCGTGGCTGGGAAGTGCAGACAGATGGAAATCCACTAGCTCATGCGATTTTAAGAGGATATGTGGATAAGTTTAATCATGCACATGCGAATTATCACTATGAAGATTTAATGGAATTGATTCATTTATATGAAAAATCTGACTTAAAGAATCCGGCATGTATTGTGGATTGTAATCACTCGAATTCAAACAAACAATATTTAGAGCAGATTCGTATTGCCAAGGATGTAATGCATTCTAGAAGTAAATCGGAAGATATCAAAAAGCTAGTGAAGGGCTTGATGATTGAGAGTTATTTAGAGGATGGAAATCAGCCAACAGATGGTAATGTGTATGGAAAGTCAATCACAGATCCTTGTCTTGGCTGGGATAAGACAGAACAATTGATTTTAGATTTATATGATTTGTGCGATTAGGAAGCGTTGTAAACTTCCTTTTTTTGTTAGATTTTGATTTTAAAATAGGAAAAAATTAAATAGTCACTTATAATTAGAGTATAAATGTGAGGAGGTCATACTATGAATCAACTTCTTCAAGAAAAAAGAGATGCCGAAAATTTTTTGCGATTAATAGCACCTAAATATGCAGCGGTTTATATTTTAGATCGAAGTACAGATACTTTTCGTGATATTTTAGCTCCAGAAGCATTTCGTGCTTTTGCCAAAGACACAAAAGGTTCCTATTCAGATGCGATGCAATTATATCGAGATCATTATGTAGCTTGTGATTATCAAGAAGTGATTGATCGAGTCTTGGACTATGATTATGTATATAATATTTTGTCTTCTGGAAATCAAGTGAATGTTACGTATCGTAAAAAGGATGGTACCTTGATTCGTCTGAAAATTGATCGGTATTCAGATAATGATGAGAATACTTCTATATGGGTTTATACAAATGAAGACAGTGAAGATGCGCTATACGGTGAGTTAGGTGAGGCTCGTTATCGCATTCGGTTTGATGATAATGAAAGGCCAGTAGAGTTTATAGGTAGTGAGAGTCTATCTGAGATGCTTTATGGATTTAAAGGTGAGACGCATATTTCGTGTTCTATGCTTTGGAATCATATGCATCCTCAAGATATTGATGTTGTTAAAGAAGAGTTTAAAAACATTCATGATACGAGGGATTCAACCGCAACATATGAGGTAGAGTATCGTCTTCAGAATAAAGATAAACAATATCGTTGGTATCGTGCGATTGGAAAGCCTGTTTTAAATGAAAAAGGAAAAATAGTAAGTGTTTGTGGATTTCTTATTGATATTCATAAGCATAAGGAAAAAACCCTTCTTCAACAGCGTTTTATTTCTGGTTTAAGTCATGAATATGTCACGGTATGGGTAATCAATCATGATTTAACGGTTGAATTGTATCAACAAACACAAAAAGGTAATCATATTGCTCAAGATGCAATTGAAAAGTTTGCCAAAGAAAATAATTATCAAAAGAGCATGGAGAAATATGCTTCAGAATATGTTTGTGAAGAAGATCGAGAAGATTTTTTAAGAAATGTGAATTATCGTGTCGTTCGTGAACGAATCAAGACAGAAAAAGTATATCCGGTTGTTTTTCAAAGAAAATTTAATGGAAAAATAGATTATTTCCAGGCTTGTTTTGCGCAGATTTCGGATGAGACAGATGATTTTGTGTTGGGCTTTAAATTGGTGAATGACATTGTTGAGCATGAAAAAGAAAGAAATGACCGATTGGAAGAAGAAAAACAAATTCTAGAAAGTCTAAGCTCTGACTTTACGGCTATTTATTATTTGGAAGTTAACAGTGGTAAATTTGAACCTGTTCATATTCAGGATGAAACCAATGCGAGTGAATTAATAAGAAGTTATTCAGGGTATAAAGATTTTTATGAATATGCTTATCAATATGCGATGCGTTATATTCCTAAGGAGGAGCAGCCTGAGTTTTTATGGTGGTTTTCTCGTGATAATTTAAAATCTTTGTTGAAAACACAAGTGAGTCTTACACAGAATTATCGTACTTATCCAAATGTGCAGAATCAACAATATTTTGAAACGAAAGTTGTTAAGGTAAGTGAAGATGAAGATTCGTGTCACGTATTATTAGGTTTTCGTTATATTGATGATATTATCGAAAAAGAAAAAGCAATACAGAAAAGGTTGCAGAATGCTTTAGAGGAAATAAAGAGGAGTAATGAAACGATTTCTACAATTGCGAAAAGTTATAGTTCAATTTATAAAGTTGATTTTGAAACAGATACATATGAAAGAATTTCAGGAAGTGACATTATTCCTAAAACGGGGTGTGCATCAGAAAAAATGTTTGACGTATGTGAACAGGATGTTGCACCGGAATATCGAAATATTATCCATCAATTTGCGAATATAGAAACATTAACTTCACGATTTGAAAAAGAAGAAGATGTTTTGGCTGAATATCGAATGGTGGATGGCAACTGGCATAAATTGCGTATTATTGTTTCCAAAAGAAATGCGAATGGAAAAGCGATTCAAGCCATTGCGACAATTCGTACAATTAGTGAGACAAAGCGTAAAGAATTAAATTTATTCTTTGAAGCAGAACAGGCGAAGCGTGAGGCAAAAATAAAAACGCGATTCTTACAGAGTATGTCTCATGATATGCGTACGCCATTAAATGGCATTTCTGGCATGCTTCATATTGCAGATCAAAATCCAAAGGATTTAGAACTGCAGAAAATCACAAGAAATAAGATTCATCGGTCGTTAAATTATTTGATTTCTTTAGTCAATGATGTTTTGGATATGAATGATTTAGAAAGTGATCATTTTACAGAGGAAGAAGTTGATTTTGATGTTACTAAATTATTGGAAAGCATTAATTTTGATGGACAACAATTGGCACAAGAAAAGAATATTCAATATATTTTGGATTGGTATGAAGGTCAATTGAGTCATTCAAGGTTTAGAGGATGTCCAATATATCTTTCACGAATACTATCGATAGTTGTACAAAATGCCGTTAAGTTTACACCAGAAAATGGAGAAATCCATGTATGGATGAACGAGAAATGTTTAGATGAGTCGACATCGCTTTTAGAATTTAGATGTAAAGATACTGGTATCGGAATGAGTCAAGATTTTATTAAACATGCCTTTGATTTATTTGCGCAAGAAGATAGTTCTAGTAGATCCACATATCAAGGTACAGGTCTTGGTTTGCCTATTGCCAAAAAGCTTGTGGAGTATATGCATGGAAATATTCAATTGGAAAGTGAAAAGGGCGTTGGAACTTTGGTTTCGATTCAGATTCCTTTTAAGTTAGGAAAGCCAATTGAAAACAAAAATAATAGGCATCAACAAATATCGTTAGAAGGTTTATGTGTGCTTGTGGCAGAAGATAACGATTTGAATATGGAAATCGTTGAATATATGTTAGAACGTAATGGTATTCGGGTTGTATGTGCAAAAGATGGTCAAGAAGTAATAGATTTATTTGAAAAGAGTGAAGAAAATAAATTTGATTTTATTCTTATGGATATCATGATGCCAAAAATAAATGGTTTAGATGCGACAAGAAAGATTCGTGCATTAAAACGATTGGATGCAAAGACAATTCCAATCATTGCAATGAGTGCGAATGCGTTTGTAGAAGACATAATGAATAGCAAGATAGCGGGTATGAATATGCATTTGGCTAAGCCTTTGGATGAAACAAAGTTAATCAATGCTTTAAAACAATGTAAAAAGGGTGAAGAGTAAATTCTCTTCATCCTTTGTTTTAGTATTCTTCTTTTGTCGGAATTTCAGCCGGCTTATTTAAGATGTACATAAGGGATGTTTTTTTTGTATAGATGTATAAATATTGCGAGAAGTTGACGAAATATAGATTTCTTTGAATTTCCATAGATCCTCCTAGTATAAAGTAATATCAAAACTCGCAATACATTATACTTAAAAAAGATGTGCATTACACACATCTTAATCTTTATTTGTTTGTGCTGGGATTTCAGCCGGCTTATTTAAGATATACATAAATTCTTCACCCGTAATAGTTTCTCTTTCATATAAGAATTTGGCAAGTTCATGTAGTTTCATCTTGTTGTCTTCTAGAATTTGATAAGCCTCATCATGCGCTTTTTTAATTAATGCGATGGTCGCCTCATCAATCTTAGTCGCTGTTTCATTGGAACAAGCTAAAGATGTATCGCCACCCAAATATTGGTTGTTTACTGTTTCTAAGGCTGTCATACCAAATTCATCCGACATTCCGAGTCGTGTAATCATGGCTCTGGCAAGTTTTGTGGCTTGTTCAATGTCGTTACTAGCTCCACTTGTGATGGAGTTGAAAATCAATTCTTCAGCACAACGACCACCTGTATACACCATGATTTTTTGGAAAGCTTCTTCTTTTGATAATAGGTTTTGTTCGTTTTCTTCTACTTGCATAGTGTATCCCAAAGCCCCTTTTGTACGAGGGATAATTGTGATTTTATGAACGGGAGCCGTGTTTTTACATTTAGCAGCCACTAGTGCATGTCCAATTTCATGATAAGAAACAATCATTCGTTCTCGATTTGAAATCACTGCACCCTTCTTTTGTTCACCGGCAATAACGATTTCAATGGCTTCTTCTAAGTCTTTTTGAACTACGGATTTACGATGGTCACGAACCGCTAATAAAGCCCCTTCATTAATGATGTTTGCAAGTTCGGCACCACTAGCTCCTGCACTGGCTCTTGCGATTACGTTAAAGTCAATGTTGTTTGAGCATTTGATGTCTTTGGCATGTAATTTAAGAATGGCTTCACGACCGGCAAGATCAGGAAGTTCAACCGGAATTCTTCTGTCAAATCGACCAGGACGAGTTAAAGCAGGGTCTAATGAGTCAGGACGGTTTGTGGCAGCAAGCAATACAACACCTTTGGAACCATCAAATCCATCCATTTCAGCAAGCAATTGGTTTAATGTTTGTTCACGCTCATCATTACCATTCATGCCTGCACCATCACGTTTTTTACCAATGGTATCAATTTCATCAATAAATACAATACATGGAGCTTTTTCACGAGCTTGTTTGAATAGGTCACGCACTTTGGCAGCTCCTCTACCGACAAACATTTCTACGAATTCACTACCTGAAATAGAGAAGAATGGAACGCCAGCCTCACCCGCAACGGCTTTGGCAAGTAGTGTTTTACCAGTTCCAGGAGGACCTACTAACAAGGCTCCTTTTGGCATCTTAGCACCAATCTCTTTATATTTAGCTGGATTGTTTAAGAAGTCTACAATTTCTTGTAGATTTTCCTTCGCTTCTTCTTGTCCTGCAACATCCTTGAATGTTTTTCCAGTTTGTTCACCAACATAGACTTTGGCATTGCTCTTTCCTAGATTGCCTAGACCAAAACCAGAGCCTTGTGAAAATGACATTTGATCATCTCCGCCCATTTTCTTTTGCATACGCTTAAACATCCATGATCCAAATGCCCAGAAAATGATTAATGGTAAGAAAAAGGAAATTAGACTCGATAGAATTGGGTTCATTTGTTCTTGATAGACTTGTCCAAATTTAGCTCCGGATTTATCCAAACGATTGACTAAATCTGAATCATTCATAACACCTGTTTTATAAGTCTTGTCCGTTGAGTCTTTCTTTAAAGTGTAATAAATATTGTGATTTTCAATTTGAACGGTATCAATCTTCTTTTCTTCAATTTTATTTAAGAAATCGGAGTAATTGGTTGTTTCAAGTTTAGATTGTTGAAACATAGGGAATACGATAAAGTTTAAAGCCATAATAACAATCAATATAATTGTGTAATATCTGTATAAAGGCTTCTTTTGTTTGTTCATGAGTGTTCCTCCTTAAGAAATTGATTACATTATACACCTTATTAGCACTTTCGCAAGAAGAGTGCTACACATTCCATAATTCCACATAATTTAAAAGAAAAAACTCACATACATGCCAATATATGTGAGTGTAGGAGAGATATAGATAAATGTTGTAAATATAATATTTGGACTATTTATTTCAAAAGTATGATTTCAATTCAGAAGTATAATTGAATGATATTTTTATGTGGGAATATTTTTGAAAAGGAAAGGAATATGCAGTAATAGCATTAAAATGTTTGGCTTTTTGAAGTTAATTATTTGCGATAAATAAAAGGGAAGTACGAGTTTTGTGTAGTTTTTGTAAGGCTTCAAAACAAAAATAATACTTTACGGAAATTGCTTTAAATGCTTTAGATAAAGCTTATTATTGGGTTTACATTTTGTAGAGTAAGGATACAAAACTTGAACACAAATCAGATTGTTAACATAAGAAAATTCATTTATCATCAAAGTGTAAAAGCTAGCAGTACTAGTTAGGAGGTGTTCAAATGTTAAAAGATTTGACAAGTGAAAAGTTAATTCGATTGAATATTGAGGCAAAAGATTGGCAAGATGCAATTCGAAAATCAGCCCAGCCATTGATTGATGGAAATAAAGTAAAAGAATCATATGTCGAAGATATGATTGCTGGTGTTATTGAAAATGGACCTTATATAGTTATCACAAAGAATGTAGCTATGCCACATGCAAGGCCGGAAAGTGGAGCAGTAGAAAGTGCAATTGGAATTGCAACTTTAAAAACACCAATTGAGTTTGGAAATGATGCAAATGATCCAGTAAAGTATATTTTTTGCTTAAGTGCAAAAGATAATATGGCTCATTTAAATGCATTGAGTGAATTAGCGGGATTATTCGAAGATGATAAATTTTATCAGCTATTAGATACCACAGAAAATCCAAAAGAGATTATGGATTATATTAATGAGATAAAGGAGAAATAAATTATGTATAAAGCTTTAGTATGTTGTCGTGCAGGAATGGGATCAAGTATGCTTTTAAAAATTAAAGCAGATCAAGTTATTAGTGAAAATCAATTTCCAATTCAAACAGAACATGGAAACTTGGATTCGTTAAATGGATTTAATGGAGATTTAGTTATTACAATGGAAGACTTATCTGTTGAGTTAAAGGATAAAGTTCCATATGCATTAGGAATTCGTAATATTATGGATAAACAAGAAATGAAAGAAAAAATGGAAGAATTTTTAAATTCAAAAAGAGCGTAGAAAGATAATAAAGGTTAGGAGGAAATTATGTTAGATGCTATTTTAGCGCAATCAAGAAATACCGCATTGATTATGGGATTGATTGCTTTAATTGGTTTGTTATTGCAGAAAAAATCTGCAACAGATGTTATTAGTGGAACTATGAAAACTGTTGTTGGTTTCATGGTGTTCAATATTGGTTCGAGCGCAATGTCGACAGTTGTACAGACATTTACAGATTTATTTAATACAGCATTTGGAATTGAAGGTGTTACAACACAGGTTGAGGTTGCTACAGGTTTAGCCTTAAATACATATGGAACTGAGGTAGCCTTAGTTATGTTACTTGGATTTGTTGTCAACTTGTTAGTTGCAAAATTCACGAAATTTAAAGCTATTTTCTTAACAGGACAACACTTCTTATATTTTGCATGTGTTATCGCATTGATCTTTATCGCAAATGGATTACCAATGCCTGTTACAGTAATTATAGGTGGTATTTTATTAGGCTTCTTCGGAGCTGCACTTCCTTCAATCTGTCAGCCTTTCATGAATAAAATTATTGGAGCTGATAATTTGGCAATGGGTCACTTCAACTGTATTGGATATGCATTTGCAGGTTATGTAGGAAAATTGATTGGAAAAATGAACAAAGGTGCTGAACAAAAAGATGCGAGTACAGTGCAAATGCCTAAGTTCTTTGAATTATTTAGAGACTTCATTTTCTCAGTTGCACTATTCATGGTTGTATTGTTCTATGTTGCTGTAATTGCATGTGTTGTGAACGGACATATGGATTTTGTATTAGAAAAAGCAGGAAACGATATTTGGTTCATTTACCCATTCTTACAAGGTTTGCAATTTGCTGCTGGTATGAGCGTATTGATTTATGGTGTTCGTCAGTTTATTGCAGAAATTACGGCTGCATTCGTAGCTATTTCTGAAAAATATATTCCAAATTCAAAACCTGCAGTTGATTGTCCAGCAATCTTCCCATTTGCTCCTACTGCTGTATTAATTGGTTTTGTTGGATCATTCTTTGGTGGATTAGCTGCTATGGCATTAATGATTGCTTTCCATAGTAGCACTATCATGATTCCTGCTGCTGGAATTTGCTTCTTCTCTGGAGGTACTTGTGGTATCTTTGGAAACGCTTATGGAGGTTGGAAAGGCGCATTAATTGGTTCGTTTATTGTCGGAATGGCTTTAACAGGATTACCTTTGTTACTATATCCAGCGTTTGCACAATTAGGAATTGTTGGATCTTCATTCCCAAATGTTGATTACAATATTATTGGTGCTATCTTAAACAAAATTTTAGGATTGTTTGCATAATTGAGAAACTAAGAGAGGACAGGTATTAAACCTCTGTCCTCTTTTTTTAAATATTAGTGATTTAGAGTAGGAGGATTTATATGGAATTAATTGAAAATCAGGTAAGTGGTTTTATCGATACAGTTTTTTCAGAACTAGAAAATTTTTCTCAAGAAATAGATACAGAACAACTTAAGAATGCGAAAGAGTTAATTTTAAGTTGTGAAAAAGAAGGTGGAAGAGTTCATATAACAGGAATTGGTAAACCAGGACATGTAGCAGGCTATATTGCATCATTATTATCTAGCACGGGAACTCCATGCTACGAACTTCATGGAACGGAAGCTGTTCACGGAAGTAGCGGACAGGTCGTTCCAGGCGATGTAGTAATTGCAATTTCTAATAGTGGGGAAACCACTGAATTAAAGGCTACAGTAGAAACGTTGTTAAAGAATGGAGCAAGAATCATTTCTGTAACCGGAAATAAAGAATCGTGGCTAGCAAAAAAAGGAGATATAGCATTGATTGCTGGAGTTCAAAAAGAGGGAGATTCGATGAATAAACCGCCAAGAGCTTCAATTCTTGCAGAAGTTTTAGTTTTACAAACATTGAGTGTGTTACTGCAAAATGAAAAAGGGTTAACCCCACAACAATATGTTAAATGGCACCCGGGAGGAGCTTTGGGGGCTAGCATTCGTAAGGAGGAAATGTAACATGAAGATGGAAGGAATAATTACACCGATTGTTACACCATTTCATAGAGATGAGGAACAAACAATCAATTATGAAGCAACAAAAGAATTGATTAATCATTTAATATCTCATGGAGTAAAGGGTATTTTCATTCTTGGAAGTAATGGTGAATTCCATGTACTTGATGAAGATGAAAAGATAGAATTTGCAAAGAAAGTTGTAGAATATGTAAACCATCGTGTACCTGTTTATGTAGGTACAGGATGTTGTTCAACAAAGGCAACAGTTCGTTTATCAAAGAAAATGGAAGAAATTGGAGCAGATGCATTATCTGTAATTACGCCGTATTTTTTGAAACCGACAAATGATAATTTATATATGCATTACAAAGAAGTGGCCGAAAGTGTAAATATACCTATTGTTTTATATAACATTCCTAAGGCAACGGGTTGTCCTTTAGATCCGGAATTAGTTAGTAGATTAGCAGATATAGAAAATATTCAGGCGATTAAAGATAGTAGTGGTGAATTAGAAAGACTTCAGGCTTATGCAAAAATAACAGAAGAAAAAGATTTTCAATTATTAGTTGGATCTGATTCAAAAATCAGTTATGCATACAAGTCAGGTGCTTCTGGTGCAGTGGCAGGAACTAGTAATGTTATTGTAGATGTTTTAGTTAATTTAGATAAGGCATTACGTAATAACGATGAAGAATTAGCAAACAAACTTCAAAAAGATATTGATGTATTACGTGGAGTATTAAAATTAGGAACTGTACCTAGTGTAATGAAACGAGCTACTGAATTAGCGGGTATAGCTGAAATTGGTCCAGCTCGAAAACCTGTACAAGAATTGTCTAAAGAAGATGATGAAAAAATCAAAGAAATGTTAACTTATTATCAACTATAAAGGAATAAGTGATGAATGAACTTGTTATTGTAAATGATTATAAGAAAGTATTCATTTATTGTTTTATAAATTTTTTGTTAACTATTCTAATTATGTTTGGTATTATGTGGTTTTATATACATTCACAATTTTTGATAGCATTTCTATTGATTACCGCAATTTGGTTTAGTGTTAAATACATGTGTCATTATGCAATGTGCTTTATCAAGCATAGACCAGTGATTATATTTAGAAAGAATGAAATAGTTTGTCCAAATAAAGAAAAGGTTGAACAAATAATAAAATACAAAGATATTCAAGAAGTACGTATAATGCGCGATTGGAAGTCAATAAAATTATTTTTTAAGAGCAATAAAACATCACATCCATCGGGTTATATTTATGTAGGAATATCATATCTGTTTAAACGTTCAGATTTAAATAGAGTGATGGATGAGATTGAGAAGTGTTTAGAAAAGCATAATTTAAAAATAAATAAGATAAGTAAAGGAGTTTATACATGCAAAAAGTAGATATAACAAAAAGAATTGCTGAGACAGGAGCAATGGCAATTGTACGTGTAGAAACAATTGAACGAGGAATTGAAATTGCAGAAGGATGTTTAGCTGGTGGAGTGGATTGCTTAGAAATTAGCTATACATTGCCAAATGCAGGTGAAGTAATCAGGGAATTAAAAAAAGTCTTTAAAGATAAATTGTGTGTTGGTGCTGGAACTGTATTAGATGGAGAAACAGCTAGACATGCAATCTTATCTGGTGCTGAATTTATTATTGCACCAAATTTAAGTGAAGATGTTGCGATTGTATGTAATCGATATCAAATTCCATATGCACCGGGCTGTACTTCTATTACTGAAGCAATTCGTGGATTAGAATTAGGTGCTGCCTTTATTAAGGCATTTCCAATTTCAGATTTTTATGGTCCAAAATTGGTTTCTGTTTTTAAAACACCAATTCCAACAATGCCGATTTTAGCAAGTGGTGGAATTACCTTAGAAAATTTACATGAATATGTAGAAAAAGGTGTCGAATGTTGTGGCTTTGGAGGATTATTGACTAAGGGTGATAAAAATACAATAGCTAGTAATGCACGAGCAATAGTTAAAATAGTAAAAGAGACTAGAAAATAATGAATTAATAATCAAATGAGTAGATTTAATATAGTTGTTAAAAATGTGATTTTTGACTAAGATTTGTGCTAAATTATATACTATGAAAATAGTAATGAAGAATTGGATAAGAAAACTAAGATGGAGGTAAATATGGATAAAGATGTTTTAATATTATTGCAATTACTTTCCAAAAAACCTTATATTACCTTAAAAGAGATAGAGACATCGTTTGATATTACAAGACGACAAGTTATATATCGTATTGAAAAATTGAATGATGTATTGAAATATAAGGGTATTCCTCCTGTAATGGTTGGCAGTGCAAAAGAGATAAAAATAGATAAAAAAGTTAAAAGCAAATTAGAGAGTTTATTAATTGAATTGGATAGTAGCGATGAATACTATATGAATAAAAAAGAACGACAAATATATATGTATTTGATGCTTTTTATCAATCCTGATTATCTTTCGTTACAAAATTTTATCAGTTCATTGAGGGTTAGTAGATCTACTGTTTTGCTTGATTTTAAAGAATTAGTACAAATATTGGAACAGAATGGTATTCAAGTAAAAAACAACAGATCTAAAGGATATTATCTAGTCGGATCCGAAATGGAAATTCGAAGAATGATGATGCGTTATGTGATTTATACATTGGCTGAAGAAAAGCAATCGAAAATATTTGATATTATTATTGAAGATTTTCATTTAGACATTTTTGAGTATTCACGACTTGTAATTAGTGAAATAGCTTTGAAATTCAATATACACTTTGTTGAGAATCGACTTGTTGAATTTATTTATATTTATATATTTTTAATAGCTCGTATAGAAAGTGGAAAAGATGCAGATGAAGAGATTAAAAAATTAGTTGACCTTGATGCATTGACTTCTATGAAAGAATATGAATTCACAGAAAATCTTCTACAAAATTATGTTCGTGCTAAAAATATTAAACAGGCAGATATAAATTATATAACTGCATGGATTCTTGGTATTTCTTTTGGAGATATCAAAGAGGATACAAATGATTGTATTCTTATTTCCGACATAGTTGGAAAAATTATGAGTCGATTTGAATATTTGAGTGGAGTACGCTATAAAGAGACTGAAGACATTTTTATACAACTATATTCACACTTTAGACCGGCATATTATAGATTGTTGTTTAAACTTCCTATCTTTAATCCTTTATGCGACAAAGTTAAAGAGGAATATCACGATTTATATCAATTGATGGAAGAAACGATGAAGCCATTTCATGTTATTTTCGGAGAAGAAATTCCTAAAGAAGAGATTGCTTACCTGACATTGCATTTTGCTTTTATGTATTCTGAAAAGAAAAGTATTAATTTGAATCGTCAAAAAAAAGCTTTAGTTGTATGCGTAAATGGAATTGGTAGTTCTGCTATTTTATATAATGAGTTGAAAGAAATGTTTCCAGAATTATTATTTTATCCTCCAATAGCTACATCAAACATTAAAGAAATTTTGGAACCAGTAGATGTGATTTTTTCAACAACGTACATTACGCATTCAATGAATATAGATATACCGGTGATTCGAGTAACGCCGGTAATGTCAATGTCAGAACGTTATCAAGTTATGAGAGAAGTGTATATGCAGTTGGGTAGTGCATCTTTAAAACAACCAAATATCGATGTGGTAATGCAGATTATTCATAAGCATGCAGAAGTAAGGCAAGAAAGTGAATTGTATGATGAATTAATCTCATATTTTTCACATTTTGAAGAAGAACCTGGTAAGCAAGAAAGTCTAAGCTTAAATGAAATGGTAAGAAAAGAATTGATACGTTTAGATGTTGAAGCTAAAGATTGGCAAGAAGCCATTCGAGAGGCATATAAGCCAATGGTTCGAACAAAAGTTATTACGCAAAATTATGTAGAGGATACTATAAGAAGTGTAAAAAATAATGGTCCTTATATTGTAATCACGAAACATGTTGCATTACCTCATACAAAACCAGAAGCTGGTGCAAATTTAGTGGCATTAGGGATTAGCGTATTAAAAAATCCTGTAAATTTTGGCAGTAAAGATAACGATCCGGTTAAATACATTTTTAGTTTAAGCGCAACAGATAATTATATTCATTTAAATGCCATGGCAGAACTGTTGGAACTGTTTAATAAAGAAAGCTTTTTTGAAATGTTAGATAACGCAAGGAATGTCGATGAAGTTAAGGAATATCTTTGCGAAAATAGAAAGGAATAAGATGCAAATCAAAGAATTAGAATTTCATGCAAACAATATTCGTAAGAATATATTAACCGAAGTATATAGTGCAAAATCAGGTCATCCAGGAGGCTCGTTGAGTGCTGCAGATATCTTGACAGAACTATACTTTGAACAGATGGATATCAATAAGGATAATGTAAATACAATCGATCGTGATCGTTTTGTATTGAGTAAAGGACATGCCAGTCCAGTATTATATGCTACATTGGCAGAAAAGGGATTTATTGATATTGAAGATTTAAAAGGATTTAGACATATCGATTCAAAATTACAAGGACACCCTAATATGAATTATGTATCTGGTGTGGATATGTCTACTGGATCTTTAGGACAAGGTATTTCTTGTGCAGTCGGTATGGCTATCACAAATAAAGTAGATGGAAATAATCATCGTATCTATGCTTTATTAGGTGATGGCGAATGTGAGGAAGGTGAAGTATGGGAAGCAGCTATGGCGGCAAGTCATTATAAGCTAGATAACTTATGTGCAATTCTAGACTATAACCATTTACAGATCGATGGAAATATTGAGGATGTAATTTCACCAGAACCATTTATGAGTAAATTTGAAGCATTTGGATGGAATGTATTAGATGTAAATGGACATGATTTTGATGAATTAAGAAATGCGTTTGAACAAGCTAAACAAGTAAAGGATAAACCAACAATGATTATTGCCCATACAATCAAGGGTAAAGGTGTATCTTTCATGGAAAATAATTATGCATGGCATGGAGCTGCACCAAATGATGAACAGTATGAAACTGCAATGAAGGAATTAGGAGGTCTTGAATAATGGCAACAGCAACAAGAGAAGCATATGGAAAGGCTTTGGCAGAATTAGTTGTAGAAAGAGATGATGTTTTAGTATTAGATGCGGATCTTACAAAATCTACAAAGACAATCGATGCCAAAAAGGCAAGACCGGAACATCATTTTAATATGGGAATTGCCGAAGGAAATATGATGGCAGTCGCTGCTGGTATGGCCGCAAGTAATAAGGTTGTTTATGCATCAAGTTTTGCGATGTTTGCGGCAGGCCGAGCTTTTGAGCAGATTCGTAATAGTATTTGTTATCCAAACTTGAATGTAAAAGTTTGTGCTACACATGCTGGAATCAGTGTCGGAGAAGATGGCGCTAGCCATCAGTGTATTGAAGACTTAGCTCTTATGCGCTCTATTCCAAATATGAAAGTATTCCAACCTTGTGATGCAAAACAGACTGAAGAAATCATCAAGGCCGTATACTCTATTAAAGGACCTTGTTATGTAAGACTAGGAAGACTTGGAGTTGAGGATGTATATGATGAAAATTACAAGTATGAATTTGGCAAGGGAAATGTACTTAAAAAAGGAAGTAAGGTAGCTATCATTGCTTCTGGATTAACGGTGCAGGAAAGCTTGAAGGCAAGTGAATTATTAAATTTCGAACCAACAATCATCGATATTCCAACTATCAAACCAATCGATAAGGAATTGATTATTGAAACAGCCAAGACGCATGATGTGATTGTAACTGTAGAAGAACACAATATTTATGGAGGGCTTGGAAGTGCAGTGAGTGAAGTTCTTGCACCTGAAGGAATTGCATGCAGACAATATATGTTAGGTATGCAGGATACATTTGGTAGAAGTGGAAAACCGAAAGATTTATTGGATTACTATGGTTTGGACGCAAAACATATTGCAGAAAAAATCCAAGAAATAGCTGAATAGTAAAAAACAGACTGAATATCTAGATACCAATTCGTATTTGAACTGGTATCTTTTTTTCTGTTAAATTTTCAGATTTAACGTCTTTTTCACATTGGGTTGTTAAAATTAAAAATGTAGATAATCATACATAAATGATATTAAATATGATATCATATAAGAAAGGACCGAATGTCAAAAATTGAAAAGTTAATTGCGAAGATTGAGAATTATAAATCTGGAAATAAAATAGAATTTTCCGATTTAGAGAAGTATTTAAAATATTTTGGCTTTAAGAAGAAAAATCAAAATGGAACAAGTCATGTAATATTTACACATGATTTGTTAGATAGGCCTTTTCCAATTCCTAAACATGGGAATAGTGTAAAAGAAGTATATGTAAAAAAAGCGGTAGAATTAGTTGAAGAGATTAATTACAGAAAGGAAGAGAGATAGTATGGATTATGCAATGAAAGTATATCCTATGCATTTGGAAAATGGAAAAACAGAATGGTGTGTTGAGTATCCAGATTTAAAAGGATGCGTAGGTGGTGGAGATACAATTGAAGAGGCAATTGCCGATGCACAAGCTACTAAAAGTGTATATTTAAGTTATTTAAAAGATGAAGGAATAGAATTACCGGTTCCAAAAGATGAAGGGAGCCTTCCAAGTGGAAAAATAGCTTTGAGGGTTCCTAAAACGACGCATAAGCAATTGTTAGAAAATGCACAAATGGATGGAGTGAGTCTAAATACGTATATTAATATAGCTATTAGTGAAAAAATTGGACGAGCTTCATTTTCAAATCAACGTATATTGGAGTTAGAACAAGAATTAGCTTATTATAAATTCAAGGATAAAAATTTGGTGGATAAGCAAAACAGGGGTCATGAATCTAAGAAATTTAGTGTTGGAAATTTTGTGTTAAGGTCATTAAAAGATTTTAATGTATAAGGAGAATGTATGTTACAAATAACTGGAATGAATATGTATTTGGAAAGCATCAGATATTCTGTGGAACAAGTATCTAAAGAAAATGAAAATGTTCAAGTTTCTCGATTGTTAGAAATTGTGGATTGTACTGAAACAAAAATAAGTGTTCGCTTAAGAAAAGAGTTAAAATCCGAAAATTTAAATGCTCCTTTTTTAGATATTTCTTCAATCGGGGAATTCTATTTGTCGGATAAAGCAATGCAAAATTTTGATAGTATAAGGGATATGGAAGACTATGTAGAAAAGCGATTGGATTTTCTAGTTGACAAAGTGCAAATGGATGCTTATCTATCGCAGTTGATTGCGAATGTTACGGGATCCTTTGGTAACGCGCCTGTTGTGATTCTATCGGAATAACGCAATTATTTCTTGATACAAAAAAACAATGCTCTAACTCATGAGCATTGTTCAAGTTAATACAGAATATAAAAGTCATTCTCATAATAATCAAGTGGAATCTCTTTTTCAGTAATTGAATCAATTTGAATACGATCAATATTTTGAAGGTCTAAAATGACTTTATGAATATCACTAGGTTTTCCCTGTAATTGTGCAGTAACACTGCCATCATCATTGTTTTTGGCATAACCAGTAATGCCTAATGGTTTGGCATGACTTTGTACTTCAAAACGAAAACCAATATTTTGAACATTTCCTTCAAAATGAAATTCTTTACGAATTGTCCCTGGTGGCAATTCTCTTTTTATTTTCTCTTTCTTTTTAAATAAATGAAACATACTAATAATCCTCTTCTTTACATATATTATAGGGCTGATTGAAATGAAATTCTAATAAATTGTGGAGTGTATGTTGGTTGCGAATAGTTATTTAAAATGTATACTAATTGTAGGTAGCATTTGTTATCTTGGGAAGCAAATCTTACATTTAACATGAATTGTATTGTTAAAAAGTAACACATTAAATGTGGTAAAAAATTTTTGATTATCAAGAAAATTACCACATTAAAAAGGCGTGAGTTTTTACGTAAGCGTATACAATTTATGTTATTTTTTTAGTGTAAGGTGATGAGGTGAGTATGAAAGAAGCAAAAAAACAATACTATAATACAGAAATACTAAATTGTCTTATTGATGGAGATATTGTATCAACGCAGCAAATTGCAGATGCGGTTGGTATGTCTGAAAAATCTATCAGAAATAAAATTTTTGATATTAATGAATATCTTCAAGAGAACGATATGGGTATTATTCAGAAAAAGCCTCGTGTTGGAATGTGGTTAGAATGTACGGAAGAGCAGAAACAAAAATTACAGTCGGTTTTAATGAATCGAAATACGGTAGTTGTCAAAGATGATGATAACGATCGTGTAATGGAGCTTTTAAAAATATTTTTTAAGTTAAGACCATGGGAAACAATTACTACACAAAGGCTAACGGAAGAATTGTATTTGAGTGCACCTACCGTGTTGAAGATTATTCGCGAATGTGAAAAATGGTTAGCTCCATATAAAGTGAAAATCGCTAATGAAAAGAATAGAGGTTATCGCTTAGATTGTAATGAGAATGAATATCGTGTCGCAATGAAGGATTTTATCATGAGTGATTTTGATAACGAAAAAATCAAATCTAACATGGATTATTTTTTCTATAACATGGATACGAAGTTGATTCAAAAATCAATCATTGAAACTGAAAACGAATGGAATTATCGATTTACCGATGAGTCATTCTATGAAATCTTTATTTATTGTTGTATTGCATATCAGCGTAGAGAGATTGAATCGCCAAAGGTTGAAGATCGAGGAGAAATTCAAATTCTTCAAAAATACAATGAATATCCATTCACGGTGGCAATATTTAAGAAGTTACAGGAAAAACTACATGTATTCTTTTCAAATGAAGAAGTGTTATTTTTAGCTATTCAAATGATGTGTTCAAAATTCATTGGTATTTCAGCTGTAGATGAAACACTTGAACAGGTACAGAAATATGACAATAAATTAATTGAATTTGTAGATATGTCGCTTCATGTTGTTGGAAATATTTTGGATGTTGATTTATCGCAGGATGAAAAACTAAAGGAAAGTTTGATTATACATTTAAGACCAACGATATTTAGAATTCGTCATGGTTTATCTCAAACAAATTCATTAGTACATTTCATCAAGTCTGAATATAAAACGGTATTTAGAGCTACGATGTCCATAAGTATTATGTTTGAAGAATATTATGGCCTTCAATTAACAGAGGATGAAGTAGGTTACATTGTTCTCTATATACAATCAGCACTTGAAAGAATCAAACGTCATTTCAATGTATTATTAATTGCTGATTTTTCAAGAGGACATGCACAACTATTGACAGAACGATTAAAAAAATCAATTTCAGAAATCAAAGAGAT
>OKRY01001467.1_pt1 | contig 19258 bp, 18 predicted proteins | sample 1601121 | NCBI WGS metagenome assembly OKRY01 (sample SAMEA3541546, study PRJEB24748) | human gut metagenome | biome: human gut; feature: human-associated habitat; material: faeces | place: China | collected 2012
TGCCTGCTGGCACCCGTCTAAAAGGTGACACCCTAAAATTGGAAACTTACAAAATGATCCCTAAGAAGATTCTGTCAAAAATTGTTTATATAAATTATTTGCGCCCTAAAAAAAAGAGAAAAAGCAAATTACAAAACCTTTCTTTCATAAAAAAAATTAAATTACTTACAAGTAGATGTGTTTTGACTTCCTATGTATAAAGGATCCTCTTAATTATGAACGCCTAATTTACAGAGATCATATATGATAATTTGTGAAAGAATAATATTTCAAATTTTTGAAGACATCCGATTAAATTAATATCATTCTTTCTAACCAACCATTAGAACGTAAAACTCAATCTTTATTATTATTCAAAATACTAAATAATAAAACTTAACAAGTAACATTTTTAGATAATTTAAATATCAAATGATATGAATATAAATACCCAAAAACTATGGATTATAACAGAACTATTTCCACCTGATGAGACTTCAACAAGTTATATTATGGGAGAGATAGCTAATATCATGACAAAAAAATATGATGTTGGTGTTATTTGTGGTCCAGAAATATACGATAAACGCAAAAAAATTGACATAAATAATAAATTTAAACTTTGTGATGGCATTGAAATTTACCGAACAGAAAGTGTTAATTTTGATAAGAATAAAACACTGGGAAAAATTTCATCCTTCTTACTAACAACCCAAAGAATGATTAGGTTGGTAAAAAAGCATGTGCGCAAAGAGGATAAGGTATTAATGGTAACAAATCCTGCTCCTATGGTTCCACTAATGGGAAAACTAAAGAACAAAATTGGATTTGAATTACATATTCTTGTTCATGATGTTTTTCCAGAAAATACTCGTCCTGCAGGCCTTAAAATACCAATGTATCGAATTATTAAAAATATATTTGATAAAGGATATTGTAAATCAGATCAATTAATAGTACTTGGACGAGATATGCAAGAAATACTCCTAAAAAAAATAAACAGGGCCCCAATGCATCACCGTCCAAGAATCACAATTATCGAAAATTGGGCAGACACTCAAAATATCCAGCCACAAGCATTCCCTAAAGACAAAATTAAATTAGAATATGCTGGTAATATTGGTAGGGTACAAGGACTAGACAAAGTCATAGATAATTTACCAGACAATATCGAATTACATATCTATGGAACAGGAGCTATGGAAGAAAAATTAAAAGCGCAAAAGAAAGAAAACGTATTTTTTCATGGACCTTACTTCCGCTCACAGCAAAATGAAGTCTTAGCAGCATGTGACATTGCCCTTGTTACTCTCCAAGATGGGATGTATGGTTTAGGAGTTCCTAGCAAAACTTATAATATTTTAGCCTCAGGAAGGCCTATTCTATTTTTAGGTCCTCAAGGGAGTGAAATAGACTTACTTGTAAAAGAATATAAAATTGGTTATTGCGAATGGCCTAATAAATGGGACAAAAGCACTTTAGCAGAAATGGGGAAAAATGCTCGTTTATTAGCAGAAGCAAAATATTCAAAAAATATAATTCTTAAAAAATTCTTAGATACAATATAATGGAAAAACTACTTTTTACAGGAGGTACTGGCTTTCTAGGAAAAAATACTCGTCCGATCCTTGATAAAATATATGAAGTAACAACCTGTGGCATTACGGCAAATGATAGCATTAAAGCTAATTTAGCCACAGAAATTCCCATATTAGACAAGTACTATGATATTGTTTTACATGCTTGTGGAAAAGCTCATGTAGTTCCTAAATCAGACGCTGAAAAACAAGCTTTTTTTGATGTTAACTATCAAGGTACTGTTAATCTTTGTACTGCTCTAGAAAAGGTTGGTTCCCCAAAAGCACTTATATTTATAAGCACAGTAGCAGTATATGGATGTGAATTTGGAGAATTAATATCAGAAAATCACCCTTTGAATGGAGATTCCCCATATGCAAAAAGTAAAATAATGGCTGAGGAATATTTAATTAATTGGTGCAAAAAAAATAATGTCATTCTTGGTATTTTACGCCCATCACTTCTTGCTGGTAAAGACGCCCCCGGAAATCTTGGAGCAATGGTAAATGGAGTTCGAAAAGGTTTTTATATGAATATTGGTGGGGGAAAAGTTACAAAAAGTATTTTAATGGCAGAAGATATTGCCAGGCTAGTTCCACTTGTTGCACAAAAAGGTGGAATTTATAATGTATGTGATTCATTTCAACCATCATTTGGTTCATTAAGCGAATCAATTGCCAAACAATTGGGTAAACGAAAGCCATTCAATTTACCCTATTGGATGGCTTGGTGCATTGCAAAAATAGGAGATTGTTTAGGAAATAAATTTCCACTTAACTCTTATAAACTTGAAAAAATGACTAAAAGTTTAACATTTAGCAATGAGAAAGCGAAACAAGAACTGAACTGGGAACCTTTAGATGTTTTAACTAATTATAAGATTTAAATACCTCCTGAATTCATCATGACAATTTTATAAATTTACCCAATATGAGTAATTACCTAATCTATTCATTTATTTTTCTTTTATTATTTTTGTTAGAAATCTTTTATTTTAAGATTGCTAATAGGTTTAACATTATAGATAAGCCCAATAATCGTTCAAGTCACTCCTCTATTGTTTTACGTGGAGGAGGTATTATTTTCTTATTGAGTTTATGGATAGGAACTTGCTTCTTTGGTTTCCAGTATCCTTATTTTCTACTGGCTGTAACATTAATCGCAGGAGTGAGCTTTATTGATGATATTCATTCATTGCCAGATAGTCTAAGATTAGTTGTACAATTCGCTGCCATGCTGCTTATGTTCTATCAGTTAGACATTCTTCACGTTGAAATGTGGTGGATGGTAATATTAGCACTCATAATCTGTGTAGGCGCTTCTAATGTAATCAATTTTATGGATGGAATCAACGGTATTACCTGTGGGTACTCGATGGCATGCTTGATACCTTTATTTCTACTAAATCGAGAACTTAATTTTATAAGCGAATCACTTATCATCACAGTCATTCTTGCCGATATCGTATTTTGCTTTTTCAATTTCCGCCCGAAAGGTAAAGCAAAATGTTTCGCTGGAGATGTAGGATCTATCGGTATTGCTTATATTCTTCTTTTCATGATAGGAAACCTGATATTGAAAACTGGAGATGTAACTTATTTAATCTTCTTACTCGTATATGGAGTTGATGGCTGTCTCACTATCTGTCATCGTATCATGTTGCATGAAAATTTGGGTGAAGCCCACAGAAAGCATGCTTATCAATTAATGGCCAATGAGCTAAAAATTGGACATGTAAAGATATCCTCTTTCTATATGGTTCTTCAGCTAATAATTAGTCTTGGCTTCATTTACCTATGTCCAACTTCGACAGGATATCACTGGGTATATCTTTTAGGTATATTTATAATATTATCCATTGCTTATATTCTCTTCAAAAAGAAATATTATCATTTACATGAAGCTTATTTAGCTTCTCTGAAAAAAAACTAATTAAAAAATCAATAAGTATGATTTTCGACAAAAACTTTATCTGCCATCTTTTAGAAAGAGCGGCCTCATCTGAAAGGCTCCGGCAGAACTATGACTTACGCAATTCAGCAGAAGATACCTCACAGCGAATGCTGAATGCTTTACAACCGGGAACTCAAGTTCCTATTCATCGGCATACAGACACTGCTGAAACGGTAATTTGTGTATGTGGACGATTAGAAGAAATCTTCTATGAGGCAACTAATGCAGAACACACGGAATTCAAGGAAACACAACGAATTCTACTTTCTCCAACAGAGAGTAAGTATGGAATGCAAATTCCAGCAGGAGTATGGCATAGCATCAATGTCATTGAACCATCTGTGATTTTCGAAGCAAAAGATGGGGCTTATAAAGGATAGTTTTGCCTTAGTTTATTTATAGATCTTATTAAAGAGAAAAAACTATGAACTTCTTACATAAACTGACAGATTGGTATTTCTCAAAAGGATCATTACCTTATTGGGGAGTGTTAACATTGGATAGCCTGATTGTTCTGTTTTCAGGCTATATAGGAAATTATTTAGAATTAGGAGGCATAGAATTTGCACAACGTTTCTGGCAAATTACCTGGGGTAACCTGATTTGTGTGGTGCTGTTCTTTATAGGTTTTCGGTTATTTCATACCTATACGGGGATTATCCGCTACTCCTCACTCATCGACCTGCAACGAGTAGGAATGGCCTCGCTAATTGGCACCATCCTCTCCTATTTAGTAGGACTAGGAATCAGTTCAATTAGTTCAGAATGTGCGATGATGCATGGTATACTTGGCAACATAACGATGCTTGTATGTACTACCATGCTAATGTGGGTAGAACGTATGGCTGTACGTGCCATGTTCGATACATTCCGGACTGATAAAGCTGTTCCTGTTGCAATTTATGGAACTAAAGCAGGAGGTATTGCCCTAGCAAATAGTATCCGTGCTGTTAAGGAAAAGCAATATGTCTTGCAGGCCTTCATCAGCGATGATCCGGAAATGAAGAATGTCTATCTGATGGGAAAAAGAGTCTTCTTAAATGGAGAAGGTATTGCCGAAAAATTAAGGGAAATAAAGGTACGTACCGTCCTGGTTTCACCGCTGAAATCTGAGAAGCTCCGCAATAACCCGGAAATGGTGGATGAACTGGTAAAAGCGGGAATCAAGATTATGATGATGCCTGCTGCTCAGGAATGGGATGAGAAACATGATTTATCATTCAACCAGCTCCATGAGGTAGAAATCGAAGACTTGCTTCCACGTGACAAGATTGAGGTGGATATGGATGCCATCGGTAAGATGCTTACCGGAAAAAGAGTGTTGATTACCGGGGCAGCAGGTTCTATCGGTTCTGAAATGGTCCGTCAGGTAGCTGCATACAAGCCTGCAGAATTAATCTTAATAGACCAGGCTGAGACTCCGATGCATGATGTCCGCCTGATGATGGCACGTCAGTTTCCCGATATCAAAAATGAGACAATTGTATCGAGCATTACTGACCAGATACACATGGAGAAAATCTTTGAAGCTCACAAACCGGAATATGTGTTCCATGCGGCAGCTTACAAGCATGTGCCTATGATGGAAGATAACCCGGCAATGGCGGTACGTAACAACATCAACGGAACACGTATCATTGCGGATCTGGCTGTAAAATACGGTACCAAGAAATTTGTGATGATTTCAACTGACAAGGCGGTAAATCCGACAAATGTAATGGGATGCTCCAAGCGTATCTGTGAGATTTACTGTCAGTCGTTGAACCAGGCCATTGTGGAAGGAAAGGTGAAAGGGGTCACTCAGTTTGTGACGACCCGGTTCGGTAATGTATTGGGATCAAACGGTTCTGTTATTCCTCTTTTCAAGGAACAGATTAAGAAGGGTGGCCCGATTACAGTCACTCATCCTGATATCATCCGCTTCTTCATGCTGATTTCTGAAGCATGTAAACTGGTGCTGGAAGCCGGTACGATGGGAAAAGGTGGTGAGATCTTCGTATTCGATATGGGTAGACCTGTGAAAATCGTGGATCTGGCAAAGCGTATGATTAAGCTCTCGGGAGCAAAAGACATTGATATTAAGTTTACCGGACTTCGTGATGGAGAAAAGCTCTTTGAAGAAGTATTGAACGATAAGGAAGGTACCAAACCGACTTATCATCCGAAAATCATGATAGCCAAAGTGCGTAGCTATGACTATGAAACAGCCAAGAAGAATGAGGATGAACTTCTTCAATTGTCATACACGCATGACGACATGCTGATTGTAAAGAAGATGAAGGAGATTGTTCCAGAATACAAGAGTCAGGTAAGCAAATATGAAGTGCTGGATTATCCAAAGAAATCAGAAAACCCTAGCAAGTAACAAATATTATTTTTTGATAGATAGAATGAGAGGGACAATGCCCCTCTCATTCTATTTTAGATACGACCGAACGAATATTTTCCAAATAAAAATTAAATAAAGGAGATGAATTTTCCATTACTATCTGCCCAAGAGGCTGCACGACTGATCAAAGACAAAGAAGTACTGGGCATCGGGGGATTTTCTTCAGTAGGTACACCTAAATTGGTTCCCATGGCATTGGCAGAATATGCCAGGGAGTTACATTCGGAAGGAAAGGAATTCAAAGTGGGACTGATTACCGGCGGAGCTGCCGGAAGTTTAATAGACGGAGCGTTGGCTCAGGCGGATGCGGTGTTCATGCGTACACCGTTCCAGTCGGATAAGGATATGCGAAACAGCATCAACAGCGGGAAAGTGGCATATTTCGACTTGCACCTGTCTCACATAGGTCAGGACGTGAGATATGGTTTCTTGCCTAAAATAGATGTGGCAATCATCGAGGCTTCAGACATCACTGCGGAAGGAGAAATCACACTGTCTACTTCGGTGGGTATCTCCCCTACTCTGGTGCAACAGGCAGACAGGGTGATTGTGGAACTGAACCGGATACATAAGGGCAAGCTGAAGGGGATGCACGATATCTTCCTGCTGGATAACCCGCCGTACCGGAAAGAGATTCCAATCTACAGGGTAAATGACCGTGTGGGCAGCTGCACGCTGAAAGTGGATCCGAAGAAGATTGTGGCGGTAGTGGAAAGTGAGGTGAAGGACCGGATTGCTCCTTTCACGCCGCTGAACGAAACAACACAGCGAATCGGAAATAACGTGGCTGCATTCCTGCTGAATGAATGGCGCAAAGGGGGAATTCCAAAGGAGTTTCTGCCGTTGCAGTCGGGTGTAGGAAACGTGGCGAATGCGGTGCTGGGAGCTTTGGGAGAGGATACGCACTTACCGACATTTTCAATGTTTACGGAGGTAATACAGAATTCAGTGATTGACCTGATGATGAAGGGACGAATCAGTTTTGCTACGGGAAGTTCGTTTACGCTATCGGAGGATAAGCTGGATATGATGTATGAGAACCTGGATTTCTTCAAAGAAAGGGTCTTACTGAGGCCGCAGGAGATTACCAATCATCCGGAAATGGTAAGACGCTTGGGAATCATTGCCGTGAATACGGCTTTGGAAGCGGATATCTTCGGTAATGTAAACAGTACGCACGTAATGGGAAGCAAGATGATGAATGGAATCGGGGGTTCAGCGGATTTCTCACGCAATGCTTTCCTGTCTATCTTCACCACTCCTTCCACAGCAAAGGATGGCTTGATTTCATCCATCGTTCCGCAGGTGTCACATGTCGACAGTACAGAGCATGACGTGAGGGTGCTGGTTACCGAACAGGGCGTGGCAGACCTGAGAGGCAAATCGCCTAAAGAGCGTGCTGCCTGCATCATTGAGAACTGTGCGCATCCGGATTACAAGGAGCTGTTATGGGATTATGTAAAACTGTCTGAAGGAAAGGGTTATCATACCCCGTTCAGTTTGAAGAATGCATTGAAAATGCATCTGGCCTTTGCGGAAACGGGTGATATGCGTAACACGAAATACGAATAGCCAGAAGACATCACAGGAAGGTTGTTTTCTTTAATCCAATGGATGATTGGAACATGCTTGTAGATATATATGAGTATTATAAGCAGTTGTATGTACACAAATATGGTAAACCGACTGCTTCTGAAGAGAACAATCCTGCACGAATCAAGAGTAATGTAGTATTGATATCTGAATTATATCAAGGAAGAGCAACTTATTTCAGTCTATGGGAAGTTACAAGTGGAGATATTCAACTTTCAATTGAAAAAGGAACTGGTGTTTATGACGGAACAATAATGATTCGATATCGTGACTCGCAAAATATTAATGCTAAATTTCAAAATGAGTTGAATGAAATTTAACAGACTATAGTATGGAAAGATTAAGCCCCACATTCAATAAACGATGTTGGGGCTTATATTTTAATGTAAAGTGTACTTTTTCGGATGCTTATAAGGTGGTTTCTGTTTTTTATTGTATTTTTGCATTATGGATTATTTATGGACTTCCTAACAACAAGCAATAGAACTATACAATGAAATTAGATTATACCCTCCCTGCATTTAATCCTAATGATATAGATATAAGACTGCAATACATATCGGTCCTACAATTGGAAAAAATGATTGAATCCGGTAAATTGTACTTACCCGAAGAGGATGAACTACGGAGGATGTCAAACACCTGGAATGATAAAGAAAGAAGTTCGTTTATAGAATCCATTATGGCTAATCTGCCTATACAGTTAATCTATCTGGACGGAAGTAAAACTCCATGGACTATTATTGACGGGTTACAGCGTATTATATCGCTTCATAATTTCTTTAATGATAAGTTCGCCTTGAGTAAGTTGGAGTATTTTAACAACGAATGTGAGGGTATGTATTTTTCTGACATTCCGTTTTATCTGAAAAGCAGGATCGAATCTACGAATATAATTGCTTATGTAGTTAATCCTGGAACACCAGATGTAGTAAAATTCAACATTTTCAAGAGGGTAAATAAAACTGGCAGACAACGAAACCGAGAAGAACTTAGAGAGGCTTTTTATCAAAACTCGTTGACTGGTTACATCAAAGATTTAGCCGATTCTGAAGAATTCCTGCAGGCCACTCATAATCTGGTAAAAATAAATGGACTGTCTGACAGGGAGCTGGTGAGCAGATATTTTGCATTCAGACTTTTGTATCCTTTTTTTGAAAGAACAGAAAATATGGATGACTTCATTGATAAAGGAATGAGTGCACTGGCTGCTTTGTATGAGCAGAACTTTGAAAAAGAAATACTCTGTTTCAAACAGACAATGCAACGCTGCTACTGTTTACTGAAAGATATAACTTTTATAAATATAAATTCATCAAAGAGACGAATAAATAATAATTTGTTTGATGTTTTTTCATACGTAATAGCTGATTTAAGTGATTACGAATATCTGAATCTATTAAATAAAGCAGTTCTCTTTAATGAGAGATATAGACTGCTTTTTAAGGAAAATAATTTTCTATGCACCAGTAAATTGAAACAAAACTCGAAAAAAGCAGTTTACCATAGATTCAATAACATGAAAAAGTTTATTAATCAATTCATTTATACATCATGATAAAAGAAGTTGGGCTCAAGAACTTTAAAGTTTTTGAAGAGGAATATTTCAATCTCAAACCTTTGACATTGATTACAGGAGTAAATGGTATGGGGAAATCTACGCTCATACAGTCTTTACTGTTACTGAAACAGAATTATGAATTGGGATATTTAAATAATCCAAAGAGAAAATTGCGCCTTAAGCATGACTTCGTCAATCTTGAATCTGTGAATGACATCTGCTATACATTTGCAAAAGAAAAAAGTATAGGTGTTTTTATTAAAGATGATAACGAGAATAAATATCAATGGACTTTGAATGCTTGTGATGCCGCAAGCGAAGAGATGGATTATACATATGCCGGAGCGGATATCAACAACCTTTCACTGTTTAATGACAGGTTTATATTTCTGGAAGCGGAACGATGGGGACCGAGAGCAGTATACAATAAAACTGAATCTCGAGCTTATAATACATCTTTAGGTATACAGGGAGAACTGACTCCTGCTTATCTTAGCAATGCATTGAGCACCAATGAAGAGATTGGCATGAAGGAGATGAAACATCCTGCGCTGAGGGATGACCAGACTCAACTGACAGAAAATGTAAATGCATGGATGGCTCAGATTATGCAGATTCCTACGCTAAAGGCCAGTACAACAGATATAGATAAGGATAAAATAAAACTTGAATACGGGATCTCGGGAGCTAAAGGTAAAAAATACTCAGCTTTACAAGTAGGATTCGGTTTTACCTATTGCTTGCCTATTATTGTGGCCTTACTTAGAGCAAAGGCGAACGATTTACTGATTTTCGAGAATCCGGAAGCACATTTGCATCCATCAGCACAAGTGGAATTGGGAAAGCTCATGGCATTAGTTGCGGGTAGTGGAGTTCAGATTGTTATTGAATCGCATAGTGACCATATATTGAACAGTTTAAGACTTGCCAGAAAAGAGGGAGTAATTTCGAAAGATGACCTTAATGTAATCTTTGTACAGAGAAACTCCGGAACAAGTGATGACATCGACATTGTTTATACGGATGAAATACAGATTACTGACCAAGGGAAATTAACTAATCGCCCTAAAAGATTCTTTGACAGTTGGGATGATGTATTGACTCAATTAATTGATTGAAGGTATGGAGGCTTATTTTAATGAATTGAGTTTATGTTTTTTCCCCAATAATCAAACGGCAAAAGATGCATTTGAATTGTTGGGGCGTTGCTTGAAGAAATTGTCGGAGATGCAAGTGAATAATATCCGCATGACAGATGAAGCAAAGAACAAGACTATACTCACAGGACAGACCTTAAACAGAGTTTTGCAGAATAAAGCTGTGATAGACGAGGACTTAAAGTCATTACTGATGAGTAAATTGTATACTTTGGAACCGGTTGATAATCTTGAAAAAAAGCATGACGTCCTTGGCTTTTCTTATAAAAGCATACCGTGCAAAGGACTTGGGTGGGCTTCTGAAGAGATTGAAGACACCATTGCCTTGGGACTGAAGTGCGAAGATAACTGGGAGGATAAACGTTATTGCGTAGATATCAGTCGACTTGACGAAAATGGAGAAGAGGTTTCTTCTACTTCTGAGTGTAAACATGTTGTTACACCGGAAGGAATTGAAGCGCTGAGGACTTTCTTTCAGGCACGCATGAACATTCCAACAAACGGGAAAGTACTGGCTGCACTTGCTGGTGATTTGTTTCCACATCTGACTTTTGCAACTCAGGCAACGGACCAACTGAACAAAATTAAAGACCCAACTGCTGTGGAGCAGATTTATTTGAGACTTGCGGACCTGGAACGGGTAGCCTCTAATTCTATTGTTCCAATCTCGCCTACTATTTTTAAATATAAAACGACACCAGAATCGGAAACACGACGCAAATTACCGGAAATGAAAATAACATTTGAGGATAAAAAGACAAGAGATTGTTCCTGGCATTCTCGTTTTACACCAGGTGCAGGAAGAATACATTTTCATTATGATGAAACTCATAAAATTTTTTATATTGGATATATCGGTGAAAAAATCCCTGGCTGATTATCGGACTAAAAGAAGATAATTTTTGCCTTCTGACTCTTGGAAACGAATCATCTTTTACCTGAATATGATGATTACCGTATCTTCTTTTTTTGTATTATGCAGTATTTATGATTACTTTTGCCGATAAATAAGATTTGTTTCCCATTGTTTTTTGTATTTTTGTTGATAAAAGTTTCTTAACCTATAAATTTTAGTACACAAATTTTGGTTCTGATTTTAATATATAAATGGAAATGCCTGATAATACAATAAAAATTCATATAGATCATCTTGGTCCTGTGCATAATTCGGACTTAGAACTAAAGCCGTTCATGGTGTTCACTGGTGAGTCCGGAACAGGCAAAAGTTATACAGCATTACTCGTACACTACATATACAAAGTATTATGTACATACGAATGTTCTGCATTCTTTAAGTCCATTGACGCTTCATTTGATAAACATAAACAACAACTAAGTGACGAGAATGATGATTTCCTTTTTGAATTTAACATTAGCCAGTTCGAAGAATGGTTAAGTAAGGAGGCTGTCAGGTATGTGGGTGAGTCGTTAGGGAATTATAATCTGGATGCCAATGTAAAAATCAAGTTCACAGGGCCTCTTGAAAATTACAGGTTTACATACAAGCGTGATACTCTTGAGATTAATGGCGAGATGTCATATTTCGATAATATACAGATAAATAACCTTTATTCTTTACGATTGCCTTATAATTCGAAGGAATGGGAGGATTTGCCATATTCGGCATTATTCAAAAATTATCTACAGTCATTTTTTGAAATAAAGCAAAAGAAAACATTTCTCCTGCCACCTTCCCGTGGTGGGCTGGTATGCCTGAACGATGTGGGAAGAGGTAACTTCATAAATTCTAAAGGATGGATGTACAATGAATTTATTTCCAATTTTTCAGATCTCAAGTCAGAAAAACCCAGTGACGAGATTTATGCTGAATTAAGTGAGTCCTTAATAAAAGGAAAAATAAACATAAAGGATGATGACTTGTATTACGAACAGTCATACGGAGAAATTCCTATCACTGCAAGTGCCGCATCAATAAAAGAACTAGCTCCGTTTGCAATAATGCTGCAAAAGGGACTGGTTGACCAATACTCTGTGATGTTTGAAGAGCCTGAGACCAATCTGCATCCGGAATTACAGATTAAGACAGCGGATATCCTGTCATATCTGCTGCAGAAAGGATGCCGGTTCCAGATTACCACACACAGTGATTATATCCTTCGAAGAATAAATGACCTGATCCGACTTGATGCATTGAAAAAGAAAGTCAATGAAGATGAATATAAAGAGTTCTGCCATAAGCATAATTATGACGAGACTTTAAATTTAAACAACAGAAAAATAGGTGCTTACCTGTTTAAACGTGTATCTGAAGATAAGACTGTCATACAAACTCAGAAAATTGATTGTGGCATTCCTTTCGATACATTCCAGTCCGTACTTGATAACCAGCTTACAGACAGTTCGTACCTTGATGATAAACTTACTGAAATAAATGAAACAGCTGATTAACGAATTTAATAAAGTTTATCCTGGGTATCATTCTTCGAATGTAGTGGATTGTACTTTTGATGAGGATGAAAATATCGGAAAATCTGATACGTTTCAGCATCTGACTATAAAGGGAATAAATGCATGTCTTATTCCTAAGCATATTACAAAAGACATAACGTCATTATATAACAATGCGCATTCAAATGAGACATTGAAAAAAGATCCTGATGGAATCTTCCTTATCGAAGATAACGGCATGAAATATATCTATATAGTAGAAATGAAGAGCAGTTACACAAAAGACAATATTGTCAAGGCGAAGAATCAAGTGGTAGGAGCTTATCTCAAGCTTCATTCATTATTCAGCCTGCTGCAGTCGTATAATGCGTCAGACTGGATTGTAAGAGGTATAATAGTTTCTTTCTCTCCCACTGCAGAAAAAGTAATGGGGTTTATAAAGAATAATAATATTGAAAATTCTTTCTGCAATAAATTCCAAAGAGATAAAAAATATAAAATGCCAGAAGAAAACTGTAAAAGATTCTTTTCTCCACTAAATGTTCCTGAAATAACGCTGTATCATGTAGCAGTCCCGGGAAAGGCAGATAGCTATGTCGTAGATTTCAAGAATATTATCATTTAGAAACTTAAAAAGGGAAATTAACTGGAGGTTTAAAACATAAATGAGGAGGGTGTCAAAACTCATTTTTTGAAAATATGAACTTATAATTTGAAATTTGAGCATCCTAAAAGGCTAAAGAAAGGGCCGTATCATTACTCAATACAGAGTTTGATACGACCCTTTTAAATATTATAGTTACAATAGTTGTAAGCTTCCGGTAAAGTACGTATTGCAAAATAGAAAAATTAGTCCCGACTCGGTACGATTCGTTCAGATTCGCCTCCGAATCGGGACATAAGCATTCGGCTTAGGGTTTATTTTCAATTTAGTAATTCTTGAACGAAAGATGTAAATGTGGAGCATTTAAAACTGTCTATTAAGTTATTAAAATCTTCTTTTCCAAGACAGCTGACAAAGGAAGATACATCACTTTCATGTTTGTCGTATTTTGATCCAATTAGGCCATAAATATCTCCCATAATTTTTGCTGGATGATAATAAGTAATCTCTGGATCATCATTCTCCAAATCATATTTTAGGTTAGACTTAATAAAGTCATTTGACAATGTGGCATCAATACGTTCAAAAACATTAAATCCTATAAACCATGCTTCTACCTCCATTATTGCGAAATATAATTTTATATATTGAGACAAGTCTTTAGCATCTATTTCATTTTGAGCTGCATTTTTAATTTTTTCAATTAATTCTAAGTTTATATTCCTTAATCCTCCATTTTTTTTCTTGTAAAGATCTCCATATACATCTCTCAATCCTATAATCTTGGTGAATCCCTTTTCATGCAATCCATTGGCCCTAGTAAAAATTTTAGATAAGACCGAATTGTCATTACCGACATTTACAATCATGTAATAGTTATTTGCCTCCATATTACCATATTTATAAGGAGCCTCATCGAGATTATCACAAATTAGATTATAACAATCGATTCCTATATTCTGGTAATCGTACATTTTTAGAAGCAATTCTCTGACTAAAATCAATTCAGCTTGCCCTTCCACAAAAACAGCTACTTTTTTCATTTTTTATGTCGCGCAATAAAATCAGATGAGAATAAATCAAAATTACTAAGTCCTGTAAATTCAAAATCTTCAAATAATTCAGGAGAATTAGATATATTTATTGCATTAACTTTGTCACCTTCACGTTGCAAGATATTCCAATACTTTAAATCTACAACATCCATCAAGAAACTGTCGTTTGAAGTTGTAATTAATTGTATGTTATTTTCAATGCAAAACTTATATAAGTATTTTCCTAATTTTATAGACCTATCATAATCTAGTCCTTCACAAAAATCATCTATAACAATTGTCTGTGTTTCCTTTTTTTGAGAAGCGATATAGAATAAAAGAACAAGAATGTATAATGCTCTTTGCATCCCTTGAGACAACAAAGCTTCCCATAAAAAGATATTTACACCATTTTCCTCAATGTGTAATACCTTTATATCAGATTTCTCATTTCCTATGTTTACTATTTCCAATTTATTGATAGAATAGCCTAAAACATTCAGTTCTTCCTGAATTTCAAGTTTTAAATTATCATCTAATTTTTCAAACATCGGGATAAGACTTTCAGTTTTAGACATTGTGCTAAAAAATTTGGTCGCATTAGAGAACATATTAATCTGATTGAATAATATTCCGTATGAATTTTCAGCCCAATTTACTATTTTTTCAATTTGTGGATATAATTTTGTATCTCGTCTTACATTGATTGTCAGTTTGTTGCTTGGAGGATTAATTTCGTCTTTAAAAAAAGTAGTAGATTTCTCATCCCTTTGTATTAAAATGTTTTCGTTATGATCAATTAGTCGTTCCAAGGTAATATTCCCTTGAACACATGCAAATGAATATGTCAGTTCTGTATCATTGTCTGAAAAAATAATTTTGTAGAAAAAATTATCGTGTTCAGCTATTTCTTTAGTTTGGAGTATAACAGAGACTAAAGAATTTAAGGTTTCTATTGTTTTTGATTTTCCAACAGCATTACGGCCTACGATGAGACTTGTTTCTGAAAAATTAAGACCATCTAAAGACCATCCTGGTGTAGCATATTCGAGACTTTTCAGTTTCATAATCGTATTAATTATACTAGTATTTTATTTTAATCTACAAATTTACAATAAAGCATTGAATTTATCAAGTGACAGATTTTTTTTATGCTTCCCAAACTAATAAGTAACGGAATAATGGAATACCTCATCGGGGCTACTTGATTATTTGCTTTTATAATCTTCTCCATTCGGTAAATGCATAAAAAAATACAGGGTTCAATTTGAGTTCCTTATTTTCGACTTACACAAAAAAAGATAGAGTGTTACAGTCTAGCAATTTTTTGAAAATACTTTGATTACATATTGCCTCCCTGTAAAGTATATAATACAATTAATACAACAGGCTCTTCCTGTCAACTTAATTAATTGATAAGAAGAGCCTGTTACTTTTTGAAATTACAATGTGTACTTTATGGTTTACAAACTTTACGGAGTCTGCTATAGAAATTACGCATTAATCAAATCTCATCAAGCCAGCCTCCAAAATCGTCCAAGGAACAAGGCAAATCCTCCTCAACATGGTATCCTCGTCCGGGTTCACCCGTAAACCACCAGCCAATGCCCCTGTCTATTGCTTTGGATACATACCACTGAGGTTTGAAATCTTCCAGTCTAACGTATTCATATCCATAACGGCAGTCATAAGAAGTTGGAAGAATATTATTTTTCTCCAAAAACTCATCAACATTCTCTTTCATCATCGTATTCTTTACATCAAATTCTAGTAAATTATTACATCCGCTTACACTTAAATCTGACAATAAAGAGTTTTGACAATTCAAATATTGCAGTGAGGAACAATTGGATGCATTGAGTTTTTGCAACGGAATAACAGTACTTTGATTTCCCTTGACATAAGCTTTCTTCAGTTCATAACATCCGGAAATATCCAAATTGCGCACGTGCGAATCCAGGAAGGATGTTTCATAGATCTCCCAAAGATGAGTATTGGACAAGTTCAGGTATTCGAGTTGTTTACCCTTTACCATTACTTTTTCAAAGGCTTTTACTCCGGAAAAATTGATTTCCTTTAATAGTGTTTCTTCCGGGATATGCAGGGTGCGCTCAAATTCTTGTCCGGTTGAAGCATCAGTCCGCCGGGTTTCAATATAGCAGATCCGTTCAGCAAGACTTGTCTTCGCTTGTCTGTACGGACTCGCCTTTGCTGTTACGCACGTCGATAGAGATTTGCATGTCTTTCGAGAGGGTTTCCCGGGTGGTATTTGTCTGGGCTTCAATGCTGGTACCTTGGCTGTCTGTAACTCTTGTTAATTTGAGTTTTTCCAACAATGGAAGTACGTAAAGGTCGGCGATGCGCAGTCGCAGTTCTGCAATGGTGGCTTCAATCTTAAGCCCGGGAGAAAAATGAACCGGATTTAATAAATGTTTTGTGTCTCATAGATAAATAGATTTAATTTGTATCAGTACAGTATTCAGTAATGGTAAAATTCCTTGAATCAGAAGTGAAGTTAGGCATAATCAGGAACAATAAAAAGGGGACCTGTATGCAGGAAGGACTATATGTCTGGTATCGGATACCAAATGAAGTGAATTGGGGGTTATTCTGACAAAAAAAGAAATTCATTTGCACGTCTATAAAATATTATATCATTACCTTAAAAACCTTGACGTATCATACCTCAGAATACACATTCCTTAATATTCAAAATATTTTTGTTTACTTTGTATTTCTGATTGTTTATTTTATCTTTGCTATATCTATAGATATTACCCAAAACAGACGATGAAGAAGTTTAGAATACATATCGAAGAACTTGGTCCGATCAAAAACGCTGATATCACATTGGCACCTGTCATGATTTTTACAGGTGCTTCTAACTTAGGGAAAAGTTATACAAACTTTCTGGCTTACTATATTTTCAATTTATTTTCAGGGGACAGATTAAAGGACTTTATCCGGACCAAAGTAACAGAAGATATGGAGGCACAAAAAGAATTTAATTTTTCTTTCACTATAGACGAGTTAAAATTGTGGATGGAGGAAGATGTCAAGAAGTTCTTTGTATATCTTCTGAACTATCCAGGCATCCCTTGCCGCATTCAGTTTTATCCGGAAGAGGACACGGAAAGCAAGTTCACCGTTAAATATTCTGAGAGAATTCCCGATTTTGTGACAGAGGCGCCCAAAGGTCTGGAACTGACAACAGTTAACATAAACAATGAAGCTCATTATATATATGTTCTCCAATCAATAGACAAAATACAAGGTATTTGTGATTCAACATCAAGATATTTATGCAATGAACTGCTGGGCAGGGATATCAGCCACGCTTATTTGCTGCCACCGGGACGAGCCTCGCTCCTGAATGAAAGTTATTCTACACAGGCACAATCAAGCAAAATAGGCATGTATGATATCTTCCTGAAGGATTTTGACCTGATTAACAACCGAAGAATGAAGGACATCCAAAAGACGAACAGGCAGACAACAAATACCAAAACGGCAAAAATCAGGAAAATGATCAATGGAGAGGTGAACAACAAGAAGGAGGGGCTTACCCTTAAAATAAACGAACAGACGGAATTACCCTTGAGTGCAGCCGCTTCATCCATCAGAGAATTAAGCCCGGTAATCCTTTGGATGCAGACAGACAATCTAAGCAAAGATTCCATGTGTATCGAAGAACCGGAAGCACATGCACACCCGGAAATGCAATATAGTATTGCAGACTTATTGACCAGTTGTATCAACGAAGGAGCATTGATGCAAATCACAACGCACAGTGACTATTTCCTGGCCAGACTGAATCTTCTAATCAAACTGGATAAAGTGAAACGGAATAATCCGGAGGCTTTCGAAGATTTTTGCAAAAAAAACGGATGGGACAATAACCTGACATTGGATGGCTCACTGGTAGAGGCTTATTATTTTCATACCGATAATGTCGGATATGCTGTCAAGGTAGAAAGGATGAATGCAGAAAAAGGAATCCCTTTCTCAACTTTTGAAAAAGCTGTACAAGAACAAATTGAATGGAGTGATTTTTTAGAAGATATAGAAAAATGATTTTGTATGACAAACTGACCAAGGTGTTCAATGCCCAATGGTTTCTATTAAAATATAATGGAGGAACTTTCTCTGTCAAGGAGGATGAGGGTGGTGCGTCTGTAAAAGAAATCGTATTTGAATATCACGGCCAGCTCATGAATATTCATAAAGACATATTCAACAAAACAGATTTTTTATACAAAAATGATGATGAGACAGAAAGAGGAATGCCTCAACTAAAACATAGTTGCGATGGAGTATTGGTCATCGAACGAAAAGAAGAGAGGTTTATTATATTCGTAGAACTGAAATCGAAGTACTCGGAAGAAAATATTTCAAAAGCAGAAAAGCAATTGTCTGCAGGTTATTTTCGTATGATGTCTCTACTTTCCATTCTGGACGGAGTAGAGTATAACCGATATAAAAAATGTGGTATCATTGTATCACATCCCATTGAGACTGAAAGACTAACACGTATTCTGAAAAAGAAAAATACAAAAGTGGGAACATTGTCCAGATTTGAAAGGCAATGTCTGCAATTCTCAAAGAAGGAACCGGTTAGTTTTCCCATCAATAGAATATATTCCCAATTACCCAAATTACCGGTTAAAGGGAATCTCTGTTTTAATGAGCTCCCTACATTTCATGTAAAAGTGAACCGTGATGAAGAGCAAGGAAGATTTAATTTAGATTCTATTCTGAAACAGTTGTAATACGGCGGACTTGCGGCTTACTCTTCCATCACATAACAGGATACAAATCCGTTGAAGTCGCTGGGTGGACATTCATAATCCTCATTGTGCGCACCGTCTCTGATGATTCTGGCAAAGTCTTCTTTCATTTTATTTATTTCTGAAGGACTTACCGGTTTTTTGACAGGATTTCCGTAAGTGTCGTCTTCGTAATCGGCATAAAAAACGGCTTCACTGTCCTCTATTTCCTTGA
>OKRY01001470.1_pt1 | contig 19239 bp, 17 predicted proteins | sample 1601121 | NCBI WGS metagenome assembly OKRY01 (sample SAMEA3541546, study PRJEB24748) | human gut metagenome | biome: human gut; feature: human-associated habitat; material: faeces | place: China | collected 2012
GGTATACACGATCCTGACCGGGCTTGGCCTGGACACCGACGAGATACCAAACGCCCCCGCCGGGTGGTTCGGCGAGGGCGTGTTGGACAGCGCGGGCTATGTGGCGCAGATGCCCGTCTGCGGGCAGGTGTTTACGGGCACACGTCTGCGCAGTGCGTTCAGTCTGCGGAGCGCGGCGTTCACCGTGGCGTATGACGCCGGGGAGAATGCGTTTGTTTTCACCACCCACGGCTACGGCCACGGCGTCGGCCTGAGCCAGTACGGCGCAAAGGCGATGGCGGAGGACGGCAAAACGTGGCGGGATATTCTGGAGTGGTATTTTCCGGGGTGTGAGGTTATAGAGTGATTCCCTGCCTTCACCCGAGGGACAGACTCCCCCGGTACGGGGGAGGTGGCGCGTAGCGCCAGAAGGGGAGCAGGCGGCCCCGCAGGGCCGGATGAGGGGGGAGTTCGCCGCGATTGCCCGTTCCCGGGTTGCCGTGGCACACCTACCTCTCATCAGTCAGCGGGCGGAGCCGCTGACAGCTTCCCCCGAGGGGGAAGCCTTTCTCACGCACAAAAAAGCAGACGCCGCTTTTGTGCAGCGTCTGTTATGCGGTTACTTATTGCCCTGCCGGCAGCGTAAACACGAACCGACACCAGTTGCCTTCCTCGCTCTCGGCGTGGATCTGGCCGCCGGAAAGGTTGACCAAAATCTTGCAGATATGCAGCCCCAGTCCGCTGCCGCGGGTGTTCATGCCGCGGGAGCGGTCCTCCTTGTAGAACCGCTCAAACACAAAGGGCAGAGCCTCGGGGGCAATGCCTGCGCCCGTGTTCTCGATGCGCACCTCCACCATGTTGCCGCGGCGCTCGGCGGCAAAGCTGATCGTACCGCCCGCCGGGGTGAACTTGATGGCATTATCCACAATATTATACACGACCTGATGCACAAAATCCGGGTCCGCGTAAATCAGCAGCGGATCGCCGCCCAGACCCTGGATGTCGATCTTGCCGTCCTCGATGCGCTGCTCGTCGGAGAGCACGACGTCGGTGACGGTTTTCCACAGATCGTAGGTCTGCGCGTGGATGGGCACCTCGCCCGCCTCGAGCTTGGTAATATCCAGCATGTTCTGCACCAACCGCGCCAGGCGGCCCGTCTCCTGCGAGACGATGCCCAGATAATGCTTTGTTTCCTCGGGCGGGATCGTGCCGTCCAGCATGCCGTCGATGAATCCCTTGATGGTCGTCATGGGCGTGCGCAGCTCGTGGGCGATGTTGCCCATGAACTGCCCGCGGGAATTGTCGATGGTTTGCAGCCGCGCAGCCATGTTATTGAAGGTGGTTGCAAAGTCAGCCAGCTCCACGCAGCCGTCCACCGGCGCACGGGCCGTAAAGTCCCCGCTGCCCAGGCGGCGCGCGGCCTCACTGATGTCCTCGATGGGGCCGGTGATGCGCTTGGCCAGCACCCAGCACAGGATGCTGCACAAAATCAGGATGACCGCCGCCGAGATGCCGAACATCGTCAGCATATCGGTCATGTAGCTGCCCAGCGCAGCCATCGGGCTGGCGGCAAACAGGTAGCCGTCCTGCCCGCCCACCGTGATGCGGCGGCCCGCCGTGTAATACTTGGCGCAGTAGACACCGTCCAGCGTACCAGTCTCAAAAATGTCGTATCCCTCGTTCAGCTCGTTAATGTAGGACGCGGGCACGCCTGCACCTGTAAAGGCGTCGTCCCCCGTATGCAGCAAGATCTGGCCGTTCTCGTCGGCGATGAACACCAGCGCACCGGAGGCCGTGTTGAACAGCTCAAACCCGCTGTGGGCGCGTTCCAGCACATCCTCCCCCTGCAGGGGCTTTGTGACGATGGAGCCCTCATCGGCGAATCGCTCACTCAGCGCTGTCGCGCCGTTGAGCACATCGGTCAGCGAGCTTTTGCGCTCCCCGATGAAGTACGCCGCCGACAGTGCCGCCTGGATCGCGCACATAACGCTGAGCCCCAGCACGAGCACGGCGGCGATGGTCGCGAAAAATTCGCGGCTGATCGTGTTGCGGCGGCTCATTCCCTGACCTCGAACTTATAGCCGACGCCCCAGACGGTTTTCAGGCTCCACTGCTCGGACGCACCCTCCAGCTTTTCACGCAGGCGTTTGACGTGGACGTCGATCGTGCGGGAGTCGCCGTAATACTCAAAGCCCCAGACCTCGTCCAGCAGCTGGTCGCGGGTGTAGACGCGGTTCGGGTGACCGGCCAGGCAGGCCAGCAGCTCCAGCTCCTTCGGCGGGGCCTCAACGACCTTGCCCTTGACCTTCAATTCATAGCGGTTCATGTCAAGGTGCAGATTGTCAAAGTCGTAAACGCCCTTGTTTTCCTCCTCCTTGGCGGAGGAACGGCGCAGCACGGCCTTGATGCGGGCCGTGACCTCCTTGGCGTCAAACGGCTTGACGATGTAGTCATCCGCGCCCAGCTCAAGACCCAGCACCTTGTCGTAGGTCTCGCCCTTAGCGGTCAGCATGATGATGGGGGTGTTGTCCTTGGCACGAATTTTACGGCAGACCTCCCAGCCGTCCATGACCGGCATCATCACGTCGAGCAGCAGCATATCCGGCTTGTCCGACTTCCATTTCTTGATGCCCTCAACGCCGTTTTCGGCCTCAAGGACGGTGTAACCCTCGCGTTCGAGGTACAGACGCAGCAGCTCGCGGATGTTCGCCTCGTCCTCGACAATGAGTATTTTCTTGGGCATAGTTCTCCCCCCTGCTTTCGATAGAAATATCTATTTTAATTATACCGCAACAGACGCGGAAAAGCATTAACAGATTGTTAAACCGTTTCACGCTTTTTCGGCCGAGAGCACGGTCAGCACGCCGTCCGCGACCGTGAAGCGCACCTCGAAGCCGCCGAACGGAAAGCCGTAAACGCGGCCCGCCTCGTGCTGATAGCCGGGACGGGGGTCCTGCGCGAGCACGCGCAGCAGGCAGCCGCGCAGGGCGAGGCCGCTCGCGGCGATATGGACAACGCCGCTTTGCAGGCTTTGATCGGCGCGCAGCTCGTCCTCGCCCGCCTCGATCTCGGCAAAGGCGGCGGCAATATGGGCGTAGAGCTTTTCCCCCTCGGGCGTGAGCTTCACGCCCTGCGGTGAGCGGGAAAAGAGCGGGCAGCACAGCTCGGCCTCCAGCCGGTGGATCGTGCGCGTGACGTTGGGCTGGTTGCTGTAAAGCGCTGCGGCTGCCTGTGAAAAGCTCTTGTATTTTGCGGCATAGTAGAAGATACGATAGCTGTCGTAGCTGATGTTCATGGTAAACGGTCTCCTTTGGGCGGAGCCCTTTCAAGGGCGGGCTCTGCCGGACGCGCCCGGTGGACGCCCTACTATCATAACAGACGCGGCACGGCGGCGCAAGCACGGCCTCCGGCGGACAGAAAAAAGCTTGGCGAAAAGTAAACACCGCGGGCAAAAGCCGCAAAGCGGCATGACGCCGGGCCTTTTTGCGCCCCATAGCAAAATGACATGGCGGCTATGTCAAGAAGATATTTTGCTTTCCCTGCGCGGACAGCTATAATGACTCGCGTTGAGAAATTCTGTAGGAGAGGGGAAATATCATGTTTGCACAGATCATAGCTATCTGTATTTTTGTCGCCATGTTCCTGCTCATCATCCTCGATAAGTTCGAGCGCCATTATGTGACGCTCGGCAGCGCGGCGCTCGTGCTCGTGCTGGTGTTCGGCGCGGCGATGCGCTCGATGAGCGCTGTCTGGGAGACGCTGAACCTCGGCGCGTTTTTTCAGAGCACCTTCTGGTACGGCGCGAGCGAGGAGAGCACGTCGGGCATCAACTGGTCGACGATCTTATTCATCGCCGGTATGATGATCATGGTCGAGGGCCTCGGCAAGGCGGGCTTTTTCCGTTGGCTGTGCCTGACGCTCGCCAAGCTCGTGCGTTACCGCACGGTGCCGCTGCTCATCTGCTTCATGGCGCTTTCGGCGTTTCTTGCAATGTTTATCGACAGCATCACGGTCGTGCTGTTTCTCGCTACCGTCACGCTCGAGTTGGCGCAGACGATGAGATTCGACCCCGTGCCGATGATCCTGTCTGAGATCTTCTGCGCCAACCTCGGCGGCGCGGCTACGATGTGCGGCGACCCGCCGAACATCATCATCGGCACCTCGCTCGGCTATACGTTCTTCGACTTTATCGAAAATACCGGCGCGGTCGTGGCCATCTGCTTCGTGCTCGTGCTGGCCTACTTCACGCTGTGCTTCCGCAAGGACCTTCTGCACGCGGAAAAGGCCAACGGCGGCCCTGTCACCTGTCCCGCGCCCGCGACGGCCATTACGAATAAGAAAGCGTTTCTCTCGAGCGCGGCAGTGTTCCTGCTCGCGGTCGTCCTGCTCGTCACCCACGCGCAGACGGAGCTGTCCGTCGCCTGCATCGGTGTCATTGTCGCGGTGCTGACGATGATCGTTTTGGGCTTGACCAGCGGCAAAAAATCTGTTATAGAAATCATAAAGGGCGTGGACTATAAGACGCTGCTCTTCTTCATCGGCCTGTTCGTCTCCGTGGCGGGCCTTGAAAGGACCGGCGTTCTGCAGATCATTGCGGACTTTATCACGAAGGTCAGCGGCGGCAGCGCGGCGGTCATCGTGGTCATCATCCTGTGGATCTCGGCCATCACGAGCGCCTTTGTCGACAATATCCCCTTTGCCGCGACGATGATCCCGGTCATCCGCGCTATCGCGGCGGCGGAGGGTATGGATATCGGCGTGCTTGCCTGGGCGCTCTCGCTCGGCACGGACCTTGGCGGCAACGCGACGCCCATCGGCGCAAGCGCCAACGTCGTCGGCACGTCGGCCTCGGCGAAGGGCGGCTATCCCATCGGCTGGGGGCGCTACTGCAAATACTGCGTGCCCGCGACGCTCATCGTCATGGTGGTGTCCACGGCCTACTTGTTCCTGCGTTATCTGTAAGCGGAGAAAGGAAAGGAGCGCGACCCCATGAAAAATCAGATCATCGTTACTCTCGGCCGTGAGCACGGCAGCGGCGGCCATTACATTGCCGATATGATCGCCAGGGAGCTCGGTATCAAGCTCTATGACAAGGACTCCATCGAAAAGGAGATCGCCTCGGCGGGCTACAGCGAGGAGCTGATCCGCAAAATGGATGAAAAGCCCGTTAACTTCTTTGCCTCCCGGCGCATCGGCAAATACTCCAATTCCCTTGAGGTCAACGTGGCGGAAAAGACCTTCGCGATGCTGCGCAGCAAGGCGGCGAGCGGCGAGAGCTTCCTCATCATCGGCCGCTGCGGTGACCAGGTGCTCAAGGGCAACCCCAATATGATCAGCGTGTTTATCTGCGGCAATCAGCAGGCCAAGGTCAGCCGCGTGATGGGAAAGCGCGGCCTTTCTGCCGAGGATGCCATCGAGGAGATCAAGGAGGTCGACCGCTCCAGAAAGAATTACCATAACTACTACTGCGAGACAAAGTGGGGCGACGCGCGCGGCTACGACATGACCGTCAAGAGCGATGTGCTCGGCTTTGAGGAGACGGCGAAGATGCTCGTCGCCTACATCCGCGGCTTCATGGCGCAGGACTGAGCAGACAGCAGAAAAAAAGCAGCCGAAAGGCTGCTTTTTTTCTGCTCACGGCGCTGCTCGCGTGAAAAGTGGAGCATGGCCGCATATCGGGTTAAATATTTTACCAAATTCTATGAATATTTACTATTGAAACCGCACGCCGTTTGCCGTATACTGCAATATCATCCGCAATATTATCCGCGCGGGAAAGGAAACACTGTTTCCGCGCGGCGCATGAATAAAGGAGGAACTCCCATGCAGCGAAATTATATCGCCAAGCGCTTTCAGAGCGCCGGCACGGGCCTGACGCTCGACACCGAAGCGCTGGCCAAGTACAAGGACATTGTCGACCTGAGCATCGGCGATACGGACTTCACGACCGACGAGGCTATCATCAACGCGGCCTTCCGCGACGCGAAGGCCGGTCACACCCATTATGGCGACCCCAAGGGCGACCCTGAGCTGATCTCTGCTGTCTGCAAGGCATGGGAGGAGGACTTTGACCAGCCCCTCACGCATGACCATGTGCTTGTGAGTGCGTCGAGCTGCCTCGGTATGTCGCTGGCGATGCTGGCGATTCTGGACCCCGGCGACGAGGTCATCGTCTTTTCCCCGTATTTTGCGCTGTATCGTTCCCAGATCGAGCTGGCGGGCGGCGTGTGCGTCGATGTGCCGACCTATGCCGAGGAGGACTATGCCATCAATGAAGAGCGCCTGCGCGCCGCCATCACGCCGCGCACCAAGGCCATCATCTTCAATAACCCCGCCAACCCCACCGGTATGGGCTACGATTTGGCCACGATGGAGATCCTTGCCCGCGTCGCGAAGGAATACGACCTGCTCATCGCGGCGGACGAAATTTACACGACCTACATCTACGAGGGGGACTTCCGCCCCATCCGCACGCTGCCCGGCATGGCCGAGCGTACCATCACGCTCAACAGCTTTTCGAAAAACTTCCTGATGACTGGCTGGCGCGTGGGCGTCATCATCGCCGAGCCGGAGCTGCTTGACGTGATGAATCGCATCAACGGCTCGCTCGTCTACTCCGCACCGTCTGTCTCCCAGCGCGCGGGCATTCAGGCGCTCGCCATGCGAAAGGAAATTCGCGAAAAGTACGTCACGGCCTACCGCGACCGCATCTTTTACTCCGCCGACCGTATTGAAAAGATCCCGTATCTGAGCCTTGTGCGCCCGAAGGGAACGTTCTATCTCTTCCCGGGCGTGGAAAAGACGGGTCTTGATGACAAGCGGTTCTGCAAGGAGCTATTGGAGCGCGCGCACGTGCTCGTCAGCGCGGGCAGTCCGTTCGGCAAGACGGGCGCAAACCACTTCCGCATTGCCTGCACCGTCGGCATCGAGCAGCTCAAAGAGGCCTTTGACCGCATGGAGAAGCTGACGTTCTGAGCAGCGGAGGGCACGGCCGCCGATCGGCCTGATGCAGCGCACCGCGCCCTGCACGATAACAGGGTAAGATAAATGAAAAAGAGTGACGGTCTTATGACCGTCACTCTTCTGTTTACTGCTGTAAAACCTTCTTGTTGCCGTGCGTGGCCTTCATGCGCAGCTCCTTGTTGAGGATGGTCTTGCGGATGCGCATGGACTTGGGCGTGACCTCGAGCAGCTCGTCGTCGGCGAGGAACTCGAGGCACTGCTCCAGGCTCATCTGCTTGGGCGGGACAAGGCGCAGCGCGTCGTCCGAGCCGGAAGCGCGCATGTTCGTCAGCTGCTTCTTCTTGCACACGTTGACCGTGATGTCCTCCTGCTTGGGGGACTGACCGACGACCATACCCTCGTACACGTCGACGCCCGCGCCGATGAACAGCACGCCGCGCTCCTGCGCGTTGAAGAGGCCATAGGTGATAGAGGTGCCGGTCTCGGACGCAACGAGAGAGCCGGTATTGCGGCGGGCAAGCTCGCCCTTGTAGGGTGCGTAGGAATCAAACACGCTCGCCATGATGCCCTCGCCCTTGGTGTCGGTGAGGAACTCGTTGCGGTAACCGAACAGGCCGCGCGCGGGGATCAGGAATTCGAGCTTCATGCGGCTGCCGATCGGCGTCATCTCGGCGAGGTCGCCCTTGCGGGAGCCGAGCTTTTCGATGACTGCGCCGACATACTCCTGCGGCACGTCGCACACAAGGCGTTCGATGGGCTCGCACTTCTTGCCGTCGATCATCTGATACAGGACGCGCGGGGGCGAGACCTGGAACTCATAGCCTTCGCGGCGCATGGTCTCGATGAGGATGGACAGCGACATTTCGCCGCGGCCCGCGACGTTGAACGCGTCCGTCGAGCCCTCGAGCTCGGTGACGCGGAGCGAAACGTCCTTGAGCGTTTCGCGGAAGAGACGGTCGCGCAGCTGGCGCGAGGTGACGAACTTACCCTCACGTCCGGCGTAGGGAGAGTCGTTGATGGAGAACGTCATCTCCATCGTGGGGGCGCTGATCTTGACGAACGGGAGCGGCTCGACGCACTCGGGCGCGCAGATCGTATCGCCGATCGTGATGTCGCCGATGCCGGACAGGCAGATGATGTTGCCCGCGGTGGACTCGGTGACGGGGTTCTTGGCAAGGCCCTCAAATTCGTACATGGAGACGGCCTTGGCCTTCTTCGGCGCGGCGTCGGGGTCGTGGTAGTTGCAGACCATGATCTCCTGGTTCTGCTTGAGCGTGCCGCGCTCGATGCGACCGATGGCCATGCGGCCGACATACTCGTTGTAGTCAATGGCGGAGACGAGCATCTGGAACGGCGCGTCCACATCGGCCTCCGGCGCGGGGATATACTCAAGGATCGTGTCAAACAGGGGCTTTAAGTCCGTGCCGACGACGTCGGGCGAATAGGACGCCGTGCCGTTGCGCCCCGAGCAGAACAGCATCGGGGAATCGAGCTGCTCGGGCGTCGCATCGAGGTCCATCAAAAGCTCGAGCACCTCGTCCACGACCTCGTGGATGCGCTGGTCGGGGCGGTCGATCTTGTTGACGACGACGATGACGCGGTGACCCAGCTCCAGCGCACGGGAGAGGACGAAGCGCGTCTGCGGCATGGGGCCCTCAGCGGCATCGACGAGCAGGATAACGCCGTTGACCATCTTGAGGATACGCTCGACCTCGCCGCCGAAGTCGGCGTGGCCCGGGGTATCGACAATGTTGATCTTGGTGTCGCCGTAGCGGATGGCGGTGTTTTTGGCGAGGATCGTGATGCCGCGCTCACGCTCGAGGTCGTTCGAGTCCATGACGCGGTCGACGACCTCCTGATTTTCGCGGTACACGCCGCCCTGCTTGAGCATTTCGTCGACGAGGGTGGTCTTGCCGTGGTCGACGTGGGCGATGATGGCTACATTGCGAAGTTTTTCATTCTGCATAGGTGATCTCTCCTTCCTGCCGCTGGGCAGGGATATCAAATCGTAAGTCTTTAACTGTAATAGTATATTCTGCCGCTTCGTCATTTGCAAGATTTTTTGAAACTTTTTTTGTCTCTTTTGCAGAAAAATTAGGAAAAGAGGATGCCTGTCCTCTCGGGCAGGCATCCTCGCACAGTTTTTACCCGCAAGGGGTATGGGCATCCGTAAAGCAGCAAAGCTGCTAACGGTTGCCCAAGTGCCCGCAGGCACAAATGTTCTTGATCGTTTTCCGCCGCAACCGGTGCGTGGCGGAAACAGCGAGCTGGGTTCGAGGAAGCGGCACGATTGGCACGCCTGCAAGGGCGCGCCAATCGTAGTGCCGCAACGGCGCAAAGTCGAATCGCCCGTTTTAACGGGCAACCGAGGCGCAAAGCGACGCGAAACCTGCTCAAATCAGTGGTTCACCACTGATTTGAAGGCGTCAGCCCAGCAATGCACTCAGCTCGTCGATCAGCTCGCCGAACAGCGACAGCGCGTCGTTGACGGGCGCGGGCGTGCGCATGTCGACACCCATGTCGCGCAGCAGCTCGACCGGCTCTTTCGAGCAGCCGCCGGAGAGGAACTTCTTGTAGTCCTTGACGGCGCTCTCGCCCTCGCGCAGGATGCGGTTGGCGATGGCGACGGCGGCGGAGAAACTCGTCGCGTACTGGAAGACATAGTAATTGTAGTAGAAGTGCGGGATGCGTGTCCACTCAAGCGCGATCTCGTCGTCGGAGATCATCGTATCGCCGAAGTAGAGCTTGTTGAGCGCTAAATACTTCGCGCTCAGCGCGTCGGCGGTCAGCGCCTCGCCGCTCTCGGCCATCTTGCCCATTTGGAGCTCGAACTCGGCGAACATCGTCTGGCGGTACAGTGTACCCTTGAACTGGTCGAGGAAGTGGTTGATGAGATACGCGCGCTGCTTGCGGTCGTCGGTCTTGCCGAGCAGGTGGCGCATCAGGAGGATCTCGTTGCAGGTCGAGGCGACCTCGGCGACGAAGATGACGTACTCCGCCGTATTCACCGGCTGGTATTTGCAGGAGTGCCACGTATGCATGGCGTGGCCCATCTCGTGGACGAGGGTGAACATGCTGTCGAGGTTATCCTTGTGGTTGAGCAGCACGTAGGGGTGGGGCCAGCCGTTGCCGGTGCAGTAGGCGCCGCCGCGCTTGCCGGTGTTCTCATACACGTCGAGCCAGCGGTTGCTGAAGGCCTCCTCAAGCACGTCCGTATAGTCCTTGCCGAGCACCGCGAGCGCTTCGAGAGCGGTCTTCTTGGCCTCTTCAAAGGAGATCTCAACGTCCGCGTCTGCGACGATCGGGGTGTAGACATCGTACATGTGCAGCTCGTCAACGCCTAAGATCTTCTTGCGCAGCTCGACATAGCGGTACATCTTGTCGAGATTGCCGTGCACCGCGTCGATGAGATTCGTGTAGACCTCGACCGGCACCTCGGTCACGTCAAGGGACGCTTCGAGCGTCGAGTTATAATGGCGCGCGTCGGCGAAGAACTTGAGCTGCTTGAACTGCGCGTCCAGCGTGGAGGCGTAGGTATTGCGGAACTCGCCCGCGCGCTTGTAGTAGGCCTTGAAGGCGTTTTCGCGCAGCGTGCGATCGGCGCTCATCAGCATGGGGACGAACGTGCCGTCCGTCAGCGTGTGGACCTCGCCCTTTGCGTCGGTCACGTCGGGATAGCGCATATCGGCATTGTGGAACATGCTGAACGTGCGGTCAGGGCTTTCGCTGATCTCGCCCGCGGCGGCGAGAATCTTTTCGCACTCGGGCGAAAGGATGTGTGCCTTGCGGCGGCGCAGCTTGTCGATGCTGCGGCGATAGGTCTCGAGCTTCGGCTCCTCGGCATAGAAGCGCGCGAGCGTTTCGTCAGGGATCGCCATGATCTCGCTCGCTTCAAAAGAGCCCGCACTGTTCAGCGCGACCGACATGGAAAACGCCTTGCTGCGCATGCCCTGATAGAAGGAGTTGCCCACGTCCTGATCGCTGCGGCAGCTCGCGTACTGCACGAACTTCGAAACGCGCACCGTGATCTCATCGCTGAGCGTGAACCAGTCGAGCAGCGTTTTCGCGCTCTCGCCGAGCTTGCCGGCGTAGGCGGCCATGCGCTCAGGATATGCCTTGAGCGCTTCGAGCTCCTCGCTCCACTTATCGTCGCTTGCAAATACGTCGCTCAAGTCCCAGGTGAACTCCTCGGGCACCTCGCTGCGCGGGAGGATCGTCTTTCCGTCCATAGGTTTACCGTCCTTTTCTCCATATTTCTCACTGGCTCTGTCCGCCGTCCGCGGTCAGAACCGCTCTTGCGTCCCATTATAACGGACGGCGGCGGTGAATACAAGCGCTTTTCTCCACCCCGCTCTCGACAAATCAGGCATTGACAAATCCACTGCCAAAAGGGTAAAATATTTTTTAACATCCGCGTCTGTAGCTCAGTTGGATAGAGCGCGAGCCTCCTAAGGTTGTGCTCTACCAGCTGCCTTACGGGGAAAAGTGATCGTTGCCAGTCTCAATTTAATATAAGTCTCTGTAGCTCAGCAGGATAGAGCGTTCGCCTCCTAAGCGAAAGGCCGTGGGTTCGAATCCCGCCAGGGACGCCAGCAAACACGCCGAAAACCTTTGATTTATCAGGGTTTTCGGCTTTTCTTATTTCTGCGGCTTTTGTGGCTTTTTTGCAAAAAACCTTGGTTTGCTAACATTTGCTAACGAGATTTGGCCTTTTGCTAAGAAAGGCGGTAAGTCAGAGGTTCGATTTTTACCAAAGGAACTTGCAAACATTTGTTAGCAGAAATTAGAGGAAGTTGCAAACAAAATCGCGAATTTGCTAACATCGCTCAAAAATGCTTTCAGAACCTTGCTAACAAAAAAAGTGTTTGGTCACTGTGCAAAGTGGTTCAAACGAAGAAAACCTCTCACAAAGTGAGAGGCGTTCTTCTGAGGGAGGGACTTTATAAAGCTTTTGCCAGCTGCTTGAGCAGTGCGGCAGTTTCGGGATTTTTAAGCAGTTCCAGTATCTTCGCTGCATCACTTTCATCACTTTCAGTGACGGCAGTATCCGCAGTTTTAGGCTCTGTATCTTCAACAGGGTCAGGAGTCTTGGATGAGTAAAATGCTTCCTCCAATCGCTGAGCGTTTATGCAGCGATCCTCGTCGATGATGTGAGAGTAGACATCTGCAACCATTTTTACCTGAGCATGACCAGAGTCGCCCTGGACGGATTTCATATCGCCACCATTGAGTTTCAGCTTGTAGGTGATACTGGAGTGACGGAGAGAATGGAATACAACATGAGGCAGTCCGTTTTCTTTGATAAGTTTATTGAAAGCACGGTTAATCACCTGGCTTTCCATCGGACGGCCATTGCTGGAGCAAAAGACCAGGTTATTGTCGATGTATTCATCTCCAAACAGATCCATCAGCTCATCAATTTCTTTTTTTCTCTCTACCAGCATATAGGCAACTGTTTTCGGCAGGTACACGCGGCGAATACTGGTTTTGGTTTTAGGCTCTTTCAGGACCAGAGCAGTATGGGTACTGGCTATGCAAGGTGGAAACTTCTTAATAACACCTTTGTCGCTCAAATCGTCCAATGCACCTCGTGTAACCCGTTGCAGCTCTTTGTTGACGAATATATAAGCTGAACCATTTTCTATGCTCTGTGGTGCAATATCAATGCAGTCCCAGGTAAGGCCCAGCATTTCACCAATGCGTAAAGAGCAGGAGAACGCCAGATTTAAGGCAAGGGAGAGGATAGGATCATCACAGACTTCCATAGCCTTGCTCAGCGTTTCGGCAGTCCATATATCCCGTTCTTTATGTTCTTCTTTGGGAAGTGTCGCATTCAGGACAGGGTTACGGCTGATTAGTTCCCAACGCACCGCCTGATTAAAGGCACTGCGAAGTAGCTTGTGAATTTCTCTTACTGTATGCGGGGTCAGATATTCGCTTGTGGGTTTGCGGTTGTTGACGCTTACCGTTTTCACAGAGAGCAGATCACGGTAATACTTATCCATCATCCTTGGAGTGATGTCGGATAGTAACATATCTCCGATAATAGGAGTTATGTAGTTTCTCGCCAGACCACGGCGGCTTTCATATGTTGACATTGCCCAGGTATTTACACCATAGATGGACATATATTCATCGAGCAGATCGTTCAGGGTCTTTGCCGTAGGAATAAAGAAGGTTCCAGAGTCCTGCTCATACTCAATTTGCTTTTTTCGTTTTTTTGCTTCTGCATTTGTGCTGAAGGTTTCCCAACGCTGTCTGCGTTTTCCGTTTTCATCTGTGTAATCATACACCACAGAATATTTGCTTTTACGCTTCACGATAGATGCCATTTTCATTGCTCCTTTCTGAGATTTTCACATAATGAGTTTGCTTTTGATACCAGGCTTCAAAACTGCTGGTAATGATACGAATTCTTCGATCAATCAAGGTCGTCTCAAAATAGCCCCTTTTAACAAGGTCATAAGCTGTGCCAGATTTCAGCCCCAAAAGATCCGCCATTTCCGGAACTGACATCGTAGTATGCCTCCATTTCTCTCCGGGCGGTGTACCATCCACTTTTTTATAGTGGAACTGGCCGGCATACCAATCTTCAAAGCTATCCAGCATAACTCTCATTCGTCCGGCCACTTGAATTGTTTTGAAATAGTTCTTTTTAACCAACCAGTAGGATTCTACTTTACCAAGCCCAAGCATTTTGCCCATCTCTGGTACAGACATACTGGTCTTTACTCTTTGTTTTTGCATGGCTTTTGCCTCCTCTATAAAGTTTTTCTTGCTATGGCCTCATTGTAAGAGAAAGCAGAAAAAAAGTTAAGGATGTCGATTTGGAGATCGGCATCCTTGACAAATCATTCATCTGCGTGATCCAGCCAGTCATCAAAGCTCTTTTTGGAAATGCGGATATGACCGCCGACTCTGACGCTGTGGAATACACCCTGTTTTACCAGATTATATGCTGTGGGACGACTGATACCCAGAATGTCCTGAATCTCATCGACCGTATAGGTTCTTTTGTCATAGCTGACAGGATTTTGTTCATTAAAGCGGTTCAATTCCGCAATTCTTGCTTCAAACATAAAAACGCCTCCTTTATCCGGTAAGTGGCCTTACGGAGCCTCCATTTCCTCCGGAATATGAATATCTAAACTAACTTGCAGAGCATCATCAATCGCTCTCATTTCTTCGCGAGATACGCGCCCAATGTACGATAAAACACGCCTTTTATCAATCGTTTTAATTTGCTCCAGCAGAACAACAGATTTCAGTCCAAGCTCTGGAACGCTCTCCAGTGCATAGTGTGTGGGCAGCTCCTTTTTCTTAATCCATTTACTGGTGAGTGGAGCTACGATCAAAGTGGGGCAGAAAAAATTCCCCACATTGTTTTGAAGAACCAGGACAGGACGGGTGCCGCCTTGCTCTGATCCAAAATAAGGGTTCAAATTGGCATAATATAAATCCCCACGCTTATAAATCCAATCTTCTTTCATGTTCATCCTCCTATGTTTTGAGATTTGATTATGTAAGAAGGAGGCTCTGCAAATTACAGAGTCTCCTTCAATTTAGCGCCTGTTTTATCCCTTACTTGTCCACGACACCCCAGGGATTTGGGTAATCATTAAGCCGCAGGTGGCTGGCCTGCTTCTCAGGAGTTTCACCTCCACTTCGTTTGGTCTTACCCATGGCCTGCGACGGTTATTATCACGCTCGGACTATGGCTGTAAGAGAGCTTTCCTCCTTGTTATGCCATGACCGGATGCCATCCGATGTATTCCAGCCTGATATATTTCTGATAAACCGAAAACTCATCTATACAGCAAAAATGGGTTGGCCTGTTATGCGAGTGGCAGCTCTCAGAAAATATACCGCTGATGTAGCGGCTATTACGCCCAAAGAGGATCAAACTTAATGATTCGTATATGAGGTTGTCAAGGTGCAAGTGAAAGGATTTCCCTCTCACTTGCTACTGCCACTTTTTTAGAAAATCGCAACCAACTTTTTTATTTTTTCTTCAATTTTTTTCAATCGCTTATCTGCGGCTTGCCGAGTAATACCATATCGTTGGGCTAAACAAGTTGCATTTGGTATTTTCATTTCATAATAGGACAATATAAAATCTCGTTCTGCTGGACTCAGTTTCAATAGAGCTTGGTGTAAATCCTCAAGAAGTAAATTCTGAATAGCTTGTTCCGCAGTATCAACAGATTCATCCACAAACAAATCTGTATCCTGATAACCTTCCTCTGTGCCGTCACGATCTCCCACATGAGAAGCCGGGAATATAGAGCGACTTTTCTCATGTTCCTGGAGATAGCGGCTGTGGCGGTCCTCCTGTTGGTATTTTTCAAAATCTTTGCGAGAACATTCCATGATAATGCGGTCATCTTCATCACGGAACATTTTGACTGTTTCAACAAAAAAGCGCCCAGTAAAGCAACCATTGCGGCGTGCCTTACTGAACGCTGAAAAACTGATTTCCTCCCATTCCTGTGGGCTGTTATTTTTCCAAATGAATACTCTCGTCATATCCTTTCCTCCGTTCAAATTCTTGGTAGTCAGCGAATTTGAACGGTGTCATGGATATTTTGCTATGTACGCCTCCCAGCGCATACCGGCCTCCTAATACCGGGCAAAGAAAAAGGCCGGAAGTGTTTTCACCTCCAGCCATGTTCCTGCCGCCATATTGCAGCAGGAATGAAAAAAGCCCGGTTAATGCCGGGCCTTATGTAGAAAAGTATTCAATTTAGCGCATTCCTGCCACTATAACAAGTATAGCAGGTCGGAAGTCGGAAGGGAGTAGGGATTAGGTCGGGGATTTGTCGGGATTTAGTCGGGATTTAGTCGGGGCAGCTCCTCCAGGACTTCTGGAATAGAATATCCAAACAAGCAAACAGAAAATAAATAGATGGCTTCTCGTTTTCGGTCATAAAAGACACTGCGCTCTATATTTAGTTCTTCCAGCAATTCTTTCTCTGTACTGTTGAACCGATAGATAAATTGCTTAGTCAAAATTTCATAGTAAAGTTCTCCTCGATCCGGATACCGTTTCAGACGAAGGAGTGCACGGTCAATAATATTGACTAGCATTTGATTTTGAACAAGGCAGCAAACTTTTTCTTCAAAGGCTTGCAGTTCAATATCTGGTGCAAAATTTTCAAGATAGCAGAGGCCAGACTCTATATCTTGTTCTCCCATAATCCAAGCAGTTTCTTGTAATTCTTCTGCCCGTTCACTCAGAACCCAGACTACATCACGGTAAATCTTTAGAATCAGCTTACTTCTATGAAACGCAGCGTCGCTGTTAAGCCCCAAAGCTGTTAGCCTGCTGTTACATTTTTGGATTGTTGTGCTTTCTTTTCTCATAGAACATCCCTCCTTGTTCGCAATATTGCGAACATATTAGGTACAAAATAGCATAGCAGAGGAGCGTGAGAGAGGGCAGTGCCTCTCTCTATTCCCCCATTTGGTTATATCAGGTTTCTGGATTTTAGACGAATCTGCATTGCTTGCTTGGAAACCTCAAAAATATTTGCCATTTCAGCAATGAGCTGTTCATCTGTCCGGCCTATTTTAAGCCGGTAAAAACATTTTTTGATCTGCGGTAAAGGCATCAGCAGAGCAGAAGCCAGAGTATCCGCCTGACGCTCAATTATGCCATGACTTTCGTCGGAAGAAACATTTCCGTTATAAGCAGCAACATCTCCAGTACCAGAGTACAACTTCTTATGTAGTACCCAATGAGCCAGCTCATGGGCACAGGTAAAACGGAGCCGCCCTAATTTTGACGGATCACAAAGCCGTTCATCAATTAAGATTGTACCGGCTCTTACTGCAATCATTCGATACTGTCTCTGTATCTGGTCATATAAGACAACAGCACCGTCATCGAAAATTGTTTCCCCTAATATCTTGGGGTTTTTTCTTAGTGTATGAAACTCCAGGATTAGATCAAACTTTGTCTCGATAATGGTTTCGATTGGCACAGGACATGGTTGCCCGGATAGCAGAGAGGGATCATATTCCATCAGGATTTTTCGCCCTACTGCCTCGATTGCTTCTGTACGGATTTGTGGAATTGACAAAGCTCTCCCCCCTATCGTTTACGCTCCTTTAGCATTTTCATAAATGTCTGCCATTCTTCATCGGTAGCATCTACTTCTTTTGCCACACGCAAGGCTGCCCGAACAATATCTTTTTCCATGATATAGTCTGGCAAATCAGCAGATACTGTATTGCGTGATTTTGCAGCCAGATCCAAAAGCAACTCATGTTCTGATTTATCCAAATTCAGAAAGGCAGAGATGCGTTCCACAAAATCTCCATTGGGTGCAGGACGGCGGCTTTGCTCAATATCACACAGATAACCGTAAGCAATATTCAAATGCTTGGCTGTATCGCGTAAATTGAATTTGTGCGCCTTGCGTTTCTCGGCTATAAATGATCCAAAAGTTATATTGCCCACAGCATTCACCTCTCATTTGTTCGACGAACTGCGAACATCTTGCTTATATTGTATATCGAACATCTGTTCACTTCAAGGATAAAAATTTCATTTGAAAAGAGGTGTTAAAAATCAATAACACCTCTTTTGCGCTATATAAATTCCTGAGCGATTTGCTGCATTTCCGTAATGCACTCTTTGGGAGAGAGAATTTTTATTTTCCCTTTGAATTTGAATATCCAGCCATAAAAAGTTCCACTGGGGTTCACTTCAATTTTGGCTGTGAAGTGTGTATCATCATACCTATCAACAGCAGCATCTTCTCCATAATGATCTATGATTACTCTCATCAATTCGTTTTCACATAGAAGGGTTACTTCCTTCGATGACTCCGATGTAAACATATCAACCATTTTATTTGTATAGGAGGCTACATCAAATCCCTCTATCGGCATAAAGTAAGTTTCCAGATTTTCTACACTTGTTAGCCGATCTACACGGAAGTGAGCAATTTTCTGATGCTTCAGAGAAAATCCAATCAAATAGTAATGGTCATTTTTCCATTCAAGCGCATAAGGATTTACGACATAATAATATCCATCATGCTTTAAGATTTTCTTTTTTTCTTGAGTATATTCATAGTATTGGAACCGAATTTGCTGATGGTTTCCAATCGCTGTTTGGATATTGTCAATGATGTAGTAAACCTTTTCATTATGCGGTTTGACACGGCTGGATAAAGCAGCAAATTTTTGAAGCTGCTTTGCCTGATGTAGACTGGTCAGACGGCATAATTTCTGCACCAGCTCCTCAGACTTCTTGGCAGAAATGATCTTCGAGGATGCTACTGCGTCTGTCAGCATTTTCAGTTCTGGATACTCAAACAGGCGGTTTCCCATAAAATATTGGTTTTGGGTACTCTTAACCACCACAATATCAATCCCCGCATCGATCAGCGCATTGGTATCTGCGTAAACAGTCTGCCGCACTGCCTGAATTCCTTTTCCATTCAGATGGGCAATGATGTCAGATACTGTGGCGGGATGGTTTTCATCGGTCCGCTCATAGAGAAACCGGAGTAATTCCAGTATCCGCATATTTGTTGAATTCTGCATACTTCACCTCCTCGATTCTTAAAATGGCCTATTTTGTATGGTGTCCAGCCCCAAAGACCAGAAGCAGGGCGACAGCACAGAGAAGCAGGCCGATCCAATTTCGATCTATAATCAGCTTGATCACCGCCACAAGCAGAAGTCCGCCTACCAGGAGCACAACGCCATTCATTCAGCGTCCTCCCGAAGCATAGTTTCCCATGTTGATGTCCAGCACCCCTCTGGGCGGCTGGATCAGGGCGTCCTCATACTGGCACTTCCACTGGATCTCCCGACACATCTGGCCATCCGCCACGCCGTCTATGGTTTCACCATCCCCAATGGGATTATCATGCTCCAGAATATAGGACGCAACATTATAGGCGTGGTTTACCACCCAGTTTGGGTCCATGTCGTGGAAGTGGTACTGGAGGTCGGGCAGAAACAGGGTACTCATGCCCACCGTGTCGATGAGCATATCCTCAGTGCCCTCAATGTTAAAGAAGCGGACATTGACCCCAAAGCGGATGAACCGATCCGGACCCTCAATCTGGTGGGAGCGTACATCCTCTGCCAGAAACAGCTTGCCGCAGTTCTGGAAATAGAATGCCTCACAGGTGGGGTACAGCTCCGCAAGAGCCTCCAAAAAGTCGGCATCCAGGTTGGCACGCTCCAGCGCCGGAAGTGTCGCAGCCAGCATATCGGTGGCTACCACCTGATATTTGCACTCCCGGAAGATCCGCTCCCGGTCCTCCTGGCAGTCCC
>OKRY01001480.1_pt1 | contig 19191 bp, 13 predicted proteins | sample 1601121 | NCBI WGS metagenome assembly OKRY01 (sample SAMEA3541546, study PRJEB24748) | human gut metagenome | biome: human gut; feature: human-associated habitat; material: faeces | place: China | collected 2012
GGGTACCCGTGTAGATATCATCGATAAGGGTATGACCGACTGGCGTGGCATCCGCGTAGGCGATGGAAGAGAAGGATGGATCGAGACCAAGCATCTCGAGGAAATTTAAAAAGTGAAGAGTGAAGAACTCTGAGTGAAGAATGAAGAGTGAAGAACAAAGAGTGAAGAACTCAATAGTCTAAGCTAATCATAAAGTTCAAAGCTCAAAGCTCAAAGTTCAAAGCTGAAAGTTCAAAGTTCAAAGCTGAAAGTTCAAAGTTCAAAGTAAGTAAATGGATTTTAGTTCGATACAAAACATAGATTTTCAAGTGCTGCAGTGGTTCAACGGCAGTAACAATGTGATTCTCGACCAGTTGGTGATGGCACTTACTTCGGGTTTCACCTGGATACCGCTCTATCTTGTACTCTTTATCATCGTGATGCGCAATAATGAGACAATCGGGCAGATTGGTCTTATTGTAGGCTGCGCATTCCTGTGTATCTTTTTTGCCGATGGCATTGCCGAGGGAATCATCAAACCGCTTGCGGCTAGATGGCGACCTTCCAACGATCCGCTGGTAAAATATACCGTGCAGGTAGTAGATAATCTTCGCCTGAAGGACTACAGTTTCTGTTCGGCGCATGCAGCCAACACCATGGCGTTAGCCGTGTTCTTCTCGCTGCTTGTAAGGAGCAGGATGCTCACCTTCACCCTGATAGCATGGTCGCTGGTGAACTGCTGGACCCGCCTCTATCTGGGCGTTCATTATCCGCTGGACATCGTTTGCGGAATGCTGCTGGGCATGGTGATTGGTTCGCTGGTATATCTTTTCTTCCTTCGTATGTACCGACGTATCTCACCGGAAATCAAGTATGTTTCGAATCAATATACCTGTACGGGATATGATTGCGATGACATCGATATGGTTATGACCGTGCTGATGCTCACTCTCGTATATGTCATCCTGCGTGCCGTCGTTCTGATGACGGCAATATAGCAGTAAATAGCCTTTTCTGAAAAAAGGCAAATCATAAAGTTCAAAGTTCAAAGTTCAAAGTTTAAAGTTCAAAGTTTAAAGTTCAAAGTTTAAAGCTCAAAGTTTAAAGCTCAAAGTTCAAAGAAATAATGGATACAAAACATATTAAGATAAGCGATTATAATTACGATTTACCTGATGAGCGCATCGCCAAGTTTCCTATCGCACAGCGCGACCACAGCAAACTGCTGGTCTATAAGCATGGCGAGGTAAGCGACGATGTGTTCTTCCATCTTCCCGACTATCTGCCAAAGGGAGCCATGATGGTATTCAATAATACCAAGGTTATCCAGGCGCGCATGCATTTCCGTAAGGAGACGGGAGCACTCATTGAGGTGTTCCTGATGGAGCCTGCTGCACCTACCGACTATGAGCTGATGTTCCAGACTTCGGACCACTGCTCATGGCTCTGTATGATTGGTAACCTGAAGAAATGGAAAGAAGGAAGTCTGAAGCGTGACTTCGAGATCAAGGGTCATCAGCTTACTCTCTCTGCTACCATGCGACGTGGAGATGCCCTCAGCGCAGAGGCTTCAGAGATGGTAGCCAAGGGTGGCGGCACCAACTACTGGGTGGATTTCGACTGGGACAACGAGCACGTTTCCTTTGCCGAGATTCTTGAGGCAGTAGGAGAGTTGCCTATCCCTCCATATCTGAACCGCAAGACTGAAGAGAGTGACAAGACCACTTATCAGACCGTATATTCCAAGATCAAGGGTAGTGTGGCTGCCCCAACAGCCGGTCTGCATTTCACCGATGCGGTGCTCCAGGACCTGGATGCGCATGGCATTGACCGTGAAGAGGTAACCCTTCATGTAGGAGCGGGAACCTTCAAGCCGGTGAAGAGTCTTGAGATAGAAGGTCATCAGATGCATACTGAATATATCGTGGTTCATCGTCGCAGTCTGGAGAAGCTCATCAAGCACGAGTGCCAGGTCATCGCCGTGGGAACCACCAGTGTGCGCACCATCGAGAGTCTCTATTATATGGGTGTGCATCTCATCAAGCATCCTGAGGCAAGTGAAGAAGATCTGCATGTAAACCAGTGGGATCCTTACGAGCTGTCGGCAGATGGCAATCTGGTGGATGACATCACTCCGGTGCAGGCTATCCAGGCAATTGTCGATTACCTCGACCGCAACGGATTGGAAGCCCTGCACTCCAGCACGCAGATCATCATCGCACCGGGCTACACCTATAAGATAGTAAAGATGCTGGTAACCAATTTCCATCAGCCTCAGAGCACGCTCCTGCTTCTGGTGAGTGCTTTCCTGCATGGTGATTGGAAGAAGGTATATGATTATGCCCTCTCGCATGATTTCCGCTTCTTGAGCTACGGAGATTCCTCCCTGCTCATTCCTTAGGAAGAAGAATAAAGTGAAGAGTGAAGAACGAAGAGTGAAGAATTCATTTGCTTTGCTAATCATAAAGTTCAAAGTTCAAAGTAAAATAGTATGATTTCAGTAGAAGGACTGAAAGTAGAGTTTGGCGTAAAGCCACTTTTCAATGATGTAAGCTTCGTAATCAACGACCGCGACCGCATTGCCCTGGTAGGTAAGAATGGTGCCGGCAAATCTACGATGCTGAAGATTCTATGTGGATTGCAGAAGCCAACTTCCGGCGTAGTGGCTATCCCTAATGAAACCACCATCGGCTATCTGCCGCAGGTGATGAAACTGCAGGATGATACCACCGTAAAGCAGGAAACCCGAAAGGCTTTCGCCCACAATACCGAGATGAAGGCGCGCCTCGACAAGATGCAGCAGGAAATGGCCGACCGCACCGACTACGAGAGCGAGAGCTATGCCCAGCTCGTGGAGAAGTTCACCCAGGAACATGATCGCTATATGATGATGGGCGGTGAAAACTACGAGGCAGAAATAGAGCGCACATTGAGCGGTCTGGGTTTCACCCGTGAAGATTTCGACCGTCCTACCCGAGAGTTCTCCGGCGGATGGCGTATGCGTATCGAGCTGGCAAAAATCCTGCTCCAGAAGCCGGATGTGCTCCTCCTCGATGAGCCTACCAACCATCTTGATATCGAGAGTATCCAGTGGCTGGAGCAGTTCCTGGCGCAGAGTGCCAAGGCGGTGGTGCTGGTAAGTCACGACCGTGCCTTTATCAATAATGTAACCAACCGCACCCTTGAGATTACCTGCGGAAGGGTAGAGGATTATAAGGTGAAATACGACGAGTATGTGGTACTTCGTGCCGAGCGCCGCGAGCAGCAGCTCCGTGCCTACGAGAACCAGCAGAAAGAAATAGCAGATATCAAGGACTTCATCGAGCGTTTCCGCTATAAGCCAACCAAGGCTGTACAGGTGCAGAGCCGCATCAAGCAGTTGGAGAAAATCGTTCCTATCGAGGTGGATGAGGTGGATACCAAGCAGATGCACCTCAAGTTCCCTCCTTGTCTCCGAAGCGGTGATTATCCGGTCATCTGCGATGAGGTGAGAAAGGATTATGGCGAGCATACCGTCTTCGACCATGTGAATCTTACCATCAAGCGTGGCGAGAAAGTGGCGTTCGTAGGTAAGAACGGTGAGGGTAAATCTACCCTGGTGAAGTGTATCATGGGCGAGATTCCTTTTACGGGCAATCTCAAGATAGGTCATAACGTGCAGATTGGTTATTTTGCACAGAACCAGGCACAGCTGCTTGATGAGAAGCTTACCATTTTCCAGACCATCGACAATGTGGCTACCGGCGAGATGCGTCTCAAGGTGAACGATCTCTTGGGTGCCTTTATGTTTGGTGGCGAAACTTCCGAAAAATATGTCAAGGTGCTGAGTGGAGGAGAGCGCAGTCGTTTGGCGATGATCAAGCTTCTGCTCGAACCGGTGAATCTCCTGATTCTCGATGAGCCTACCAACCATCTCGATATGCAGTCGAAGGATGTGTTGAAGGAAGCCATCAAGGCATTCGACGGCACCGCCATCATCGTGAGCCACGACCGTGAGTTCCTCGACGGACTGGTAGATAAGGTATATGAGTTTGCCGGTGGTAAAGTACGTGAGCATCTGGGCGGTATCTACGATTATCTCCGTGCCCACAATGCCGAGAGCATCAGTCAGGCACTTGCCAATCAGTCAGGAATGGCATCTGCCGGTTCTCCATCGGGTTCCGCTTCCTCCTCTTCCTCTTCATCAACCTCATCATCTGCTTCTTCTTCCGAAGTATCCTCCGGCAAGCTCAGCTATGCCGAGCATAAGGAGCAGCAGAAGAAGATACGCAAGGCAGAGAAGGCAGTGAAGGAATGCGAGACGAAGATAGAAAAGCTCGAAACCCGCAAGGCAGAGATTGATGCCCTCCTGATGAAGCCAGAGAATGCTACGAATATGGAACTCGTTACCGAATATACCGAGCTGATGAAGAGCCTGGATGAGGAAAACGAGAACTGGATGATGCTCTCAGAAGAGCTGGAGGAAGTGAAGAATTCGTAATTAATAAACAATAATAAATAACGAGAAAATGAAAATGAAGTACATCCTTCCGATGATGATGCTCGCAGCCATGCCTTTGGCTGCTGATGCTCAGAACAAGTCGGGACTTGTCTTGAGCAATCTTGACAAGACAGCAAAGCCTGCTGATGATTTCTATCAGTTTGCTACCGGTGGCTGGCAGAAGAACAATCCGCTGCCTGCTGCCTACAGCCGTTATGGTAGTTTCGATCAGTTGGCTGAGAACAGCAACAAGCGTATCAACTCTATTCTTGATGAACTCAAGAAGAAGACCTACAAGGCTGGAACCATCGAACAGAAGCTTTCCGATTTCTATAAGTTGGCGCTCGATATCGACCGTCGCAACAAGGAGGGCATTGCTCCTGTAAAGCCTCTCCTCGACGAGATTGCTGCTGCCAAGACCAAGACTGATCTCCAGAACTTGCAGGTGAAATATGCCATGCAGGGCTTGGGCGTAGGTTTCGGTACTGGTTTCGGTGCTGATGAGAAGAACGTTACCATGAACATCTACAATGTGATGCAGGGTGGCTTGACTCTCGGTTCCAAGGATTATTACCTCAACAACGACGCTGCTACCGTAGCCATCCGTGAGGCATTCAAGACTTACGTGGTAAAGATGTTCCAGCTCTATGGCTTCTCTGCTGCCGATGCTGCCAAGAAGGCACAGAAGGTATTCCTCCACGAGACCAGTCTTGCTACTATCTCCAAGAGCCGTACCGAACTCCGTGACCCACAGGCTAACTACAACAAGATGAGCCTGAAGCAGTTTAAGGAGAATTATCCAAACATTCCTCTCGAAGCTTTGGCTAACGGCGAGGGCATCAAGAGCGAATATATCCAGGAGATGATTGTGGGTCAGCCTGCTTTCATGGCTGGTTACGACAAGATTACTGCTGCTGAGGATGCTGAGACCTTGAAGGCTTTGATGGAGTGGAGTGTCATCGGCAGCTCTTCTGCTTATCTCACCGATGCAATCCGTGAGGCAAACTTCGATTTCTTCGGCAAGACCATGAGTGGCAGAAAGGAAGATCATCCATTGTGGAAGCGTGCTACTTCTCAGGTAGATGCTCAGATGGGTGAGGCACTCGGCAGAATCTACTGCAAGAAGTTCTTCCCAGAGTCTTCCAAGAAGATGATGGAGACTTTGGTCAAGAATCTCCAGGTGAGTCTCGGTCAGCGTATCGATGCTCAGAAGTGGATGAGTGCAGAGACCAAGGCTGCAGCTCACAATAAGCTCGATAAGTTCTATGTCAAGATTGGTTACCCTAACCAGTGGACTGACTATAGCAAACTTACCATCGATCCATCCAAGAGTTTCTATGAGAACGTGATGGCTTGCCGTCAGTTCCGCAACAATAAGGAGATTGCTGAGAAGGCTGGTAAGCCAGTCAACAGAGATGAGTGGTATATGACTCCTCAGACTGTGAATGCATACTATAATCCTACCACCAATGAGATCTGCTTCCCAGCAGGTATCCTCCAGTATCCATTCTTTGATGCCAAGGCTGACGAGGCATTCAACTATGGTGCTATCGGTGTAGTGATTGGTCATGAGATGACTCACGGTTTCGACGATCAGGGTCGCCAGTATGATGCCAGCGGTAACCTGAAGGATTGGTGGACAGCTGCCGATGCTGAGGGCTTCAACAAGCGTGCAGATATGTATGCAGATTTCTTCAGCAACATCAAGGTATTGCCTGATTTGAATGCCAACGGTCGCTTCACATTGGGTGAGAACCTTGCCGACCATGGTGGTTTGATGGTATCCTTCAATGCATTCAAGAATGCTACAGCCAAGAAGCCATTGAAGAACAAGGACGGTTTCACTGCAGATCAGCGTTTCTTCCTGGCTTACGCAGGTGTATGGGGTCAGAACATCACCGAGAAGGAGATTCGCAACCGTGTGAAGAACGATCCTCATGCACTTGGCAAGTGGCGTGTAGATGGTGCTCTTCCTCACATTGATGCCTGGTACGAGGCATTTGGTGTAAAGCAGGGCGACAAGATGTTCATTCCTAAGAATGAGCGTTTGGAGCTTTGGTAAAGATCAAATATGAAAAAGGCTGCGTTACCACCGGGTGACGCAGCCTTTTTTCATACATTTTTATTCTTCATGAATGTTGCGGTAAACTCCTTACACTTACGCATATCCTGTTTTGATGATGCAATAGAGTAGGGACTATATTTTTCAAACATGTCAAGACCACGTCCAAGCGTAATTGTCCATCCTGTATCTGTTTTGATACATCTGTCATGAAAGTCTCTGAACTTGTATGTAAACTCAATGCCATACGTCGCAAGGTCGTCCTTGATGTCATCAAGCTTGTCAATCAAGTCTGGTATCTTGTCTTCCTCTTCATTAGTGAAAAGGTTCAGTTTCAAGTCATCCACAGGACGTGTATTGATAAGCATCAGAGCAAACTCCATGAAGTTTTTGATCTGCCATGAAGCACGTATATATGGATCTTCAACCGTTATTTCCTTTGCTTCTCTCATATAAGGTGCAAATAACTTCTCATAACTTACGCCAGTCTGGCCCATTCTGAACGACATACTCTTTTCTTGTAGAATAGGTATGCGTGGACGTTTGGATTTCGGTTCTTCTGTATGATCTTCAGTCGTAGGTGGTTCTACTTTCTGATTGCTTCCTTGTTCCAATGTCTCATTGCTTACTTGTTCCAAAGTCTCAATGCTTACTTCAGAACCGGTTTTCAGGTTGATGTACTTGAACTTTGCAGGCTCTGCCATGAATGTTTCATCAATCAGATAGAGCTGATCCTTCACACGTTTACGACCTTCTGCAGCAAAGTCAACCAGTTCATAGGCCTCCTGGTCGGTCATCTTACCATCAGGATAGATGAGTTTCATCATACCAGAGAATGTCTTACGGATAGCAAGATGGTCACGTTCTGAGAGAGAACCGTCAAACTTCGCATAATCATTCAGTACTGCTGTTCTGTCATCATTGCGCATTTCGTGAAGTACGGCAGCAATGTAGTCGGTAATAAGACCATATCCCTTGGAGAAACTGTTCTTCTTCAACATCTTGATTTCCCAACCTGGATTATAGAGATGAATTCGGTCGAGGAACGCACCCTTGATGAATGATGTAGGAATGCTCTCAAACAGATGGCTGTTCTTCAGCATGTATGGAACAGTATGCTTGGTATTACCTACAAAAGACATAGATGCACTCGCCTCATGGGTTCCCTTACCACGGTTGAACGACTTGTTGGCAAGATAGTTCTGCATCGTGTCGATGAGCACTGCATCCACATTACGGCCTTTCTGCTGTTCAAACTCGTCCCATGCCACAACATCCCAATAGCCTACCAGTCCGAGAATTTCCTTGTTGCCCTGGATTTTCACGAAAAGTCGGGCAGAGGTTACGTCACCACCACTGACAAGTACGCCATAAGGAGACAGTTCCTGGAATACATGAGATTTACCTGTTCCCTTCGGACCCAATTCCATGAAATTGAAGTTGTTTTCCACATGAGGGAGAAGACGAGCCAGCGTGATGAACTTCTCACGGCGGTTCATTGCTTCTGGGTTCAGACCCACGGTGTGCATCAGAAAGTCAATCCATTCCTCTGTAGTGAAGTTCTTGCGTTGGTCGATATATTCCTGCAGGTCGATATTTGAAATCTGGATAGGCTTCAATGTCTGGATTTCCCATCTCACCTTGACGTTTTCACCACTGATATAGCCAATGGTAACGATGCACCAAACTCCATTGCCACTCAGCAATTTTGGGTTCTTACGCACGTAGTCAGTACCGATAGGCACTCCTGTCAATCCCAGATTAGCAAATGTTGCCTGATACTCATCGTTTTTCTCGTTGAGTACAACAGTCACTTTATCGATGATGCGATGTCTGCCATTCTCACGTATGATTCCTTTAACTGATTCTGCTTCAGCACGGTGAACATAATTGTTTTGGATAACTTGCTTCACCTTTTCCAAACCTTCGTTGATGATTTCTTCATCATCACTGGCGCAATACTGCCCCAGCAGGTATTCCAACACGTATGTAGGAACAGGCAGACCTCCCTTCACGAGGAAAGCCAAATCCTTTCTTACCACTTTGCCTATGAAGGCATTCATTACTTTCTGTTGTAAATCCATATGCAGTATTCCTTAAAAATCTTGTTCTATCATTGTATTGTTCTTCACTGTCTCACGCACAAGTGGGTTCAGTTTGTCATCCACATCGTAGATTCTAAGCTGTAACATACTTGCATTGACAGATTTATTCAGATTGAGTGTCACTTCAAACACGCGATTGTTCAAGTTCGTTGCATCAGTGCTATTCAGTGTCACTTCCTTTTCCTGGGTTACAGGGTCGTCACCATTATAAATACAGCAAATCACCTTGCGCTCCATCACGGTCATGCTTACAGCTTCCGACTGTATCATCTGGAACTTCAATCGACTGCTCACCATATTCAGGTTGTGGCTCATCAGCGCAACACCCACCTTTTCAGTCTTGTTTGTTCTCTTCTGCTGACTTCTTATTACAGGAATAATCATTTCCTGAAGCGAAGCACCACCATGAGCAAAGTTGTAGCCACCCGGTGCAGCCAGGCGGTTGGTTCCGATAGGTACTGCAACCTGTAACGGCGTGGTACTCTTGATGGAAGATACCTTGTCAAGAGGGAATTTTACTATATCCTCAAAAGCATCGTTGCTGTCTGTGAGATAGTATCTTGTCTTCTTCTCGATAGCCGACTCCTTGATGCTATGCTTGTCCTTCTCCTCAAACTTCATATCATTATAGAGAAATCCATGATCTGCGGTGAGAAGCACATTTGCCACATTCCACGATGCATGCAGACGCTTTACCAGTACAGTCAGTTGCTCAATGGCTTTTCTGCAAGCACTGATCACCTCGAATGGATTTTGTGAATGTCCGGCTTCATCTATCGTATCATAGAATATATACACCAACGGGCGTTTAAAGAGTTCACGCATGGATTGTGCGTCGCCATTCATCACGTCTTCATAGCGTGTACAGATGGCTCCTTCCCGATATTTGCCCAGATGGGTTGTTCGCTGTTCTGTTGTTGTCAGCAGGGTTCCATCCACCATCATGTCTGTGCCATTTAGCTCCAGCGAGTGATGGGGGAGGAGGGCAGGCTTGCAATACTTGGTTTCCGTAGGAAGCATTGCCTGGTATGCGTCAATTGTAGCAATATGCTTCTCCTTTGCCAGTTCCTGCATCAGTTCCTTTGCCACCTCATATCTCAGCGCATCGCATACGATGACCACCTGCTTCACGCTGGAATCAGACTCGTTCTTGTAGAAATCCTCCTGGCGCTTTAATCCGGTTTCAGTAAACCATGCGCCTTTTTCTGCTACGCATGTCAGCCATTCTAGGTTGAGAACGTTAGTCATCTTAGCATATTCCAAGTCCAACTGGCGTTTGACTGAACTCAACGTTTGCTCTATAGGATTCTCCTTCGTGATGAGTTCGTGGAATGCTTCCAGGGTGCGGCGATAGTAGAGATCTGCAAGATAGAACTCTTCTGTATATTTTTCTACATATTCCCTGGTGCTATTGAGTTTCAGCGTTCCAAGACCCCTTACCTGAGCATAGTATAAAGCCGACTGCTCTATGAATCGGATGGCAATCTGAATATCACTATCTACAGGAAGCTTCAAAGACAACTCACGCATACGGTCGTTCACCAGCTCTGGGTCTGCCATCAGCTTTTCTTCTACAATCTCTTTCAGGATTGGCCAGCTGAGTGACTCTGTAAGACAATAGTAGTTGGCATCAATACCATAGATATTGATGATAGCCTCTTCCTTGATGTCTGTTGCCAAAATACTCATTGCCTGGGCAAACTTCTCTGACAGTTGGCGGTCGTGTGTACCCAACTCATAGATTTTGTTCACCTGGTCAAGTACCACCGAATTGCTGATCTTGTACTGCTTATAGGTGTCTCCCGGTACTGCGTCTAAAAGCTGAGTGATGCTATTGTACTTCAAACTCTCAGCCACGTTTTTCATCTTGATGGCAGCGTTAAAGTTAGGAGTTAAGCCAAAGAGCTTATCCAGCTTTTCCGAAAAAGCCTTTGAAGCGTCAAAATTCTTGCTGAGCTTATACCAGAAATCAGTACGCTTTTTCTCTTCTGCTATTCCATCCAGAATAATCATCTTGATGATGATCTGTTCCCATTCCTGCAGCTTCTTCTCGCCAAGATAATTGGAAATGAAGGCACGGCAAACCATATCCTCGCTGAACGATGTACTGTCGATAAGCCCATTAAGGATGTTGCTTACCTTAGACGACATGATTTCGCCAATATTCTTCTTCACGAAACTGCGGAATTTTTCAGGAAGATTATACTGCTGCATGAAGCTGGCGTAGTCTTCTTCCTTATATTCCATGTTGGCTTTCAACATATCGAGTAGGGGAAAGCTGAGCTGCTGTTCCTCTGTATGAGGATATACCTGTTCCGGGAAGAGCAGAACCACATGCTTGTCCTTCCAATCGTTCTCGATGGCATACTTGGCATTGAACCACGCTCCATCAAACACCTTATATATATAATCGTCATTCCACTGCTTCATCTCATCCAGTTCATTCTGGATGATGTTCATCCTGTCGAAGATGAAGAGCACATGAAGTTGTGGATTGCGCTCGAAGTAGTTGTATATTCTATCTTGTACCATATTCTTGGATGCTTTATAAATACGGATGTTACTTGTCTATATCTATTCCTGTTAATTTCAACAATCTGGCTTTAATGGCTCCTCTATTTCTAAGAAATATGTTCATGAGTTCATTAACAGATTTTCCTTCTTTATATAGTGTAACTAATTTTTTGTCATCAATTACAGACCAAGGCTCATAAGCGTTAGGAAAGATAGTTTTCTGCTGTTCTATATACGATAGAGGTTCAGTTTTAGAACTGGAATCCTTTATACCAAAAATCTCCATCAAATCCTTTATGACTCTTTCCTGGTTTTCCTTAACTGTGTCAGGAGTCCATGCATTCGGATATGTTTTGTATATTTTTTGAGAACTAGCAAAAGAACCTATATTCTTCTCGAAATATCTTTTTAGCTTCTCCTGATAATCCAAGTTACCTAAAGAAGAATTCTTTCGACGACCAATCAGGCATAAATTTCCGATTCTATGCGTATAATAGTCTCTCTGTTCTTCATTAAAATCCTTTACCCACTGACTTGTTGCTTTAGGATTTTGTGGAAGAATATGCTCAATTGATGTCGTCCCGAAATCTTTCCATTCGGACTTATCCTTGTATTTGTATTCAAGCAGCATCAGAAGTGCATAAGTATAGCGTCTTCCGTATATCTCAGATTGAATGTTAGCCATGAAAACTTGTTCATTAAATGAATAATAGTCATGAGCTTCAAGCACATCAGAGGTATTGCCTGCTTCTTCTATCAAATTAATGATATTATTCAAGTTGTCAATACGATACGATGGGGTTTTACCACATACTGCATCTGCAATATTTTTGCATGCCACCTTCTTATATCATTCACATTATCGCTTTCCCAAACGTAATGTCTCTGATATGAAGGAACAGTGTACCATTCCGCGAAAACCTGAGCAATAGTTTGCTTTCCAAATCCTATTTCTTTATTTCCAGATTTCATAATTCAATTTGATTTTGGATTATTTCTTTCTAATTTCTTCTTCCAATTCATTGATGCTTGGCAATTTCTCATTGAAATTGTTTGGAAGAATTTGTATTCCCTCATAAGCTGTAATAGCTATTGGCTGATTATAATGAGTTCTCTTGCTAAATCTCCAGTAGGATGAGGCATTGTTTGAGGAAAGTTGTTCACAGCTTTTCCTTGTCGTTCATATAACCCGTTATTTTTCCCTTTATCGCCAATCATATTCAGCAAAGTAGCCCTGGACCAACAGTTCTCTAATATTTTTGATGCGTAGAATATGGCTTTTTCAGGAGCATCTTCTAAGTAGTCAATAATTACTTTGTGATGACCCCATGGAATGGAAAAGATGTTCAATGGCATCGTCTGTGTTTCTGTTGGTACAGAATGCAATGACTTAGAAATTTCCCCAGCTTGGGGAAATTTCTTAAATATTTGACTATAGAGTTTGTAAAATCTTTTATAATAATATAAAGAGCCAGGTGTGAGTCCTGCTACTCCTGGTAAAGCTACACGAAGGTCTTTGCTTAGTATTTGTATGGCAGAACTGCCATATTTGCTCTCGAATTCTCGCTCGCAGATGTCTCGACCTAAGCTCCAATAAAATTCTAACTTGTCGGAGTTAACATGTATTGCAGCTTTTAACTGTTGCTTTTTGAATCGTTTTTCTATATCGCTAACCCATTGTTTATAGTCTGGGTCTGTTATTGCTGACGTCATTGTCTTTTTCATATTCTTCTAATTAATTTGCTGTTGCGGATATTACACGTCGCCCACTATTTTATTTTCTGTAAAATATCACCAAACTTGGCATAGTTCACTACCACGCCATCATCGAGGTCAAAGCTGATGGCTTTCTCGGCTACTACCTGGAGGCGCTCGTGGTATTCACGGCACTCGTCGAGTTGCTTCTGCAGAGCCTGTAGCTGCTTGGTCTCTTTGGTAGAGAGTTCTGCACGGCGGGCATCGAGCTTGCCGATTTCTGCCTCCAGGTGTTCGATGTAAGGGAGGAGATACTTCGAGCGCACACGTTCTGCGGTGTAGGCATTCATGCGATGCATGTAGGCGATGACCTGGAAGGCGCCCTTCTTGGATGAGAACAGCCAGTAGATAGGGCGGTTCTGATACATCTTCTTATGGTCTTTCCAGAAGTCCTTTACGAAGTATTGCTCCAGTGTCTTGCCGAGGCATTGCTCTGCGTAGTTCAAGTTTTCCACGTGCTCCTCGTTGCCCAAAGCCACACGGATGAAGTCAGCAAAGCGGGCAGAGGCGTTGTCAGAGAAGCCACAGTCGTTTGGCATGAGCGGTATGATGCCGTCGTCATCTATTGCCCATTGTTCACCCTTGTATTCGTAAGGAGCAATCTCCTCGTCGGTTGGGTTAGGGTGGGCGATGTGAAGCCCCGGCTTGTCGAGGCGATAGCGTCCGAGCATGCAGCCCACAGCATAGCTGATGAGTTGCTTGATAATGGCATCATCGTGCCATACGATATGTTGTTTTGTATTATTTGCTTCCATTTTTATCATCATTATATAATATCACTTTCTTATCGACCTTCATTACTCTTCTTGTTCATAATAGTAAGAGTAGTCGATACCTTTCATAAAGGTTTCCCTATCGTTTATCTTGTCGGTCAATGCTGCTTTGAGTAACTGCTTTATGGGTGTGCTGTCAGCCACGCTTGCAGTCATAGCAGCCAGATAGTCTTTCTTGTTTACCATACTCCAGTCGATACATTGCTTCAGATTCTTTTTGAGCATGAGGTCGAGCCATATACGGGTAGTTCTGCCGTTGCCTTCACGGAAAGGGTGCGCCACATTCATTTCAACATATTTGTCGGCTATCTGCTCAAATGTTTCTTCGGGCATCTGTTCTATCTGTCGGAGCGTAGCGGGCAAGTAGGCTGCCATAGCAAACTGAAATCCTCCCTTGGCTATATTCACCGTGCGGATATGTCCGGCGAAGTCGTACAAACCGCCAAACAGGTAAGCGTGAATCTGTTGCAGTCCCTTCGCTGTTCCCACCTCAATGCTTTCAATCATACTACTCTCAAACAAGGCATAAGCCTTCGATTTGCTCTTGCCGTCGATGCTTTCTTCGCTATTCGTGAGCCATGCTACAAAGCGTGAAGCCTTAGTGTTGGGGAAGCAGGCTGCCAGTTGCAGGATGCCGTCGGTATCGAGAACGTCGGTTTTATAGCGTTTACCATCTTGTGCCAGAAGTTTCAGTTGGTTAGTGGCACTAACCAACTCGTTTCCTTCCTTCTTCAGCTTTGTCTTCAGATACTTCCAATAGTTGCGGTTCTTTGTATAGTCGTCTTGGTCGTTGAGCACGCCAACGACATCCAAAACGGAAAACCACCATTTTGAAAGTTCTTCGTCCCATACGGCACGCACTTCGCGGTCGTTGAAGAAACGGATGGATACCTTCTGTATATTGTTATTACTCATTGCTTTCTTGATTTTCTTTTAGAGTTGATACTTGCTGGCAAGGATGCGTTATTGATACCAATTCAATTGCGCACACAGAGTATTCGCATTTGGATAGATAGTATAAAACTGGCGACAACGTTCCAGTTGACGTACACCAAATCCGCTTCCATATTCTGGCTCTATCTCTGTCGAATCTCTCTTCGCTCGGCATAGCCCAAGCAAGCTTGGCTCTGCGCTCACTCAATCGAGATCTCTCCCTGCTGAAGGATGGTGATTTCATTCAGTGGAACATCAGGAGTCAGCTCGTCTTGCAGACCATAGATGTCGATGAACTGGCGGTTGAGTTCTTCCTCGTTCTTATGCAGCTGCATGAACTTGCGCTCCCACTTCGTCTTGTATTGCTCCATGCGCCATTCCAGACTGCCGAGCTGTGGGGCAGCAGGGGAGAGGCTGATATGTTCGCCCGTCTCCTCGAAATGCTTCTCAATCTTGTAATCGATGTTCTCCATGTAGGTGGAGGTATCGATGGATAAGAGCTCGTTACGCTGGAAATCCCAGGAGGTTTCGTGAGCGTCCCAGTCTTGTTTGCTGATGGAGATGTTCTGACAAACTAATGACTTTACTTTGTTGTTCTCACTAAATACTATAGGTAATTTTTCTATATCTGACTTAGTACAATTAATTGTTGGATTCAACAACTTTAGATAAAAATCCGCAACCGATGAATTTAAAAAAGCAGATATCTCTTCATATAGATTATCAACATATAAAGTAGGACCACCATTTCCAAAGAGCACTCCATTTGGACATACTCTAAAAGAAGACTTACTTGAACTAATCATAGTCCATGTCAAGCCTTTTTTGAAATAATAATCTTTATCTCTTAATCGGTAATCCGGACATTCTTTTTGAACACGTTCAAAATTATTATATCCAAGAACAATTGAACTATTGTTACCATACCAAACACGTCGCTCGCCACCTCTAGTTATAGGAAACCAGTAATTTTCATAAAGAGAGACATAAGAAGTTCCATCAAGTTTAATTCTTTTATAAGAAACTTCTTCCCAATCACGGATGAAGATATTATCTCTTCCTGTACGAATACCAGGACTAGAATATGACATATCACCTAGCTTATTCTTTTCAAAACAGTCTATAGCAACATTTCCTAACCAATACCCAATCGGACTTCCCGGAATCTTCTCAAAGTTCTTCTGTTCCACATTAGGATAATAAATATGCTTATCACCCACATTTCCATCCTTGTTGGCAAGGAGCATCTGTTCTTTATCAGCACAGTTCTTGCCATCTACCAATCGATAGTAGATGCCCTTAGGATTTCCGATGAAAAAATCATCCATATCTTTTTCTGTGTCTTCGTAAAATCTTTGTTTCCAAACCTCTTGCTCAGATTTCGGCAAAGCCTTAATTTCCGCCAAGGTGATTCCGTCGTATGGATCATGAGGCTTGGTTAAAACGAAGGCAGTGTTCTGTACCACCTCGCCACTCAACTCGTCGAACGTGCGAGGACCGAGATGCAACATGCTGTCGATGACATAGTTGTGCAAGAAAATGTTACGCAACTTCTCGAACGAAGAGAGGAACATCCAGCTCTGCATGTTGATCTGCGCCATCTTGCCACCATCAACAAGACTCTCCATACCCATCTGCATGAAAACAGAGAAAAGGTCTGCCTTGCCCTCTTCGTAGTTGTCCTTCACATACTTGCTCAATACGGAATTCATCTTGCCACCACCCATATATGGAGGGTTCATTACAAGTGCATGATAATTCTCTGTAAGGGCGAGAATAACTTGAACACCAGGAAGCAGTTGCTTGATGTTCTCAGGACAATCATCCGTGCCGTTCTCTATCCATTCTGCATAATGGTGGCGGAGCATAGACAGATACTCCTTGTCGTTGTTAAAGCACATGATGCTGCCCAGGTCTTCTGCTTCTTTGAGAAGCTCAAAATCCTCAGCCAGCATTTCGCCAGCCACATCTTCATAACCACCCATAAACTCCAGGCAAGCCTCTGACAAAGCCTTTTCTTCCATCTTCGGATTTACATGAGCCATATCCATCACATGAGGAAGAATGTGCGCATCAGCAAAAGCTGCATCCTTCTGGCAAGCCTTCAGCAGGAGGGCAAACTGGCTCAACTGCTTGGCACGAGTGTCGAGGTCAATACCCGTAAGGTTGTGGCTGAAGATATTCTCCACAGCCTCTCCACGACCATAGCCTTCGGCAATATAAAGGTCATAGAGCAGGTCGAAGCATTCGTTGAGAATATGACCGGAACCGCAGGCGAGGTCTGCTACCTTCAAATCTGTTAACTCGTTGTATTTCAGTGAATACCTATCGCTTGGCTTTTCTGAAGGCTCAACGAGATAACGCCATTTCTTTTGCAGCTGTGTTTCATATGGATTGTTGTCCAGATAGATTCTGCCCACGGTGTTCTGCACCATGTACTTCACAATCCAGTTAGGGGTAAAAATCTGGGTAGCTGCAGGAATCTCATCAGCTTCGAACTTTCCCTTCTTGGCAAACACCTCATCCTTGCGCTCAGAGATATAGAACTGATAAAGCCATCCAATCAACTCAGGTGACTGGAAGTCTTCATCGGTGATAAATTCTGTATGGTTGAGCATATCCACGAAACCGCCTTCTGCCAGAATATTGTTTGGCAGGAGCAACTCGGTGTAGTCGGCAATGCTGCCGAAACACTGGTTGATGATAGGGTTGTCGTGGCACCAGGCTGTAATGAGAATGGCAAACTGCTCCGTTACCTTGGTGTCGTCATCGAGAAGTTCAACGAGTCGCTGGCGCAATTCTTCACCCCCTTCGTTTCCCCCGTTATCGGGGGACAGAAACATCTGCGGAATGCGTCCCTGTCGGGCTTCATCCACGATGACAGGAGTACGTGCAGCATCAGCATAGGCAATAACCGGACTGCAGAGATTGTTCTTCTGCAGGATGCGGATGGCGCAGAGACGGTTGAACCAGGTATAGGCAGCTTCCTCATACACCTCGTTGATACCCTTCTGCTGAATACGGTTATAGAGGGACATCCACTGATAGTAGAAGCCCTCTGTCTGCAACTGCTCATTCCAAAGAGAACCACCCTGCATCAGCTGAGGCTTGTTCTCTTCTGCCACATAGCCGTTCTTGTCGAAGCCAAGTGTCGTAATCTTGGCAGCAATGCCGGCTTTCAATATATTTCGTGCTTCGGTAGCGAAGCGTTTGATTCTGTTTGTATCCATACTTTTTTGTATTTATTGAATAAGAATCTTATGCAAGTCTTTCTGTAAAGACTCTATCTCATCATAACCATTGGTGTGCAGGCTTTTATCAAGAATGTCGGTCTTGAAAGCTACGTCTGTTCCTCTACAAAGTAGAGTGCCGATATGGAGTATCATCTTATAAAGTAAGTGCCCTTGAATATGCAGATATGCGTTCTCCTCAGTTAGGGATTCAATCTTGCCAGTAGGTTGTTCTGAAAGATTCTTCAGTCCTTCTTCAAAACGGGATTTAATGACCGACAGATATTCCTTGCCGTTATTGTCCAATTCAGAGCGTTTGGGTTGCAAAGGTATGCAAGCATTGAACTTGGAGATATTCCACAGTTTGTTCAGATTACTGTCTGCTGAGTAGAAGATTAAATAGCGTAGAGGAGTATAGACAATCTTTGAGAATGCTGTGATAAACTCATTCATGTCAAAATCCACTTGCTCTATGTTATGTCTCATACGCTCTTGAATATGAACCGACTCGCAAAGATGATTTTCCCACGAGTAAGCATAGGTCTGAGCAACATGATTGTTCGCAGTCAGCCCTTCTTCACCCCGAAGCAGGCGCAAATCACTATCTATGCAGATAAAGAATTGGTCTGTAAGGTATGGTTTGAATCTGAGGCATTGTTCACATCCTCTGGTATCAGTGCCATTATTGTTCTTGCTATAGTACAAGTAGCGATAACGCCCAGGTTTGACATGTTGCAACTGATAATCCCAAAATCTCTCATCTTCCTGATCCTCCAGATGCACTATTGCCTGATAGCGATGGGTAAGGGCAAGGTTTCTGTATAGTTTGGCTTGTTTACTAATCCAGTCCATACGCTTTACTTTTGAGTAATTTCTTCCATGTACCAAACCTTGTCGCCCCATCCTTCACCGAAGAGGGCTGGAGAGTGGGTTGTAATGAAAAACTGGGCATTGGGGTTGAAACGAACAAGCAGGTTGACCAGTTCAAACTGCCAGTCGATGTCCAATGAGTTTTCTGGTTCATCAATCAATACCACAGCTTCACGACCATTGAGTAGAAACACTCTCAGGAGAATTAGTAGCATCTGCATCTCTCCAGAAGACAATGCGCCTACAGGCAATTTTTCTTTTTCCGTGATGACAGAAAACTTGCTACCCTCTATCTCTATCCGCTTGTGGGTCAATGCAAAAAGACGATTAACCGCATTCTGAAAATCAGCAATTTGAGATTTTAGCTCGGTTTGCACATCCTCGGAACTATCAATCATAGACATACGAAGACTCATCAATGAAGGACCAGTCTTCATATCGTAGATGTAATAATCCAAGTCTTGTGAAAGGGCTGTTGCAGTTTTTCGTT
>OKRY01001493.1_pt1 | contig 19111 bp, 15 predicted proteins | sample 1601121 | NCBI WGS metagenome assembly OKRY01 (sample SAMEA3541546, study PRJEB24748) | human gut metagenome | biome: human gut; feature: human-associated habitat; material: faeces | place: China | collected 2012
TGACGCAGGGAAAGTAAGTAATGCTGCGCATAAAGGGGTGCACGCTGCGAAAACAGCAAAGAAAACCTTCGGCAAGCTGAAAAAAGGTGTAGACGCAGTTTCTAACAACCCTGTAGTGCTTCTGCAGAAAGTGAAAATTGCGCTCTACATTTTTGCGGCTATTGTTATCATCGCCTGTGTTTCGATGATACCTTCCATCATAAGCAATATTTTCCTTCACCAAAGTGACCCCGAGGAGCTCTCCGCTAAAAGTGACTTCCTTGAGTTTGAAAACGACGATGAGCTCGAAACTTCTCTGAAAGAAGTTTACGACGACGATAGAAACGCATTCTACAAGGATGTTCAAAAGGATGCGTATAGAGAAGCTCAAGACGACCTTCTTGCAACTGCACCGGCTGGCTATGTAATCGACCCATGGAAAGGGGATTCCCTTGAAAAGATGCCAGACGAAGATATGGTCTTACTTTGTAGTGCCTACAACGCCTGTAACAGTAATGCCCTTGACGACTTCATGTTTGAAGAGTATCAGGAGACAACATCTACAGACGATTTTATTAAAATCTGCAAAACCCTTTTAGAAAAACCAAACGCGGAATATCCGAACGGCAACGCGCTTTATGGAACAGACTGGGTCAGAGACGCGGCTGGTAACATCTATGTCTACGAGGTCGTCGCCGGCTATGATGCTGATGGCAACCCCATCATTGAGGAACACATTATCCCTCAAATTTATTTGGCAGAAACGCAGGACATCATTCAAGCGGCATGGGAAATCGACGACATCTTTTCTGACCTGTTCGACGAAGAAAACGATGGATACACCGTTTATGCCGACGTTATCTACGAATCCGCCTGCCTGCTTTCAGAGACACTTTGGAAAGATAACGCTGATAGTATCACGCAGAAAATCCAGCAGTCAATCGGCTTTTCCAGCGGTTCAGCGGGCTTTGGATATAATTATGGCTCTGACTCTATTGGAGTCAACTACGACTGGGTCGGCCCTACAGATGGCTACCCAGACATCGTAAGGGTAGCAGAAGCGGAGCTTGGTAACAGCGGCGGAAAATACCAAAAGTACACTGGGCTCGGCGCGAACGATGCGTGGTGTGCAGCATTCGTTTCATGGTGCGTAGGACAAACCGGGCAGTATGAAACGGGAGCATTTACATCAAAGCAAGTCTCCTGCAGCCGATTCATTAAGGACTTCAAAGATAAGGGACAATGGGTCCTTCGTGCCGATGCAGGCATCCCTAAAGCTGGCTATCTTATCTTTTTTGACTGGCCCCCGCAGGATGGCGTCGTTGACCATGTAGGTATCGTTTCATCCGCGCATGACGGAGAAATCTTTACGATTGAAGGCAACAGTGGTAACCGCCATATTGTAAGAAGCAAGCATTACAGCCTGTCTTCGTCATATATCGTCGGTTACTGTACGCCAAACTATAAGTGAATCCAGACAAAGCAAGGCAGAAAGAGAGGCATGCAACGATGAAAAACATCACGCCATTCAAAATCATTTGTATCGGACTTCCTGTCATTCTTATCGTTATGGTCCTTTTGTTTTCCAAAGGCTCCGATGCTAAAAAGGAACGGCTTGAATCGCAGCTCCAGACGACATGGCATTCGTCCGAAGAAGGGGAGTATAACGAAATTACCCTTGCAGAAGATGGAACATACAGCGCTTCTGGAGCGATATCAGGCACAGGCAGTTATCGCATAGATAGGAACAATAAATGGATTATCCTTACGGCGGAAAACGGCAAGAAAAATGTCTTGTACTATACCACAGGGAAAGGACATAAGGTTGAGTCCCTGTCGATGAAATTGACCGTTGGCACTTCGACTATGGTTCCCGGGCCAATGCCGGAACCGCAGGTAGATGAAGATGGCAGCCCCGCTATCAGTCAATCTGAGTATGACCTTTTTGCTGCAACAGCGGTCGCCACAATGCTGACAACCCGAGGGTGGACATGCTCACAAGGCTCATTTATCTTCCAGAACAACACCATTTATATCAATGGAAAGGCGTCTTTTGTAGCAATACTTTCGGAAGCATCCATTACAGATGATGGCCAGTACGCATTTACCATGACGGGAACAGACAGCACGGAATACGCAGGAGAAATTACCTGCATCACAAACAAAGAAGAGGAAGTCGTAGGCTATGAAATGACGATTTCTTCTTCATATGAAACTATTATCTCTGCGAAATATGACGGCTATATTGTTGTCCGTCAACCCGCATAGCGAAGACGGAAAGGAGCCCGTATCATGGCTTACGAAGAAGAAGCAAAACAAGAAGTATATTATATTCCAGATAACTACGATGATGCCGGCGGCGTCCTTGGCGGTAGATTCTCAACGAGAAATGCCATCGAAATGGCTGTCATCTGCGGCCCCGTTGCTTTCCTTGAATTGAAGTTCCTGCGTTTTCCATCATGGCAGGTCAATGCCTGCATCGGTCTCATCACAATCCTCCCACTTTTGATTTTGTGCGCATTCGGAATTGGTGGCGAGAGTTTAAGCCAGATTTTCGCCGCCTATTACCGTTATAGAAAGGGAAGAAGAACCCTTTCCTACCTCTGTTTCACCGACGCAGAAAGTGACGAAGAAATCGTTCTCGAAGCCGAGACCCCGCGCACGGATAAAAAGAAGACGAAGGCTGAAAAGAAAGAAAAAACGCATGAGAAAAAGATGCGCAAAAAACATGAGTATGCGCCAAAGAAAGCAGAGAAGCCCCAGGCATATAAAGCGCCCAAGGAACCTCCTCGCCAGCAGAGAGCTCCGCAGGAGCCTCCACGCTATGGTTACGGCACTGGTGGCCAGCAGGCTGTGGCTGCAGCAAATTCGGCAAATATCAAAAAGGAATTTGCAAGCGATTATGCGGCATGGGAGGCTGCTACAAGAGCCGCTCAAGCAAACCGCGCGGCAGAGCCGAAGCGCACCGAGCGCAAGCGTCCCACGACTTCAAACAACAAATTCTTAAACTCCGCGATGAAAGAAATGCTTTTAAGAAAACTCGAACTTGGGGAAGACGAGAGTGCCTGATGGCACCTCGTCTTCCCATATTTAGGAGATTGTCATGGCGAAAAAGAAGAAAAAGACGCTGCTGAATTCTATTGATGAAGCAGCTAAGAAATATGAAAAGAAATCAGAACCGACAGATGGCGCTGGAGTAACTCGTGCGGAAGAAATCAAGAGATTTCCAAAAGGTGAGGTCCAGTCCATCATCCCCATTAAGCAAATCTACAAGGGAATGATTGTTACAGAAGATGACCGGTACATCAAAATCCTCGAAGTTCTTCCCATCAACTTTGCCCTTCGTTCCAATGAAGAACAGGATAACATCATTCATCTTTTTGCTGGCTGGCTTCGAGTTGCGCCCATCAAAATGCAGTTCAAGATTGTCACGAGAAAAGCTGACAGCTTTGAAATCGTGAACAATGTCAAGGCCGCGACCGCGAAAGAAACACATCCGAAGTGCAGAGAATTGGCGGACAACTACATTGATTTTATTGAACGTCTGAGCGAACAGGAAGCGCTTACCAGACGCTTTTTTATCATCTATGAGTACGAGACCATCAGCTCGCGAGAGAAGACGATTGATGATATCGCTATCGAAATGGAAGAGATGGCGCGCAAGATTCGAGGTAACCTTGCAGCCTGCGGCAACGAAGTTGTGACTCCGCAGAACGAAGAATACTTCCAGGCTGAGATTCTGTATCAGTTTTACAATCGTCAATCCTGCGTCACGGAGCAGCTTGCTGACCGTGTTCTTCGAGTTACAGACGACGTGATGAAAGGAAAAGGGCTTGTCGAGGGAGTCGACGAATATCCCGATATCCCAATCCCAGATTACATCGCTCCGCGTGGTGTCGACTTTACAAATCCCGATTATTTCATCTGCGATGGACTGTACCAGACCATCCTTTATGTTCAGCGAAATGGGTATCCGACCGCTGTAAATGGCGGCTGGCTTTCATCCATCATTGAGTCCAGCGACGGCGTTGATATTGACATTATCCTGCGCCGCCAGAGCAAGGCAAACATCAGAGATAAGGTCGCTTTGAAGCTGAAATTGAACCGAATCAAGGTCAACAGCAGAGAGGATACGGACACGGACTTTGAAACCATCGAGGGCGCTGTACAGAGTGCAAAGTTTATCAAAGACTGTCTTGCCAACGGTGAAGATTTCTATTACATGTACACGTTCATCACGGTCACGGCAGCGACAAAGGAAGGCCTTGACCGGAAAATGGAAGTGCTTTACGACCTGCTTTACTCAAGAGGTCTTTCTATTAAGCAGGTTAAATTCCGCCTGGAAAGTGCCTTCCGCATTGTCACGCCAGCCCTTTGTTATGAAAAGGAACTGCAGGAATTTGCAGCACAGAATGTAATGACATTCGGCGTGGCAAGCACATATCCGTTCGCAAGCTGTGAGATTTGTGATGAGAACGGAATCGTCATGGGAATCAATAGACGCTACCGTTCCCTGGTCAACCTCGACATTTTTAACCCCAAGCTGTATCGAAACAGTAATATCTCTATCCTTGGCTCGTCCGGCTCAGGCAAGACGTTTACAGAGCTTACAATGGCGCTCAGAATGCGCATCATGGGTATCCAGACATTCATTATTGCGCCAGATAAAGCGCACGAATTCCAGCGCGCCTGCTACCACATTGATGGTAGCTATATCCGCATTTCCCCGGGCTCTAAGAACTGTATCAACATCATGGACATTCGCCCTACGATGAACCCTATTGCCGATTACCTTGACGAAATGGATGCCTCAGAGAACGATTCCTGGCTCAGCCAGAAGACATCGCAGCTCTTGACGTTCTTCCATATTCTAATTCCGGACATCACAAATGAAGAAGAACAGCTTGTCGATGAAGCCATCATCAAGACCTACAATCTTTACAAAATCACGCACGACAACGACAGCATTTATGTACCCGGAACGGGGAAGAAGCAGCTCAAAAAAATGCCTATCATCGGTGACCTGTACGACGTTCTCATTGAGAACAAGTACACCCGCCGCGTAGCAAATATCTTAAGCAAATTCGTCACAGGCAGTGCGTCCAGCTTCAACCAGCAGACCAATGTGAACCTCAACAACAAGTTCATTGTTTTCGATTTGCAGGACCTTACAGGAACGATGAAGGGCGTCGGAATGTTCATCGTAATGGACTTTCTGTGGTCAAAAATCAAAGAAAATCGCATTGAGAGAAAGGCTGTTTTTATCGATGAAGGTTGGCAGTTGATTGGTGCTTCCAGCGATAGCCGTGCAGCAGATTTCGTCTATCGCATTTTCAAAATCATTCGCGGCTACGGCGGCTCTGCTATTTTCGCAACGCAGGATATTTCCGACCTTTTTGCCTTTGAAAACGGCAAGTACGGCAAGGCCATCATTTCTAACTCGAAAATCAAAATCGTTCTCGGCATGGAACCGCAGGAAGCAAAATGCGTTCAAGAAGTCCTTCAACTTACTAAAAGCGAGCTGAGAAGCATCATCAATTTTGATAGAGGCGAAGGCCTTATCTGCGCCAATAACAACAAGGTCCCTGTCTTCATTCGTGCGTCTGCACTGGAGGAAGAACTGATTACCACCGACCCCGAGCAGTTGAAAAACATCGTCAACCAGCGCAAAAAAGAACAGCAGCAGAGCTCGCTTGCAGAGCGACTGACGGGTCAGCCCTCGCGAAGCCAGCCACGAGAAAGCGGCGTCGAGTACACGGGCACGCCTCCCACGAACGTAGAAAGAAGCGAGTTCGTCGTCCAAAAATCGGCAGAAGAAAAGAAAGTCGACGAAGACGCTCGCATGGGCGTCTGGGCTATGGAACAGCTTCAAGCTGCCGAGGTAAATGAACCGGTTCCGGGAGAAGCGCGAGCCTCTTTTGATAGAAACCATCTCGTGAGAGTGGAAGAACCGGATGACGATTTTATCAGCCAAATCAATGCAGCAGAGCCAAATTTTAATGCTGTTCAAAGCAATATGTATGCTCCGTCAAACATGGGTAATCAAGACGAAGACCTTGCTAATGCAGCACCAATCGACGCCAATATGAGCGCCCAAAACACAGGAGAGAAGGGAGACATCGTCTATGGAAACCACCCCCCAGTTGAATTTTGAGTACGTTCCGCCGAAGTGGAATGTCGACAAACTCGAAGGCGCTGTGCTCCATTGCCTGCAAGTTTGCGGCCCGCTTTCAGGCGCTGCAATCAACGCTTTTTGTCAGCGATACGCTTACGAACGAAACAAAAAATTGCCCGAGGATTACGGTACAAGGTCCTTGCTTCCGCGGATGCTGCGGGCAAGAAAAGTCTTTCGGATTTCCGAAAAACTTTACGCCTTAAACCCGCTGCTCCCGTTCGATGCAAACGCTCGCTTGAGGCTCGACGCCTTCTGGACTTTCCTTGAAAATATGGAAGGTGTCGATATCGCAAGCGTTATTATCGGGCCACCGCCGGCGCAGATTTCTTACATCAAAAACAAACGAATCTATCACATTATCTGCTGCAAAGACGATGGAGTTTTCGAGATGGGCATGGCTGCAAACCTTGAGCTTTACATGGCGCACATGCTCTCGTCAAGTAAGAGCGTAGCCCAGGTCGAAGAGAGAAATTTCATTATGTTCAAGAGCAAGGAGCTCCTTGAAGGAGCTCCTTATAAGCTTCACACAAAGAGCCTTTACGGTGTCGTTGAATACGCAGAAGGCTGCGAGACCCCGTCCATTTTGTTCTCTGTGCCGCAGAACTAAAGAGAAGAGAAGAGACCATGCGTTATGTTTGGCCTCTTCTCTCATTCGTATAAGCGAGGTGATAACCGTTGAATGAGGCGCTCCAAGTTGAGCTGGATACCGCAAAAAAATCAGCAAAGCAGGCAGCCGAATCCGCACAATACGCCATAAACACCTGTGCGTCGGGAGACCGCAGTCTTGCAGAAAACGCAATCGAGCGGGGAATGGCAAAGTCTATGGAAGCAATGAATCACATGGCAAAAGCACTTACGATTATCAACGAATGCGGTCACGAATCGTCCCCTTATGAGCCATACGAAGAAGCGCAGACGACAACGCCTGCGCTTCCAATCAATATGCAAACGATGGTCGATTTTGAAGATAGCGGTGCCATTCGGTGCGTTTTTTTGACGCCGCCAATGACAAAATCAAGGGCGGCAGCAAATCGCTTTTTTGAAATTTTCTGTGTTGATTTGCAGAAGAAAATCGTGGCAAACATGCCGCAAAATTTCAGAAAAATCGAAGACGCCTACGTCTTTTTTATCCACCATTTTGACGAAACTGACCCTCACAAACAGCCGTATTTTGATAACGACAATCTCGCTATCAAGTCAATTTTAGATTCTGTTTTGCCCTTCATTTGCTTTGATGACGCTTCCTGTTACTGCAGCAATCTGTATCTTTCGCAGCCTGATTCGCGAGATTATTCGGAACTCGTCGTCATTCAAAAATCACGTGCAAAGCAGTGGATTTTGCAAAGAACAGACCTCCAATTTTCGCGCGATTTTCTTTGATTTTCGAGGCAAGTTTCAGGTCCAATTTTTTGTGGAATTTCTGACCGACTCACGGCGCAATTTTTCCACATCATCCGAAATCCGTCAAACCCTTATTTTCTGGGCTTTTCAAGGCCAAAAGTGATGGTGGAAACGGACAAGGTGTAGGAGCTGTGTACCAAATGATGACCCAAAATAAGATTAAGCTAAACCAATTGTGCAGAGATATCCTCTATGTTATTGCATGCTCATCAGCAGCCGAAAGAGAAGACCTCAATGTGCTCAGTCCGTCTTACAAATACGTGAGCAACATGGTCAGCAAAATGATTGACAATGGTCTCATCGCTTATATGAGAAACGATGCCAAGATTCTAAGGCTGACAAAGAACGGACTAAACTACCTGAGAGAGAATGATACACCGCTGTACGAGTTTTACATGAAAATGACAAACGACGGCCAAGCAGGTCACTCGCAACGGCATAAGGAACTGATGATTAAAACAGCAGGAGCCCAAGCAAGTATGCTGATGGCCGGAATTGACATTGGCCCGCAGAAACCATCGCTGATAGACATTCGGCAAAACGCTGCCGCGAAAATGAACATCGAAGACCAGCCGACATTCTACATGGGAAAAGAAATCAAATACCAGACGGGGCAAAAGGTATCACGTTCGCACCTGTCTCGGGCAAGTGGTGTCCTGTTCTCACAGGGAACGACCGCACTTGTCTATAACACCGTGGATTCTTCCATTAAGATTTCCACAGCCGTTGAGAATGAAACTGCGATGCTCGCACGAGTGTGGTCCGCAGAGCTTTACAATCAATATCTCCCGCCCGGCGTTTCCATTTACGATTCCATCGTCATGTGCCGAGGGGATGATGTAATGCTCTCCGTGATGGAAAACTGCATCGGTGGCAAGTCAACGATGAAAATGATGGGCGACACCATCAAAAACATCGGACTGACGAATCGCTCAACGCGGTACATCCCCATCTCTGAAGACGGTATTCTGTCGCTGCAGCTTATCAGCACATACACAAGAAGGGAAATCAAAGACTTGCTCTTTACAAAAGCGGAGCAAGAAGCTGTCCCCGCGGGCTATACCGCAGATGCCTTTATCAACGGGCTGCTTTGCTTTGAGTTCCTGTCATGCAACGTGACAAAGCTCGCTTATGTGAAATCAAAATTCCCTGATATGAAATGGGAGCACGGAGATGTCGGCATTGTCTGCTGGGATGGACAAGCTGATTTCGTGACTCGCTACTTCAACGTAAAGCCAATTCGCATAAGACAATATTCCAAAAGCGCAATCCAAAACTTTCTGAAAGGGGAGTGAAATACATACTATGTCGCAAAAACAGAATAAGCCTCGCCAGCAGCCACCGTGGATGAAGAAATTCCTGATGAAATATCAGGGCAAAGTTTCTTTCATCATCGGCGGCTTTGTTTTTATCACGTTGTACCTTGGCGGGCTTCTCTCTCAGCTCTCTTCTCCAAAATCCATCATGGGTGAAAAGCTCGGGCTGAGCATCTTTCTCCCGCATAAATGTTTGTTCGCATTGTTCACAGTCGGATTCCATGGGCTGATATGTGTTCTCCTTATTTACGCGGCTCTTGGCTTATGGCTGTACACGAGATGGATAGACAAACACCGTTTCAACACCGAAGACGATGACCGCGGATTCAAAATCGACAACAGCGGAACTTTCGGAACGTCTTCTCTGATGAGACCGGAGAGTATCAAAGATATTTTCTGCGAAGTCGAGCCACTCGATAGGACAAATGGAATCATACTTGGCAAGTTCAGTAAAGCAGGTGCAAGAGGGGAAGACCTTATCGTGAGTATTCCTCTGGATGGGAAGCATTACAAGTACAACTCACTTGGACAGCTCGCACTGACAACAAACAGTTCGGGCCAGCGTGTTCCTATCCGAGAAAAGCTTGCAACGAACGGAAACCGCCACATGATGATTATTGGTGTTCCGGGCAGTGGTAAATCTTATTGTTTCTCACGACCGGCAATCTTCCAGGCAATCAAAAGTGGTGAGTCCGTAATTGTCACTGACCCGAAGGGGGAGCTCTACAGCGATACTTCCGTCTACGCAGAAGAGCACGGCTATACCGTCAAGATTTTCAACCTTGCTTATCCACAGGGAAGTGACTCGTGGGACGCTCTTGGAGAGATTGATGGCAGCCAGCTCAACATTGAAGCGCAGAACTTCGCAAACATTATCATCAGCAACACATCGAATCCGGGAGCCAAAGGCGATGAAGTTTATTCCAACGGAGAAAAGAACCTGTTGACTGCATTGATACTTTACGTTCTTACTTCCGACAGTTTCAAAGCAACAGGCAAACCAAAAACTCTCGGCTCTGTATATGAATTGCTCACATACTCGGACGAAATGCTGGAGAGTCTGCTTGGCGGCCCGACCGACGCAGACGGTAATCCTCTTGGAGACCCAGAAGCAAACAAACCATTCAAGGGGCCGTGGAAACTCTACTTCACAGCGTCTCCCAACATGAAAGGTAACCTAAAACTCGGACTTGGTGTTCGCCTTCAGACGCTGCAGGACGAAGTCATCAAGAACATCACCGGCACAAAAGATATCGACCTTATCCAGCCCGGCAAATCGAAGTGCATCTACTACGTCATCATCTCCGATATGAATGACACGTTTAAGTTCATTTCGAGCCTTTTCTTCACGTGCCTGTTTTCAAAGCTCGTTGAGTATTCCAGACAGCAGCCTTCCGGACAGCTTCCTGTTCCCGTCAATGTCATCATGGATGAATTTATCGCCATCGGTAAGTTACCGGACTTCGATAAGAAACTGGCAACGGTCCGTTCGGCGAGAATCAACATCTATATGATTTTCCAGACGCTCGCACAGTTGCAGCAAAATTATCCGGATGGATTGTGGGAGACGCTGATTGGCTGCTGTTACACATTCATGTGCCTGTCATGCGGCAACGATATGGGAACCGCAGAATACCTGTCTAAACGAACAGGTACGATGACCACCGCACTTGAAAACTTGCGAGTCGACAAACCAATGATTGACATTGGCAACGTCCCATCCAGCGTGTCTCATTCTTACTCGGCAGGAGAGCGACAAGTTCTCCAGCCGGTAGAGGTCATCAAGCTCGCGGGCCAGCAGCAGAAGAACCTCGTAATGATTGCAGGGTCGGATGTATTTGCTGTTGAAAAATTTGGTTACCCGGAGCTGGTCAACGTAGATGAACTTAAAACGGTCAACATGTATGAGCATTGCCCAGCATGGACTATCAAAGACCAATACTCAGAGAGAAAGTCGACTGGCAGTGAAGTCGAAGGGGACTCCGATGGCAGCCAAGGCTACAAGCCAAAGTACGCGCCGCAACAACCAGAGCCGTCAGATGAGGCCATTCAAGAAGATACCAAACCTGACGAACCGGACGTAGACGATTTGGCTGACGTGGCTGAAGTTCCAAAAGGGAAACGCAGAATAGAACAACCAAAAAGCAACGCAAGTAAATCATCTCAAAATCTTACACGTGACTTCTGAAACCTGGCTGGACGATAGGGACAGCGTTTTTTCATTCGAGCTGAGCCTCCACCGCCCAGCCAGGACCTTTATCGACAGTTATTCACAACATCTTTTTATTTCTCGTCACTCAAAGTATTAACCCAAAAGAACATTTTTGATAGGAGGAACCAATCATGGCTACTACCAACAATCGTCGTGCCGTTAAGAAAGAAACGGCCCTCTCAGAAGACTCCAGTCTCGTTATTCAGGACCCCATCGCCCCCGCAAAGGAACCGGAGACCCTTGACGAGCTCAAGGCCATGGCAATGAACACCAATCTCCCCGTTGGCCCGGATGCCCGCCCCGGTCGCTTCAACAATCGCGCAGAGGGAACCATTCACGCAGCAACCAGCATGGGTATCGTCGAAGATGCTGAAACGATTGCCCGCCGTCAGGCAATGGTCGACTTTTATCAGTCGTACCTCCGCAAGCGCATCCTCACCGGAACCATCAAGGGCGTTCGCACCATATTCGACCGCGGGGCTAAGAAGAGCAACAATCTCCACTACTTCGTGACCGTTCTTTATCACCCGTATCAGGTTTTCATCCCGATTGAAAAGTTCACCGACACCGACCTCGAAGCCATGTGGAAGAGATTCACGGACAACGGCTCGGTGAAGACTCTCGATGAGACCATCAAGACATACCTCGAAGCCCGTATCGGCGCTGAAGTCGATTTCATCATCACCAATCTGCCGGAAGACGGCGCTCTGGAAACGGCACTCTTCGTCGGCGGTGACCGCGTCGAAGCTCTTCGCCGTAAGCGCATTCGTTTCTGGTATGGCACGCAGAAAGATGGTCAGCCCCTCATTCGCGAAGGCGACAAGGCACAGGCGAGAATCGTCTCTGTCATCCGTGGCGGCATCCTCATTGAGATTTTCGGTGTCGAGACGTTCATTCCCGCGCGCGAGCTCTCGTATACCCTCATTCAGGACTGCAAGCAGCACTTCAGCCCCGGCTCTCCCATCACAGTCACCATTACCAACATCAAGCGCGACGAAGAGAATGACTACGCCGTTCACTTCAACGCTTCAGCAAAGCTCGCAATGCCCGACCCGCGTATCGCCGGTATGATTCTTTATCAGCCAAACGGCGTGTATGTTGGCGAAATCATCTATCTCTCTCTGCCTGATGAAGCTCACCCGAATCGCACCGCGACCGTCTTCGTTAAGTTCCAGGACGGCGTCCAGTGCGCATGCCCGTTCCCGAACGGCTCGATTCCTCCGCAGCAGGGGGCAAAGGTCTTCGTCCGTATCACTGTGCAGGACACCGAGCACCGCCGCCTGTACGGTCTCATCACCCACGTCGAAAGCTCCATGTGAGCATCTTTCGCAACGAACAGTATCATGGCTGGGGCGGGTAGGTCTTATCCGTCCCAGCTCCACTTTCATGGAAAGGATGAGTAACCACATATGTCATTCTTCTCACGCATTTTCAGAAATCGTTCGGCCAGAAAGAAAAGCAAGGCGCAAAATTACGATTACCTCCCTCTGTTTTTCTGGGACAAGAGCCTTTCCAATATGGCAAAAATCATCATGTGCCTTGTCTGCGGCGGCAATGCCAACAGAGAGAAGACGATGAACAAGCTGCGCAGCGTTTTCAATCCGAACACGGTTAACAGCATCGAAGAGGCCATCACGCAACTGGAGAAGTACGGCTATATGTCGAGCGAATCGTATCTTGGCCCATACGGGGAACCTCGTATCGACAAGAGGCTCTGCAACTGCCCGAACACCAGACTGCCGAAGCTCGTAGAGCCGACAGGAGCCCCTCTCTATCCGCTGACTACGGCTGTTGAGATGTACGATAAGGCGAGAGACCTCGGGTTCATTACTGAATCCGGAAAAGATACCACCTACTTTCTATACGACGCGCTTCGCATTTTCACCGCCGTAGAGAACATCCTCGAAGAAGGGGAGAAGGTCATCCTCCCACTGATTGGTCCCGAGACGCACCGTCACCGGCTGGAAAATCAGGAACTCCTTCTGGAATACCCGTGCAGTATCATCACGGTCGTCATCACAACTACGCGCCTTATTATCGTACAGGAAGACTGCTCCGCGGCTGGCCGTCAGGCCGGTATGGCTCGATTCATCATCAAATCGTTCGATGAGTTAGACACCATCTCTCTCAACGAAAAGATTGGACGGCTCACTTTCGAAGATAAGGATAAGAACAACTGGGATGGAATCCATCAAGTCGATATTCCAGATATCTTTGCTCTGGAGCGCATGAAGGACTACTTCTCTCAAGCGCATTCGTTTCTGCCTCCTGACTCAAAACTTCCACAGCTCACTTACGTCCGCGAAGACAAAATCCATAACTGAGCACAAGCAAAACGTAAAAACCAGCAAAAGCAATGACGTAAAACCAACGAAGCAGTTCTGCAAATCTGTAAAACTGACGCCATTGCATTCCGTAATACTGACGTTCTTCGCTCTTCTAATCTGCCTCTTCCACTCTGCTCTTCTGTAATTCCACTCTCTATTACCCCGCTCTTCCACTCCGACGCTTCACTCCCGCTCTTCGCCATCCAAACCAAACTCATCCTCAGCCCAAAAGATGGGCAGTGGGCGAGCCGCTATCCCGAGCAAGAAGCAATACCCCCTATATATGCTCAACCCATCTTCTGACGGGTTCACACTTCATAGTTCTTCCCGCTCTTCCTGTGGTATCTGCATACCTGCTCTGTGCTCGTCTATACAGCTCTATGAGATAGTCGAGAGGGAAGGACTTGAGCTGTTTCTCCATCCGTACTTTACATGCTCTTCCCCCTATATAGAACCATGCCCTTTCTGTGAGACAGGAACCTATTGTCCCTGCTCTTCATCAAGCGTACCTATTTCTGAACCACCTGCCGCACTTTCCCATGTATGCTTCTTATATTGCAGAGACAGGGCGCAAAAGACGTGGGGTGGAGAGAAGCTCGTGCCTCGTGCGGTATGGGTGCTGCGCCATCTATACCGCATTTATCCCCTATATAGACATGGCTCCTATACAGGAGACAAATCTGTGCGGTACTTGAGAGATAGTATCTCCCATATAGACTGTACCGTTATGACTGATGTGACCGGACGGGCCTGCAGGGGATGGTAGGCAGGGCAGGGGACTACTTCGAGAAGTGGTTTTAAGTGGAAAACGCGTGCAGGAGGCTCGCGGATTTGCGCGTAAGAGCGGGCGCTGCGCGAGTTTCCGCCCGCAGGCAGGAGCCGCTCTTTGTGTTCGCCATAACTTCTGCGCCGGAGGCGCTGCGAGCGGTATTGGTTTGTGCGCAGTGGGGCGGGATACACCGGAAAAGAGCGGATAAAGCCAAGACAAATCGTAAAACCAACGATAAGGGATTGCTTCGATTCGTCAGTTTTACGAAATGCCCGTGTGAGCTGCTCTTCATGAGCGCTCATCTCAGCCGTACCTGCTCCTCTTTGCCGCCGACGAACCACTTGCTGGGGGTGATTCCAAGTAGGATTTGGGACGGTATCCCTGCATCTCCCATCACTATCTCCTAACAAGTGCACAGGGCGGTATCAGAAGAGCGGGGTATCCGCTTCTTGCGCCTCTCCGCAGGCAGGAACGTACTATTGCCCTTACCATCTCTGCTTCGTATGGAGCTTCTCCTGGTTGCAGCAGTGGGTGTTCTCCTGAGAGAGGATGGACCTTCAGGAAGAGCGGGATGTGCTCACAAGCACTTTCTAAAACCAACGATAGAACAGCACTTCGTTCGTCAGTTTTACGGATTGCCTTGAGCCCGCTCTTCGATTCGTCTCATCTCACTTCTCGGTCATTTACCGTGCGAGTTTCCCGCTCATTCCAATGCCTCTGCCATCCTACTCAGCCAGGGGACGTCCTTTGTCCCTTCCGCATATCTTCCGTGCTCTTCTCTGTCTTCTGCCAGGAGCATTCCTTTGAGAGTAGAAGAAGCGTATCCGGGAAGAGCGGGCTGGCAGTGGGGCGGTAGTTCTCCTATATCTGCCGGTCATAGTTTCGTGTCTCTTCTCCAGTCAGTTCTATGGTCATATCCGTGATACTTCCTGTGTCGGTTTCCGAGCAGTTTCTTGCCTCGTTTACGACCTCTTTCTGGCTGAGACCCAAATATCCAAGTTGGATATCTCTCGGGCGGGTCTCCGGTAGGTTCCCTGTCTGGTTTCTGGTATTATCCCAGTCTCCTTTCGGGGTTCCTCTCGGATAGAACGTCGCAGGGAAGAGAGGAGTCTTCTCAGATTCCATCCTGCGAAGTCTTATCCCTTCCTGCGGTGCCGCTCTTCGATGGTGCCGGATGCTCCGGTCTCTGTTCCGCGTTTCCACCTGCCAAGGCCTCTGCCATAGGCTGCATGAGTTACAGAAAGAGTAACGGGGCAGAAGAGAACGTATCGTAGAACACCTTTCCGCTTCTCTTTGCACGGGACCCAGTATACGGTCTTCCCAGGATACCGGGAAAGCTTCTGGCGGATGCAGAAGGCGTCCTCAAGAAGAGCGGGAACGCATTCCCTCACGGCATAGCGGTCAGTCCGAAATGTCGTTTTCCTCCGTGCCGGTATCTCAGTTATGATAATTAAGCACAGGTATTTGGCGTTCGAATCCGTATTTCTAATACCAACGAAAGGCAACGCGTTCTTTCGTCAGTTTTACGTTTCCGCGACCCGCTCTTCCTGGGACGAGGCGGTGTGGCGTCGCTGCTTCCCATCGGCCAGATACCCTTGCGCAGCCAGGAGCTATCCTGTGCTATCCTCATTCATTTGAGAAAGGAGCCTTTCTCCCTATGAACCCATATGGAACGTCTCTTATCGACTTATCTGACCCGGCAAAGCCCGTTATCCTGCCGGCCCGCTCTTCGCAGCCCGGTGTCAACCTCTGCTTTGCTGTGACTCGCTTTGACGGCCAGTACCAGCTCACTGCCTCTATCATGCACCCGCATATCTCCCGCATCGGAGCAAAGAGCATCCTGGCCGGTAATAGCATCAGCGTCTATACCGGCGTGCACCTTCCGCTGCCGGATACCGTGCAGTCGGAGGAGGACAAAAATCTCTTTCTTGCATCAGAGGAGGCGGAAACGCTCGTCGAAGCTGCGGTACAGGAGGTCAATACCCATCGCTACCCGCAAAAGAGCGGTTTCCTCGCCGTCCCGGCGCAGGCGGAGTATCTGACACTGAACCCGTACCTTGCGCAAGGTGAGGTCGTCGACCTTAAGCGCTATGCCCTCGCTATGATGGAACGCCCTATCCTCTCTGCCCGCTCGTGGCAGGGGAAACTCATTCCGCTCTGGCCAGGTATCTACCGTGTCATTGCGCCTCATCTTCCGGAGGGGGAGGGGTTCTACGTGCTCTACACGCCGGCGCATCGGGCGAAAATCGCCAATGTCCTTAATGACATCTACACCAGGGGCGGCAGCTCACCCTACGTCGCCTATCCGGATGTCAGAGATGACTCGCTCGATAAAACTGACGTGGAAGCCATGGCGACCTACGCCATCAAGTATACGGATGTCTTTACTTTTACGAGCAAACTCGACATTTTCCGCGACCCTATCTTCACCGATGAAAGGTTTTTGCGATAATTTCGTCGAAACCAATCGAAAAATTTGCATGCTCCGGTTGCAGTATCGTACCGATAATGGTATAATGACGACAAAATAAGAATGAAGAGCGGATTTTTGGCGCACTGCATTCTGTTTTCGCGCATTTGCTGCATTTATTGCATTTGCTGCAATAACGGTCGTAGTGCTGACGACGGTATCCCTTTCGTCAGTATTGCAGCTTCGATTGCTCGGAAATATCCAACTTGGATAATTCTTCATTAGTCGTATGCGCGTCATCATCGGAAAGGAGCAGCTTTTATGTTCGCAAACCCCTATTATATCGACCATGACCTCACCTTCAGGCCCTTTCGCTCCAGCCGGAACGGACTGAACCTCATTCTCTCACTCGGATACGTCTCGGACATTCCCGGAGTGGAACTCCTGAACGCAGAAGAGTGCCCTCTCTTTTATCTGACAGCCGCCTATGTGCTGCCGCGCATCCAGCCGCTGTACATGCTCAGCAAGATTCCTGCCCCGAAGCGGGACAGCATGCTTATCCCAAGGGAAATCGAGACGAAGGAGAGCGGCGTCCATGTCGCACTTCCGGACTGTGTCCGCAATGAGGGCGAGGCCAAGAAGTTTCTCTTCTCCGAAGCGTTCCACGCCTTGATGACGACACTCATCATGCAAATCAACAAAGCCGATTTGTTCGGCGCGACGTTCACGACAAGGCTCGCAGCGGTGGAGGATTGCTCTCTTAACCCGAGCTTCCTTGCCAACCGCTCCTGGTTCGACCCTGCACGCTATGCCTATGAGAGCTACGCGCTCGACTTTGCGGCAAATCCCTGCTGGCCGGGCATCTATCTTATCGGCAATGCCGGTCGCACCAATGCCATCCCCATGCCCTATACCTACGCGGTCAGCACGACGCTGTACCGGGATGCACTCCTCAAGGCATTTGATGCCGTTGAGCTGCGCGGCAATACGGCAGTGGGCGTCTCGTTCGCCGAAGGGCAGAAGCGTGATGACCTTCTCACACGCGAGTCTGACTTCAAGGTCATCAAGACAGCCAAGAGAATCCAGTATCAGGGTATGTTCTAAAGGGGAGGGAACACAAATGCAGGTCTATCAAATCGTACTTCTCTTATTGCTCGCCGTCCTTGTTATCACCGCGTCCGTCTTCTACGCCTCCTACCGGGCAATGCTGAAAAACGGCACGCAGTACATCACAGTCGGCACCGTACAGTATTTCCAGAAGGGCAAAATCCCGTTCCTCGGCACCGCGGTCATCCGCTATACCAAGAAGGGAAAGCCCTATCAGGCGCAGACGAACATCATCCCCGTCTGGAAGCAGCCGAAGACCGGCGCGATGGGTATGTACACCATCATCTCCTGCGCCACACAGAAGGGGAGATTCGTTCAGGCGCGTCTCCATCGTTCTAAGCATCATAAGCAGTGAAACAACAAAGAGCGGAGATATCCAACTTGGGTATTTTCCGCTCTCTTCGTACCATCATCTTCAAAACTAAATAGAAGGGGGTCTGTATCATGCAATCCACCGGCTTCCTCCTGTGCTTCAGGAGCTGTGACCGCCTTGGAAACGACGAGGACAGGCCTTGTTGCGTAACGGCAGGACGGTATTACGCCTGCAGCGTCACGACCGACGATATTACACACGAGGCTATCCAATACACCATTACTGACGACAACGGACTGCCAATCAACACCACTTGGGATAACATCAAGGACAATCTCTCCCTGGTGCTGTATCCCATCATGGACAAGAAAGCCATCCGCGCTCTTGCCACACAGCGGGAGGGGCTGAAAGCATTCTCCCGAGACAGAGATGGCAACCCGACCTTTTACGATATCCGGCCGCTTGAGCTCAACAAACTCGTGGGGGATTGCAGCTTTGCGACCATCAGCCGCAGGAAGGAGCGCACGACCGGCTTTGGGCTCATGCTTTGCTACACGGACGTCAAGTCCAACACGGTAAGCAGGACCTCGGAGCTCTACATCAACGCCTATGTACCGACTGTGCTCCGCTATGCCGAGCGCCATTCCTGGACAATCTACGATGAAGAACAGGAACCGGCCTGTCCAGAGGCTCTCTTCGCCTGCACGAAGACCATCTTCGAAGGAGGGGACGTCCTCTTTGAGGAAGGACGCCTGTATCCCGTCGAGAGAAGCGGGCCTGTCGGCGATGGGGCGACTTACCGCCTGCGCATGTCTGCATCCGGAGAGATGTTCCGCATCACGAAAGAAGGCCTGGAGACCTACTTCCGCAGAGTCGGGCAAATCCTGCCGAACAGGGGAGTCGTCATGTCCATCCTTCACAAGAGCAGCATTACTGTCCAATCCTTTACGAGTGGGCGCATCGTTCACTCCGAGCTCTCCTCCGACCTTGTGCGGGATATAGTCTCCTGCGCGGATAAGGCATATCTTATCAGCGATACGTCCTACACCAACGGCGCGTTTCTCGTCTGCTGCGAAAACTCCGCCCACTCCATGTTTGATTT
>OKRY01001501.1_pt1 | contig 19073 bp, 17 predicted proteins | sample 1601121 | NCBI WGS metagenome assembly OKRY01 (sample SAMEA3541546, study PRJEB24748) | human gut metagenome | biome: human gut; feature: human-associated habitat; material: faeces | place: China | collected 2012
CTTTACTTCTTTTACCTCAACATTCTTTCCTGGTGTCCATTCTGCATCATCTGCAGCAACAGAAGACATATCATCCTCATCAAAACGTACAGAATCATCTGTAAGTGTCTGTTTCTCTGTTTCACCAACTTTACTAGGTGAAAGGGAATCATCCACCTTACCTTTAATATTTAATGAAGCACCAAGGCCACTGCCTGCGTCCTCTGTTTTTCCGGACAATCCGCCTTCTGAAGGTGCACTGCCAAGTCCGCCACCAAGTCCGCTTCCTAAACCGCTGCCAAGTCCGCCACCGAGACCTTCTCCCAGTCCGCTTCCTAAACCGCCGCCAAGGCCGCCAAGGCCTTCATCGGCAATACCACCAAGGTTAAGACTAATTTTCGGCATTTTCTGCTTGTCATTCTTATCCTCTGTCTTTGCTTCTTTTGCTTCACCCTCTGCCTCTTTATTTGTATCTGGCTTATTAGTTTCTGCTTCGTTGTTCTCTGTCTCTTCAGGCTTATCCTCATGAACAATACCCAATGCTTCTTCTCTCTTACGTCGTTTCTTCTCCTCAATACGCGCAAGTTCTTCAGCAGACAAAGTCTTATATTGGCTCTTGCTTCCACTATCTGAAGACTTCTTTTTATTACTGCTCAGATTTTTCAGTGCCTGCTCTTCTTCCAGTCTCTTCTGCTTTGCAGCTTCAGCGGCACGAGCGTAACGCTTGATCTTGATCTCCCGACGCTGCTGGCTTTGCAGGGCGGCCTGATACCCGTCCTCAGTCAAAAACAGTCGCATTTCCTCTCCGGGGCTGCCGTAAGCTGTGCTGGGACGCAGGACGGAAAACTCAATCATCCAGCGTGTGTTATCCCAAAACCTCTCTACGGCGAGAATGTTGTGTCCTTTCAGCTCACGGGCTGAAATATCCATCATAGGCGGCTCCTTTCATCGTTCCTGGTCTCTCTGACGCTTTTTCTGCCATGCCTCCAGCAGCTTGATGATGGTTTCCTGCATCCGCTGGGGCGTATAGCTTTTAGGGAAATACTTCCGCAAGGTGTCAGAGGTAAATGTCACTCGGTCCAGATCGCTTTTCTTTTCCTCTCCCATAATGGCCCGCATCACATCAATGGACAAATGCCCCTCCTGGCTGAATTTCTTGAGCCGTTGAGCTTGGGAGAGAGATGGGGTAGCTTGTTCGCTGTCCATCGCGTCCAAAAGCTGTACCTGTTCCTCTTTTTTCAGGAACGACAGCTCATAGGCTGGATTAAAGGCGATTTTCTTTTCATCCACCATATCCAGCAGTTCGGGAATTAGCTCGGTGAGGCGAATATAGCGGGAAATCTGGTTACGGCTTTGGCCGACCTGTTCTGCCAAAATTTCTCTGGATTCTTTACCAGCCAACTTCCGCCCAACTTGGGCGGAAGTTAAATCCATGCGTTCTCCCTGATGTCGCATAGCCTCCAGCTTCATCTTATAAGCGAAAGCTCTCTCACTGGGGAGCAGGCTTTCACGCTGCAAGTTGCTGTCCACCATAATGATGGTGGCAGCGTCATCGTCCAAATCCCGGACAATGACCGGCATGGTTTCTTTCTCAGCCAGTTCACTGGCCCTGTGTCGCCTGTGTCCGGCTACTAATTCATAGCCGCCCTCCGGGTCAGGTCTTGCAATCGCCGGAACCAGCACACCATACTGTCGGATACTGTCCGCAGTTTCCAGCATGGCTTCATCATCCTTGACTTTGAACGGATGGTTCTTAAAAGGGTGCAATTCAGACAGTGGAATTTCCAGCACCCGTTCTCGCTGTGCATCGGCACGGCTTTCCTCGGTGGAAAACAGGTCATCTACCGATGCCAGCTCTACTTTTTTCGCGCTGCTTTTCAAGTTTTGTCACCTCCTGCGTCAGATTTTTGTAGCTTTCAGCCACCTTGCCGCCGGGGTCATAGGCAAAAATGCTCTTGCCCTCGGCGCTGGTTTCCTTTGCCCGGACAGAATGGGGAATCTCGGTGCCGAACACCTTGATTTTGCTGCCATAGGTCTCCCGCAGCAGGGCGGCAATCTCCTTGGCGAAGTTGGTGCGGTTGTCCACCATCGTCAGCAATATGCCGTCGATCTGGAGCTTGGGGTTGATCTGCCGCTTCACCTTATTTACGGTCTGGAGCAGCTGTTCCAGGCCCTTGGCGGGCAAATACTCCGCCTGGACGGGGATTATGACCCTGTTGGCAGCAGCCAAGGCGTTGACCGTGAGCATCCCCAGGGAGGGCTGACAATCAATCAGGATATGGGAATACTGTCCCTTTACGGTGTCCAGATACTGCCGCAGTATAGTCTCTCGGCTCATGGCGTTCACCAGAGAAACCTCCATACCGGAGAGCTGGATGTCCGCAGGCATCAGGTCAACACCCTCCGGGTGGCGCAGGATACCCTCGCTGGGTCGCAGTGGCTCGTCCATCAGGATACGGCCCATCGCGTCGGACAGGGTAAAGGGGAGCTTGTCCGGCTGGGGGTGGCCCAGGCTGATGGTCAGGCTGCCTTGCGGGTCCCCGTCGATCAGCAGCACTTTCTTTCCGGTCTGCGCCAGCCCGATCCCCAGGTTGGCACAAGTTGTTGTCTTGCCAACGCCGCCTTTCTGGTTGGCGATGGCGATAATTTGCGTGTTCAATGACTTCACCTCATTTCTGATTGGTGTTGTCATGTGCCTGCACAGCAGTCCTGGAAATGACAAAAGCCGCCACTTGAAACAAGTGACGGCTTCGCCTAAATCCAATATTCTACTGTGTTTGAAATCAAAAGGCTTTGAGTTCCTTTCTGCTATTCATTTGTCGTTAATGAAACACCTCCTATAATTCGACTTATTTCAGTATGATTTTTCGGTTTGGAAAAGGATGAAAAAACCAGACTGAAAACCTCAAAACCCTTGATTCTACGGGGCTTTTCCGGTTTGTCGTAATTATACCGTAAGGGCATAGCTGCGCCAGTCTGCTCTATGCCAATGGCGTGAGCCTGAAGGAGATTCAGGAGTGGCTGGGGCACAGCGACATCAGCACGACAAGCAACATTTATACACATCTGGATTTCTCCAGTAAGGTATCTTCGGCGAATGCAATCGTCAATATCTTCCCAGAAAACGCCAAAGTATAAAAAATGGGCAAAAAAGAAAAACAGCCTAAAATCTTTCGATCCTAAGCTGTTTTATGATGAAGTGCCGATGGTGGGACTCGAACCCACATGGTTTCCCGAACGATTTTGAGTCGTTTGCGTCTGCCATTCCGCCACATCGGCTGATATTCAATTTTGAGACATTCGTACCGGTTTCTGAAGATTGGAGGGATGTTCAGGAGGGATGTAAGAAATCCTGCTTCGACAAACTCTCAAAATTCAACGAATACTCGTGAATTTCTCGCACAGACACGAAAAATCACGAAGCGGATTTTGAGTCCCCCTCGTCTGCCATTCCGACACACCGGCGTATTCTGTTTTACAAACAACATAGTTATTATAGCGGATTTTTCTCCCAAAATCAAGATGCAGCTCACAACTCATCAAATTTCTGCAAATTTCCTCTCCCCTTTTGGATCGCGGGCGTGTATACTGAGAGAGACAACATTGTACCCAAAGGAGTATTCTCTATGAATCAGTTTCTTTCTGCCCCCGTTACCGACGCCCAGCGCCAGCGCGACGCGCTGTTAGGGGCGCTGGTGGGGCTGGCCCGCTCCACCGTCAACGAGCCGAAGACCGAGGACACCGACCGTGTGCTGGCCTCCGGTCTCCGGCTGGCTGCAGACCCGGACGCTGCCGAAGACGCGCTGCGCCGGATGTACAGCATCGTCGAGACGGAAAAGCACCGCGTCGCCCCCAACTGCGCCACCTGCACCATGCGCTGCGGCAACACCGACAACTACGACCTCGCCCGGCTCTGGGCCGCGCCGGAGGACATCCGCGCCCTCAAACTGCGGCTGCTGGCAGCAGTATTCCGGCTGGCACAGGGCCGCCCGGACGCTTGCGCACAGGAGGTCATTGATCAGGCCCTTTTTGTCCTCGCCGAAGACTGGGACGAGGAACTTCTCGCCCCCGTCGTGAAGCGGGCCGAGGACTGCTGTGCCGGGTAAATTCCCCGGAAATTCCTGCTTTTCCCCGCGCGCCGCATTTCTTTTCTCTCCGCTGTGCCGCACACAAATCCGGACAGTTTCTTTTTTATAGGGCATTCTTCCCCCTTTTTGTCAGAATTTAGCGTTCCGGGCGCAGAAATATGGGGATGATTTTTCCAAAAAATACTTTACAAACGTCAAAGAAATAACTATTATATAAGTATAGTGCTCCAAATCGTTGGCACGAACAGAAAGCGGTCGGACTGACCGGTAATACAGCTTCCGGCCCGGAAATCATCCACGTTTCCAATTTGCAGTGGAATACAGGAAAGAAGGTATAAGCTATGTCTGAGAAAAAGTCTGCTGCCCCCGCAGCTGTCGCTGCTCCTGAGGCTCCTGCGGCAGAGCCGAAGAAGCGCAAATCTTCTGGTGCTGCACAGCGGCGCGGTCGTCCCCCGCTCTCCCCGGAGGTTTATGTCGAGTTCGGCACCAACCAGTACAACATCACCGATGTCATCGAGCGCGCCAAGGCCGACTACCGCGCCACTCATAAGGTGGGCGTCCAGTCCTGCAAGGTCTACGTCAAGCCTGAAGAGGGTATGGCCTACTATGTCATCAACAAAGTCTCCGGCAAGCTGGAGCTGTGATGTTCCTCAACACGAACAAAGGCGTCTGCACAGTCATTTGTGCAGACGCCTTTGCTTTTTTATAAGCCGTACAGTTCGGTGTACTTTCGGGTAAGGTACTGGATATAATCCTCAGCACTGAAATCGCCGCAGGCATTCTTCACCACGTCGGCAGGCTCCATCAGCCCGCCGTACTGGTGGACTTTTTCCCGCAGCCACGCCGTGATGGGTGTGAGGTCGCCCTTTGCCGCTGCACCCCAGACGTCCACGTCCTGCTCCATCCGGCGGAGCATCTGAGCGCCGTAGGCACTGCCCAGCGCGTAAGACGGGAAGTAGCCGAACGCACCGCCCGACCAGTGGCTGTCCTGTAAACAGCCATCCCGGTCATTCGGCACCTCGATGCCCAGATATTCCTTATAAAGCTTCGCCCAGACAGCCGGCACATCTTTTGCTTCCAGCGTGCCGCCGATGAGCTGCTTTTCGATCTCATACCGTACCATGACGTGGAGGCAGTAGGTCAGCTCGTCGGCCTCGGTGCGGATGAGGCTGGGCTGAGCCTTATTGACAGCGCGGTAGAACTGCTCTGCGCTCACGCCGCCCAGCTGCTGGGGAAAGAACTCCTGCACCTTGGGATAGATAGCTTCCACGAAGGGCCGCGACCGGCCAATAAGGTTCTCATAGAAACGGGACTGGCTCTCGTGGACGCCCATTGAGACGCCGCCCGCAAGACAGGTGTACTGCAGGTCATCCCGGATTCCCAGTTCATACAGAGCATGGCCGCCCTCGTGGAGGACAGAGTACATCGAGGATGCCACATTGTGCTCGTCGTAGTTGGTGGTGATGCGGACATCCTTATTGTTGAATTCCAGCGTGAAGGGGTGCTCCGTCTCACCCAGACCACAATGGCTGCGGTCGAGGCCCATCACCTCCATCAGATAGTCGGCGAAGGCCTTCTGCTGTGCTGCCGGGTACTCCTGATGCAGGAAGCTGTCGTCGATCTGCGGCTTCTCGCCGATTTTGTGGATGAGCGGCACCAGCCCCTCCCGCAGCGTCGCAAAGAAGCTGTCCAGCATCTTCATATCCACGCCGCGCTCGTACTCGTTCAGCAGAGCGTCATAGGGCGCTTTCGAGGCGTCATAATAACCGGCAAAGCGGCGATTGTAGTCTACAAGCTCCTGCAAGACGGGGCAGAACAATGCAAAATCGTCCTGTGCCTTGGCCTTGTGCCAGACGTCGTCCGCCCGGTTGCACAGCTCTTTGTAGGCCATATATTCGTCAGCCGGGATGCGGGTCAGCTGCTCACAGCTGCGGCGCAGCTCCTCCACTTCGCGGCGGTGGACGAGGTCCAGCTCCCCGGCCCGGGCGCTCAGCTCATCCAGCAGCGCTTTCGTCTCGGGGCAGGTCATCAGTTTCTGGCTTTCTCCCGCCAGAATGCTCATGGCCACGCCCCGGCCCTCGGAGGTATCGCTGGGCGCGGTGGTCACGGCGTCCAGATAAAGGGAGCTGTCCGCACAGTGGTAGGCGTACAGCTTCTTTTGCAGCAATTCCAGCTGCTGCAAGGCGCGTTCTATCTCCATTGTCGTTCTCCTTTTTCTTTGATTTTTATCCCCACCCGAACAGCTTCCGCTTCGGCACCTGAACGGGGTCGGGTATCTCAAACTCGTACCGCTCGGTGGCGTTGATGACCGTCGTGCCGCCCCGGGTGCAGACGCGGGGCAGGTTTGCCCCATAATTCAGGTGCATATGCCCGTGTATGAACCACTTGGGCTGATACAGGTCCATCAGATCGTTGAATACCTGAAACCCCTTGTGGGCCTTGTCGGTGCCGTCGTTGAGGCCGGATGCCGGGGCATGGGTCAGCAGGATGTCGATGCCGCCCGCCCGCCGGGCCGCGAGCCAGAGCTTCCGGGCGCGCCGCCGCATTTCAGCCTCGGTGTACTGGAAGGTATCGTCCCTGTTGTACCGATTGCACCCGCCCAGACCCATGATGCGCAGCCCCTTCCAGACATAGACCGCATCGTCCACACAGATGCAGCCACCCGGTTCTGACTCCTTGTAACTGCCGTCGTGGTTGCCGTGGACGTACAGGATGGGGACGGTGGTGAAGTTCGTGAGGTATTCGAGATATTTTTTCGGCAGATCACCGCAGGAGAGGATAAGGTCGATGCCTTCCAGCCTCTTGCGGACGCTCTCGTCCCAGAGCAGTTTGGACGGCACATCCGAAATCGCAAGTATTTTCACGATGCTTTTGCTCCATTCTTTTCTATCCTTGGGTCTTTGCCTGTTACTGCGGCGTTCCCTTTACGATGTCCAGACCATTGATGTTCAAAAGGCTGCGGGTCTTGGCGTCCAGTTCGTCGTATCTGGGCAGTTCGCCCTCCACGCACTCTTCCAGCCAGTCCATCTCCATCAGTTCCTTGGGCGTATAGATGCCGGAAGCCGCATGGTGAAGGGCATGGCCCTGACTGTAGCTCTCGGTCGGGAAAACCTGTATCTCCCCATCGCAGAGCTGGCGCTCTGCCATCTTGAGCAGCTGCATGGTGCCGTCGTTCAGCTTGGTGGGGTATTCCACCCGCTCGGCACCGCTCTTGAGGCCCCACCAGTAGTTAATCGCCCTGCCGCCGGGGGCGCTGTCCCATGTTCCGGCAAACACGGAGCGGACGATCTCGGTGAAGAATACGTCCCACCGCCACTCCGGCAGGCCCAGCGGCTGCAGAACGCCGTCGGGCAGGCGGCGGCAGAGGCCGTAATCGCGGTAGGTGCCTTCCGGCTCCCGGAAGTCCTGACTGTAGAAGACTTCGATGTCTTTCCTGTCCGAGAAATCCTGCGGGTGTGCCGCATCGCACAGACAGGCCCAGCGCAGCACCACCCGGCTGTCGGGCCGGACGGCACGCACGCCCTGAGCAAAGGCATTGATGGCCGCAGGCACACCGTACACCGGGTTTGCAGCCACATAGCCCACCTTGTCGCTGTGGGAGACGATGCCCGCCAGCATTCCCAGCAGATAGGTCACCTCATAGGTGCGGGGGTAGTAGGTGCGCACCAGCGGATGAGGCGCATTGAGGGAACAGTTCAAGAAACGGGTCTTGGGGTGCTGGGCCGCGACCTTCAGGCAGGCGGTGTGCATCCGGGCGCTGGTGGTGAAGACGATGTCCGCATGGTCATGGGCCACCTCTTCCAGCACCTGCTCTGCATCCACCTCGGGGTTGACGTTCTCCCGGCAGCTGACATAGAGCTTATCCGGGAAAGCTTTCACCAGCGCGGCGCGGCCCTTGTCCTGTCCGCGCACCCATGCGCTGGTCCGGGCGTTGTGCTCGTGGAGGAACACCACCCGCAGCTCGCTGGGGCGGGAGCTGAAAATGTTCAGCTTGCTCAGCAGCGGCTCAGAGCTTTGCTTCGGCTCCAGCAGCAGTTCCACAGCGTGGGGCTCTGCCAGAATTTTCACCTCGTCCCAGAGGCGGGCCAGATTCTCCCGCACCTCGGTCGGCGTGGACTCGCAGGCGTCGGCATAACGGTACACCGACAGGTACACCAAAAGCGCATCGCCCGGCGTCAGGCCCAGTGAGCCGCCGCCCAGCGCATAGAACTGCTGGCTGAACATGGTGTAGAGGGACGAGAAATTCAGCCGGTCGTCGTCCGTCCACGCCTCGCCCGTGGCCTTGCAGGCCAGCGTCTGCAGCTTTGCATAGCCCCCCAGCCGGGAGAAGCTGATGTAGTTGATGCGGGAAAGCTTGTAAAAATCAAGGAACTCGTAATAGAGCTTATTTTCCAGTGTGTCGTTCTTTGCCGGGATGAGCCGGGTGACAGTGCCGGGAATTTTCACGGCCTCATAGTATTTGAGGACGGAGACACGCTTATTGCCCTCCTGCACATAGAATTTGTTCAGGTATTCGAAGGCAATAATAGGGGTGTGGATGCCCTCTTCCAGATGGGCGTCACAGAGGTTCGACCACTTGGCTGCAAACTCGGTGTCGTCGTCGAGAAGAGGCATGAAATTGGAGGCAAAGGCGGTGTGGCGTCCGGCGGTCTTGGTACCCACGATGCTCTCGGCCGGGATGTCCACCAGCCCCAGAGGCTCCTGCGCCACGATGTCCACATCTGTGAGGATGTCGTCCAGCACCGCGAGATAGGGCGACTGCCCCCGGGCCACATTGGCCCGATAGGCACGCTGGCCCGCACGCTGGGCGCTGCGGTAATCTTCTATCATAAACAAAACTCCTTCTGCTTTTTCAGCAAGCGAAGAGGGATACTTTCCTCTACGTGATAGTATAGCATGAAAATCGAAATTATGGGAGACTTTCTCGCCGCAAGGTGTTGCTTTCGCACAAATTTTAAGGTACGATAAAAGAAACACACGTTTCTTGTGAGGTAAGCTATGCTTTGTGAAACTCTTCCCCGGCTGGAAGCCGACGAATATCCCGGTGGTCTGTGGTACTACGAGCCCCACACCTACCAGCCCTACCGCTATGTGCTGGGGCGGGTGGGCCGCCGCCCGCTGGTGTGCATCGGCATCAACCCCAGCACCGCCCAGCCCGGTGCGCTGGACCCCACTCTGAAGAGCGTCGAGCGTCTGGCCAACGCCAACGGCTTCGACAGCTGGATCATGTTCAACGTCTACCCCCAGCGGGCCACCAACCCCAACGACATGGACAAAACGCCTGACCGCATCCTCTGCGACGAAAATCTCCGTTGGCTGCAGGCCGTGCTGGCCCAGACCGAGCCCACCATGTGGGCCGCATGGGGTACTCTTATTGAAAAGCGGGACTATCTGCCCGGCCTGATGCGGGAGATGGTTGCCCTGACGCGGGAACAGAACATCCCCTGGGTGACCTTCGGCCCCCGCAGCAAAAAGGGCCACCCCCACCATCCCCTCTACCTGCGCAAGGACTCCACGCCGGAGCCTTTCGATGTGGAAAACTACCTCAACACCTGTTTTGAATGAATCTCTCAGGGAGGGAACAGCATGACACCGGAACGATATAAAAGACTGACAGACTGGCTCGAAGGACATCCCGCCCTGCGGGAGAGCATCATCCTGCTCAACCGCTGGCTCCCCCTCGTGCCTTTCGTCTGCTATCCGGTGCTTCTGGTACTGCTCAACCTCCGGTGGTTCACGATGCTCACCATCGGACGGGGCGGCGGCGCTCTTGATTTTATGCAGGTCATTGCCCGGGCCATTCTCGTTCCGGGTCTGGCGTTCGGGCTGGGAACCATCCTGCGGGCGAGGCTGAACTTTCCCCGCCCTTATGAGCAGCCGGGCTTCGTGCCGCTGGTATCTAAGGAGACCCACGGCAATTCCTGCCCTTCCCGCCACGCACTCAGTGCCGCCGTCCTCGGGATGGTGTGGCTCTACTTCTACCCTTCCGTCGGCGTCGTGATGCTGACCATCGCCGCCCTCATCTGTCTGCTGCGGGTGCTTTCTGGGGCGCACTTCGTCCGGGATGTGCTGGCAGGCGCAGCCTTCGGGCTTACGTTCGGCTTTGTGGGGATGTGGCTGCTGTGAGAAGCCTTTTGCAAAAAGCGCAAAAAAGTTTCAAATTTCTCTTGACAGAACCCCGGGGCTATGGTATTATACTTCTCGCAGCGTGCTTCGACTCACAGCTGCGAACCATATCAGAACCCAATGGGATAACAACGTGCGCCCGTAGCTCAGGTGGATAGAGCAACTGCCTTCTAAGCAGTGGGCCGGGGGTTCGAGTCCCTTCGGGCGCATCTATGTGGTGCCCATAGCGTAGTCGGTTAACGCGCCAGATTGTGGATCTGGAGACCGTGGGTTCGAGTCCCACTGGGCACCCCACTAAAAAGACCCGCGAGCATATGCTTGCGGGTCTTTTTCTATTGTGGGGATGTCCAGTGCAGCCGAACCGACCGCCGCCTGCGGCGGAAACAGGGAGGTGAGGCTGGGGCCGCGCTCTGATTTTTCAAGGCCCCGCCAAGGGGCTGCGGAAAAATCAGCAAGCGCAACTCGTGAGCCACTCTCCCTCCTCTTCTACTTTATAAACAAACCAAGGCCGCAGCCCAGAACACCGTTCCGTGTTCCACGCTGCGGCCTTTTCGTATTTCTCAGCTTCCCAGCTGCTTCAGGATATTGGCGACCTCATCGTTGGAGTAGCCCTCCTTCAGCAGTTCGCTGCGGATGGCCGTATCGCTCCTGCCCTGCCGGTAGAGACGGGCGGCGCTGTAAGGTACGATGGTGCTGCCTCCGGACGACAGCACTGACCCGCTGCCCGAGCCTCCCGAACTGCCCGCACTCTTTGCCCCGGCGTTTGCCGCAGCCTGCTGGGCGCTCTGGGCTGCCTTGGACTGCTTGAGCGCCCATTCGCCCTTGGCGATATTCAGCTTTTCGCTGGTCACATTGTTGTTGAACTCCTGCTGGCGCAGGGTGTCCTGATACTGCCGCTCCGCCTGCTCGTTCTTGTACTTCTGCTGGGCAAGGCTGTCCTGCCGCTGGGTCTCCTGCATCTGCTGGTCCCACGCAGCGTCAGCACGCTCGGCCGCGTAGGCGCGGTCTTTGGCATACATATTATACCCGGTGTTGGCCAGCGCACCCACCAGCGAGCCGATGCCGGTGGTTCCGGTGATGGCCAGCTGCACCGCGTCGCCGATAACGCCCAGAATGCCCAGCACATTATTGAACGTCTGCTGGCGCTTGGCGATGGCCTGCTGCTCCTGGTTGGAATAGTAGCCGTACAGGGTGTCCAGCCGGCCCAGATAGTCCTGATAGCGACCATAGTCCTGCTCGTAGGCAGCATTGTAGGCTCTGCCCTTCCGGTCGAGCTGACTGTAATAATCCGACAGCTCCGCATTATACTGCGCCTGTGCGTTCTTCTCCTGCGTGTTGAGCTGGTCGATTCGGGTCACGACATCGTCGCCCTCACTGTTATAGGTGTCCAACGCCAGCCGGTAGAGGGACGGCAGGGCGTCGTTCAGCGCGCCCATCTGCTGCTGGTACGCCTGCTGGGCCACACTGACCGCATAGCTGGAGCCGTAGCCGCCGGTGAGGGCCGCAGCCTGTGCGGCGGCGTCCGCGCTGGCGTTGCGGGCGTTCTGGGTGTACTGCTGGGCATACTGGCGGTAGAGCGGGTCCTGTGCATAGCTGTACTGGAAGCTGTTCCGCTCCAGCAGCTGACCGATGAGGTCTTCGATGCGGCCCTGATAGGTGCTCTCATACTTGCCCGGACGGTTCTGCTGCCAGTTTCTCAGGTCCGCTGCTGCGTCGGTGACGCTCTGGCCGGGGGTGTACACCGCATTTGTCAGTGCATTCTCCACCTCTTTGCGGCTGTTCAGTCCCGCCGTGCTGTAGGAGGACTGGGCTGCAGGCTGGGCAGTCACATCTTCCAGCAGCTGCTGTTCTTTCTTTTTCTCGGTGCTCATAAATTCTCCTTTCTCACTGGATGCTGTTCAGCCGGGCGCGCAGCGGCTCCGACATATTTTCCACGTCCAGATTGCAGAGCACATATTGTAATTGCTCCTGCATCTGGTATAAGTAGTTACGGATGGCGCGGGCATCCTCCGCATCCATGTTCTCGCTCAGATGGGGCAGTCCGATCTTCGAAAGTCCCGTGACACTTGCCATGTTCAGTTCACCTCCTGTGCCAGAATGCCGCCCTTCGCGGCGGCGCTCGTCCGGGTCAGGCTGCGCAGGGTGAGCTGACCTCTGCCCTTCAGCCGGAACCGCAGGCTCCCGCACCGCCTCGGCACAAACGGAACATCGAAGCAGCGCCGCCCGTCGGCGGTCAGCTGGGCCAGTGTCTCCCACGCTCCGCTGTCGTAACTCACAGCCACCTCGATGCGGCTCTTCACCTCGGCCTCGAGCCGGAGCGTCAGCCGGGAGAGATACAGCTCTTCCGGGCTGTCCAGCCCGATATTCCCGCTGACGAGTTCGAAGCTCACGCCGTCCTCGATGCCGCCCGCCTGCTGCCAGTTCTCCTCCCGGTCTGCATCTGCGGCCCAGATGGCCTTTCCGTCCCAGAGATAGAGCTGCCCGCCGCTTCCGGCCATCTCGTAGGAGCAGACATCTTCCTCCTGCCAGAGCCCCCGTTCGGTGTCGTAGACCAGCAGCCGCACGGCCTGGGCTTCGCCGCTGCCCCGCACGAGGTGCAGATAATACCGCCCGTCCAGCGCGCCGCCCAGCGCCGACTTCACGTTCCGCAGCCGGGCCGGGTCGAGGGCCGTCGAGACTTTGGTGGGGATGCTGCCGTCCCAGGCCATCACGCCGTCGGGCGAGAGATAATAAAGCGTCTCGTTGATGACGCAGAGGCTCCGGGCAGCGCCCTTTGCCACTCCCCGGCAGCGCAGGCTGCTGAGCTGGAAATCCGAGGGCTTGGAGCCGTAAAGCTTGTGAAGGGTGTTTTCCTTGAAGAAAAGCGCGTATCCCATACAGGTAGCCGCGCCGGTAAATGCCCCGTCGCTGCCCACGGTCACGGCATAGCTGTCGGCGGCAATGCCCCGGTAGGAGAACCAGTTGGTGGGGTCGCCCAGCTTGCAGGCGTAGATGACGTTCTCCTTGTTGGAGCATCCCCACACCCGGTTGTCGCACTCGGTCAGGTAGTCCATGTCCGGCACCCGGCGTTCCAGCTCCACCACCTCTGCCGAGACGAACTCCCGGCTGACGCTGCCGTCCAGACTCACCCATCTTACCGCTGCGCCGGTGCGGGTCAGACGGCCATAGAACCACTCGCCGCCCGGGTCGGCCTTGACGCGCAGAGCATCTGCGCCGGCGTCGTAGACGATGCGGTCGCCGTCCAGCTCGTTCCACTGCCCGGCCTGTTCTGCTGCCGATCCGGTGAGGGTCACGGTGTCCTCTGCCGCAAAGTCTGTCCCCACCCCCTTTGCCGAGATGCGGCAGTAGTCCAGCACCACCGCCGACCAGTTGCCGGACGCCTCACTATATACTTCCAGCGTGCTCTCGCTGCTCCATGGCTTTTCCGGGTCTTCCACCCGCAGAAAAAGCTGGCCGTCCGTCGGCTTGTCGGGCTCAGCAGGGCCGCAGCCACTCACCTCGTAGACCTTGCCCTCCGCGTCGCAGGGTGCAAACTCCACGCTGGCGTTTTTGCCCGACCACACCGCGCCCAGAGCGCTCACCTTCCGGCTGGCAGTGTCGAAAGCCAGCTTATCCGGAAAGATCAGGATCTTCGTCCCGATGCCCACCAGCGTTTTCTTGCCGTTCTCCACGGCGTCTTTCAGGGTCACTTCCATCTCATCAGTGTCGTCCGGCGTGTAGACGAGTTCTCTGCCGCAGACGGTCAACAGGCCGTTCAGGTGATACATCCCGTTCAGGTCTGCTTCCTCCCGCAGCTTCCGCCGGGGCAGACGGGTGCTCAGGGCCGGGAAATTCCGGGCCGAAAAGTTGATGCCCGCGCTGTACTCTGCCTCGGTGCAGCTGTACGTCTCATTCAGCCCGCCGAACACCCGCAGCATATTCCGGGTATTTTTCAGGCCGTTCCGGTTCGAAAGTATCATCTTTCTCCCTCCTTACCAACGCCAGCTGCAGCCCCGGGTGGGCAGATTCTTCCGCCGCAGCCACGCGGCCAGTTCGGCTAAGATGCTGTTGTACTGAGCCTGCTCACCGGCGTACCGGTCATTCTCGCCCAGCGCGGCGTCCGTCATGGCGCACAGATAGTGCGGGTACAGGCTGTCGAAGGGCGGCGGCACCAGCAGCACGTCGTCATCCCGCAGACCGTTGTCCCACGCAATGTCCGCGCCCACGCCCTCCCGGCTGTCGGCGCTGCTGGGCCGGAAAAATTTCTCCCGCAGCATCCCGTCCACCTCGCACAGCCAGCGCTGCCGGGTGCGGGCCGCGACACGGCTTCCCGGGCGCAGCTCTTCGGCTCGCTCCATCGCTTCTCCTACCGTCATAAAAAGCCTCCTTTCGCTTTTTCCAAAAAGGCCCGGCAGAAGCGGCCTTCTCCGCCGTTTCTGCCGGGCCGCGTTGTCTTATTTTACTGGGCCGCAGTCTCTGCCGCAGCGATGCGGGCGGCGGTGTGCTCGTCCTGCTGCTGGCTGTGTTCCAGCACCTCGGCCACCTCAGGCGGCACTTCCACCTCCACGCCCCGGCGGATCTTGTAGTTCACGCCGTTGACGCTCACGAACAAATCGCCCTTGTACCGGCTGTTGTCTTTGAACAACCGGATGCGGACATTCTTCTTTTCTGCCATAGCTTCTCCTTTCTGCTCAGTTTGCCGCCGCAGTGGAGGAATAGCTGGACACGCTCTCGATGCGCACCATGTACTGCTCCACCAGACGCTCGGCGGCGCGCATACCCTTCCAGCCCACAGAGGCACGCTGGTTCAGCGGATCGTCGCCGTAGCCCAGCTGCTTGACGATGTGCTCCAGGCCGCCGCCTTCCAGCTCGGTGACGCCGTAGGCGTGGGCGCCCAGCACGAGGGTGCCGAAGACGGCCAGACCCTCCGGACAGGTAGCGTCCTTCCAGATCTTCGCCTCGCTGGTCTCGATGAAGCGGATGTTGCCCAGCTTGCCGATCTCGCCGCGGTACATGGTGTCGGGGTCGGCGTACTTGTGGGCCTCAATGAACTCCTTGCAGGTCTTGAGGTCGTAGGCGGCGTAGGGATGGATGATGGCGATGTAGCTGTCGCCGATGGGGTCAGCGTTCATCGCGCCCAGCTGTGCCGCCGCCTGGAAGAACAACTTCGGGGTCAGGGTGCAGCTCTTGTCCAGCGCCTTGCGGCTGGTGACGGCAGTCTCGGTGCCGTCTGCGGAAAGCTTCGGCGCATAGATGACGTTGGTGCCGCCGGCCAGCACATCGCGGGTGATGCTGTCCATGGTGCGGCCCGCCTGGCTTGCCAGAACGCGGGTGGCCTGTACCACATTGTTGTCGATGGCCGTCATCTGCAGCACATCGGTGAGCGGAGTCCAGCCGCCGTACTGGTGCAGGTCGCTGGTGATGGTGGTCACGTTCAGGGTCTGGCCGTTGGGAGTCACGCCCTCGGTCAGCGGGGTATCGGCCTTGGGCAGGCTGTCGTACTTGCGGAACTCAATGGTCTTGCCGCCATTCTGAGGTACGGGATAGTAGTCCGCGAACTGGTCATGCACCAGACGGGGCTCTGCCTGGTCGATAAGGCGCTTCTCGTAGAAGGTCTTCATCTCGTTGGTCATGGTGCCGGTGGTGTTCTGCAGGCTGGCAGAAGGGTCGGCAAAGAGCTGGAGGTTCATCTTCAGGTTGTAGGTTTTCATGTCATTTGTCCTTTCTGTATCAAAATTTTCAAAAACTGATCTTCACCCCGTGCATCGCACGGCGTTCCAGTGCCTCACGCTGGGCGCGGGTCATGCTGGCCACATCGGCCCGGGTGATGGCCGCACCGCCGGGGCTGGTACCGTTTTCCGCCGGGCGGGCCGAACGCTGGCGGATGCGCTCCACAACGCCCTGCTCCACGGTCTGGGCGGTCTGACGCAGAGCGTCGTTGTAGTGGGCCAGACGGTAGGCGTCACCCATCCGCATCCCGGGCAGCTCCATCAGGCGGCGCATCTCGGGGTTCGCCAGCTCCTGCTTGAGCGAAAAATCCGGCATATCCCGGCGAAGCATCGCCTCTTCCGCCGCCCAGCGGGCATGGAGGGCGCGGACAGGGTCCTCGCCTGCTCTCACCGGCGGGATCGGAAGCGGCGCAGGGCGTTCGGGCGGTGCAGGACGCTCTTCCGGCTCCTGCACTGCCGCCGGCGTCGGCACATCCGAAGCTTCCCGGCCCTCATCCGCCTTCATAGTTCCGGAGGCGATGGCCTGCTGAGCCTGTGCATGGCTGAGGGCAGGAGCGGAGGGGGCGGCGGCATCGCCGCCCTCCGAGGCAAAGAGCTGCAGATCCACCATCGACTGTTCTCCCCGTCCGCTCAAATCGGCGAAGCGGACATTGTCCGGGTAGCGTTCTGCCAGCAGAGCAAAGCCCGCTTTGGCGAACTCAAATGCCCCCTCCACCCACGGCTTCTGGGGTGCTGCCGCCGTCACGGCCAGACGCGGGCCGTCCGGCTCGTCCCACACGCCGCTCTTGGTGCCTTCCTCGCCCGCCAGCAGGGCGCAGAGCGTCTGCATCAGGGTGCTGGCCCCCGCACACACGATGTCCTGCCCGGCGGGGGCATAGCCCGCGTGGCCCGAGGCTTCCAGCCGACAGGTGGGGCCTGCCGGGCCGTCCAACTCGGTGTAGTTTACTTTTATCATCTCATTTCTCCTTTCTGCGTCTTCATCGCCCTCGCCATCGCAGCCGTGCTCAGCTCCTGTGCCGGGCCGCTGAGCTTGGGGGCTTCGGACTTTTTCTGCACTTCCAGCAGACCCGTCAGCTGAGTCATCTGGGCCTGCATCTGCGCCAGCTGCTGGGCGAGGGTGCCGTTCTGGCGCACCCGCTGGCGAACCTTTTCGATGCCCTCAAAGTCCATCATTTCCAGCGCCGCCAGCGCGGCGTCGGCGTTGGCCGGGGCGAAAAAGCCCAGCTGATAGCACTCCTTGGCCGTCTCGTTCTGGGAGAGGCGTGAGAAGGTGGACTTTTTCTCCGCGCTCACCACGATGTCGAACACCGGCTCATGACTGCCCAGCTCCACGCCGCCCACGACTCTTGCAGGCTGGGCGCGGAGCACCTGGCCCGAAAAGCGGACGAACTCGCTCTCGCCGCTCTTGCCGGTGATGCGGAAGATGCGCTCCTCGTCGTAGAACTGCCTCATCAGCTCGATGATAAGGTAGCACTCTTTGGAAAATGCCCTGTAAGCGCTCTTGAGCATATCCCGGCTGAGCTTCGAACCCGCCTCCTGCAAGGCCGCGATGGCCGAAGCTGCCGTCACGCCGCCTGCGGTGCCGCCCTGGGTCATGTCGCGGTTTCCGCTGATCTCCTTCAGCTCCTCGATGCGGCTGTTGCGGTAGCTCAGGCTGTTGCCCTGCAGACCCGCCGTCTGCAACGGCCGGAAGCTGTCGTCGTTCAGGCGCCCCACCACATGGATGATGTCCCGCGACAGGTCCGTCAGCTCTTCCTCATTGACGCCCGCCGTGTCGCTCAGCACATACCGCTGGCGGGACGAGAGCAGGACATTCTCGTCCATGGCGTGGTTCATCTTGTCGATGGCGTTCTGGCACTCCTTCATCACATCGATGTACCCGAAGCCCGCCGGGCTGTCCTCTTCCATGAACAGCGCGTCGAACACAAAGGGATACTTGCCGTGGTCGTAGAAGCCTCTTTCGGCCAGCGCCGGGTCGTTCTCGCTGGCGTAGAGCACCACGCCATTGCAGAACTTGCAGTAGTGCAGGACGCTCCTGCCCTCGGGGGAGAGCTTTTTGTAGTACCAGTCCACCACGACGCTCTTGTCGCTGGTATCAAGGCCGCCGTCGTGGATGTAATGCGGCACGTCCAGCACGCTGGCAGTGTGTCCGGTCAGCTGGGGCCAGCGGCTTTCCAGCTGAGCCGTGTCGGCCAGACTCAGCGAGAAAAAGTGGGGCGACGCCTGAATATCGTCCACGCCCGGCTCCCAGTAGAGCATCAGCAGGTTCATGGGCCGGATGGCGATCTCGCCCACACCGCCCCGCTGCTCCGGATCCCAGAACACGCCTTTGACTCCGGTTCCCTGCTTGAGCTTGCGCCACCAGGTGTCGCTGTACACCTGCTCATAGTCAGCCTGTTCCAGCACCACGGGCAGCACGCTGGAAAGCGCCTGTGCTGCTGCCTCGTCGTCCTCGGCACGGGGCAGGACGTTGGGACTGGGGTAGTTGTCCATCGCGTCGGCATGCTTGTTGGCGATGGAATTGAACAACCAGCCGCTGGACGGCTGGGGTTTGCCCTCCATCATGGGGTTCTGGTAGTTCTTCCAGTGTCCCATCCGGAACCACAGTTCGTTGTCCACCAGACGCTTGTCCAGCGCGGCCTTGCCCGCCTTGTACCGCTGCAAGATCTGCGCAGCCTCAGCCACCTCTTCCGGCCCGATGGGCAGTTTTGTTGCTTCATCCATAGTATTCGTTTTTCTCCTTCCTGCCCTCTGTTGCAGGGCGCTGTCGTTTCCGTTCTGTCGGGCTTTGTTCATCCAGCTCAGACCTGCCCGTCACGCCAGTGGCTCTATATCCGATAAAACTTCGCCTTCCGATGCAGCTCCAGCGGGTCATCCAGCACCGGCGGGGCCGATGTATGCCGGGGCGGCGAGATGGGATTTTCCATCAGCACATAGCGGCACTCATCGTAGATGTGGTCTTCCTGCCGGGTGTCGATGTCCTCCACATTGCTCTCGTCGTACACGAGGTTCGGGATGGTGCGGATGAAGTGCTTGCAGGTATTGAACACCTGCAGCATCGGCCTGCCCTCGCCGTCGAAGTTCAGCCGGTAGTGCATCTGCATCTTGCCCGCCAGACGGGTGTGGTCGCCGGGCATCCAGTGCAGAAAGTTCGGCCCCCGCTCCATCATGG
>OKRY01001510.1_pt1 | contig 19005 bp, 14 predicted proteins | sample 1601121 | NCBI WGS metagenome assembly OKRY01 (sample SAMEA3541546, study PRJEB24748) | human gut metagenome | biome: human gut; feature: human-associated habitat; material: faeces | place: China | collected 2012
TCGGCTCCCGGCGGACAGATGCAGTGATTTCGGCAGCTGATGGACATATCCTCAACGGGTCTGATCGGCTGCTCTTTGGAGTACACGACCTTCAGCTTTTTGACGCCGCGCTTTTTCAGCTCCCGACGCATAACCTTTGCCAGCGGACAGACGGACGTTTTATAAATGTCCGCCACCTCAAACATAGCCGGATTCAATTTATTTCCAGCTCCCATGCTGCTGATGACCGGCACCTGTTTCTCCTGTGCCTCCATGACAAGCTGAAGCTTTGCCGTCACTGTATCCACTGCATCAATCACATAGGAGTACTTGGAAAAATCAAAATCAGCTTTCGTCTCCGGCAGATAAAAGCATTTGTAGGTGGTAACCTTACATTCCGGATTGATATCATGGATGCGCTCTTCCATCACGTCTACCTTATATCTTCCAACGGTTTTTCTGGTGGCTATGATCTGACGGTTTAGGTTGGTCAGGCACACCTTATCGTCATCGATGATATCTATGGCTCCCACACCACTGCGCACCAGTGCCTCCACAGCATAACCGCCTACTCCACCGACACCAAACACGGCGACTCTGGACTGTGCCAGCCGCTCCATGGCTTCCTTCCCAAATAATAATTCTGTTCTTGAAAACTGATTTAACATCGTATTTACCTTTCTCTAAATCATATGTACCAACGCCATGTACACCACCGTTCCCGCGGTGATGCTCAAAATGGAACTCTTCTTCCAGAGATGAAGCATTGCTGTCACCGCAACACCTGCAAGCAGAATCAGATTATCCTGAAGCGCAGACTCTGGAATACTCTTTAGGCAGTATACCACAAGAGTAGCCATAATTGCCATAGGAAATACCTTACCCAGATATTCCATCCGTTTTGGAAGCTCCCTCTTATTCAATAGAAGAAACGGCAATGCGCGCAGACCAAAGGTCAGCGCAGCCGGAACCAGAATCGACAATAAAATATGAATTGATCTCATTGTACTTGTTCCTCTTTTCCAGGTGTAAAAATCAACAGGAGCACCGTTGTTACAAGCAGTGATGGCAGCATAAACCGCGATGCGCCAAAGACCAGAAGAAATGCTGCTGCACTTGTCCCGCCAATAACTGCCGGAGCATGGTTCCTGCACTTTTTCCACTGATCGATCAGAATCGTAACAAACAGCGCCGTCATACAGAAATCTACTCCATCAAAATCAAAAGGAATCATCTGCCCCAAAAGTGCGCCCACCAAAGTCCCGCTCAGCCAGTATGCCCGGCTGAGCCACGCAATGTCAAACATAATCTGATGCCGGTCCAGATTCTCCGGATACTCCAGGGAACAGTACAGTGCATACGTCTCGTCTGTCAGAGAAAAGATCATGTACGGATAACGCTTTCCCATACTCTTAAATTCTTTTAAAAAGGTTACTCCATAAAACATATGGCGGCAGTTCATAGCCAGAGCCGTGAACGCAATAGTAGCAATCCCTGTTGCCGCGGAAAGGAACGATACCATAACAAACTGAAACGCACCGGTATAAACCGTGAGACTGACCAGATAAGCCCAATAAAATGGGAATCCGGCCTGGTTCATCATGATTCCAAATGCCATGCTTAAGAATAAATAACTGAACATGATCGGAACGGTCTTTCCCAGTGCGTATTTCAATTCTCGGTTCATCGGCAGGTTCCTCAGCTTTCATGTGTTCGAACGAAATTATAAAGCAATTAACCCACTATGTCAATATGTATTATGAATTCAAGCGTCGTATGAAAAGTTCCCTTTCAGGATGGTTAGCATTGACCAACTCCCGCTCTGTTGAGTAGAATAAGCAGAAGATAAGGGAGTAGTCGCCAGGCGCCAGCCTGGAGCAGAGTCAACACACTGGTGCATACGCATCTGGTTCTGCTTAATGCATAAAGATGTAGCAAATGATGAGACTTGTCTGCAGGATTTTTTCTGCAGACAGGTCTCTTTTTATATCATTCGGAAATTGCGTTTTATCATGCGGCATTCCACATAAAATGTATGAAAGAAACAGGAGGATTTTCCTATGTCGCTGATCGAATTATTTCTTCTGGCAGCAGGCCTTTCCATGGACGCCTTTGCCGTTTCCGTCTGTAAGGGCCTTTCCATGCAGAAGATGCGCGCAAAGCATGCGCTCGTAATCGGCCTGTATTTTGGCGGCTTCCAGGCCCTCATGCCCTGGATCGGCTATATGCTGGGCATCCGTTTCCAGGGTGCCATCAAAGCGTACGATCACTGGATTGCGTTTATCCTGCTTGGCATCATCGGTTTTAACATGGTGAAGGAATCCATGGACAATGAGACCGAGTCCTGTGATGCCTCCATCGATGTCAAAACCATGCTAATTCTGGCCATAGCCACCAGCATTGACGCACTGGCCGTCGGCGTCACCTTCGCATTTCTGGATGTCCGGATTCTGCAGGCAGTCAGCTTTATCGGCTGTACCACATTCATACTTTCCGTGATCGGCGTTAAAGTCGGCACTGTATTCGGAGTCCTCTACAAGTCCAAAGCAGAACGGACCGGCGGCATCATCCTGATCCTGATCGGCCTCAAAATTCTGATCGAGCATCTGTTCTTCTAAAGAACCGGTACTTTATTTTTTTTCGTTTTATTGGTACTGTTCACACATGTGTACCCAGTAACGTTTTTTCCTTACTGCGCCACGTTTTGCTATACATTTTTTCCCGATTATGGTATCATTTTCTGGTATTTTTACTATGAAAGAAAGGTATCCCTATGTTAAACACCATCGAATCCATCAACAACGTGATCAACAATTTCATCTGGGGAGTTCCTGCCATGATCTGCATCATCGGTGTCGGCCTTTATTTAAGCTTTGGCCTGCACTTTTTGCAGATCTGCAAATTCCCTTACGCAATCCGCGTGACCATCGGACGCATCTTCCGCAAGCGCAATGCCTCGGACGGTGCCATGACACCGTTCCAGGCGGTCTGTACGGCTTTGGCAGCGACCGTCGGCACCGGAAATATTGCCGGTGTAGCAGGCGCTATTGCCATCGGCGGACCGGGTGCTGTCTTCTGGATGTGGGTTTCCGCAGCCCTGGGCATGTGCACCAAATTCTCCGAAGTAACCTTGGCCGTCCATTTCCGGGAGACCAATAAAAACGGCGACCTGGTAGGTGGTCCTATGTACTATATCAAGAATGGTCTTAGCAAAAACTGGCATTTTCTTGCTGTACTATTCTCTGCTTTCGGAGTTTTAACAGTATTCGGAACTGGAAATGCTACTCAGGTAAATACGATCACAACAGCAATCAATTCTGCTTTGTTGAATTTCCACGTGATCAGTCAGTCTTCTGTTGGAACTGCGAATCTGATCATTGGTATCATTGTTGCAATTCTTGTAGCATTGATCTTACTTGGCGGAATCAAAAGAATCGGACAGGTAGCTGAAAGATTAGTACCTTTTATGGCATTTATTTATATCTTCTTTGCCTTAGGTGTTGTTGTTTTAAATATCGATCAGCTGCCTGCTGTTTTTGGTTCTATCATTAACGGAGCTTTCCATCCTACTTCTGTGACTGGTGGTATTGTTGGAAGTTTCTTTATGAGTATGAAAAAAGGTGTCGCACGAGGCATCTTCTCAAATGAAGCCGGACTTGGTACAGGTTCGATCGCTCATGCTTGTGCTGATACAAAAGAGCCTGTAAAGCAGGGACTTCTTGGTATCTTTGAAGTATTTACTGATACGATCTTAATCTGTACATTGACAGCTTTGGTCATCCTCTGCAGTGGAATTCCAATTGGATTTGGTGTCGATGCTGGTGCTGAACTTACGATCAGTGGATTCACTGCTACTTATGGAAACTGGATCTCCATCTTTACTGCGGTTGCGTTATGTTGTTTTGCATTTTCAACCATTATCGGATGGGGATTATATGGAGCTCGTTGTATTGAGTTTTTATTCTCCTCTAAGGTTATCAAACCTTTTATGTTAGTATATTCGTTAGTTGCGATCATTGGTGCTACTGTAGACCTTGGAATGCTTTGGAGTATCGCAGAAACATTCAACGGTCTGATGGCGATTCCGAACTTGATTGCTTTATTCCTTCTATCTGGAACTGTGGTAAAATTAGTAAAAGACTATTTTCATGAGAAATAGTTGCACACTCTTGCTTTTCCACTTCGTTTTGCCTGGTAAAGTGCCTGATCGGCGCGTTTATAGAGATCCATGTAGCAGTCCCCGTCTTGTGGGGCTGTGCTGATTCCGATACTGATGGAGATATTATTTCCTTTCAATTCGTCGATCTTGTATGCTTGTGTTTTAGCCAGCAATTCTTCTGCTTTCTTCATTGCTATATCCTTTGTCTGGATATTCTTCATAATGACTCCGAATTCATCCCCACCGATCCTTCCTAATATATCTCCTTCACGGAAAGTGCCTTTTAGAAGTTTCCCGAATTTCTGTAACACGATATCCCCGACTGCATGTCCATAGATATCGTTGATCTGCTTAAAACAGTCCACATCCAAAATCAAAAATGCATGGTACTTATTCTCATCTTCTGATAAAAGTTCATCCGTTAACTGCTCGGTTGTTTCTTTGTTATATAATCCTGTCAATGCGTCAGTTTATGCATATTTCAGTAATTCTTTGTTCCTTGTATGATTCTCATAAACAATATACAGGATCAATAAGGTCACCAAAACAATAAATACGATCATAAAGCTTATTTCGTAGTCTTCAATGAAGTTATATGACTGTTGTGCTGCCTGTTCTGGTAATGCATAACAGAGCATCCAACCATTGGCCCCCATTGGCATATATGCAAAGTAATGTCTTCTTGTCCCTTCTTTCTTGCTGTCTGCCGTTACAAGATTTTCTTTTCCTTCTTTAAAATCCTGTTTGATTTTCTTCACTGTTACTTTGTCTTTGATGATCCATTTGCAACAACATTTATAGAAATTATCTCTATAATCAAGATTCCAGTAAGATGTATCTCCTTCAAATGCAATGATTTCTCCGTTTTGCGCAATAATCATACTGCATCCTTGTCCATTAAAAAGATCTTCAAACAGCATGCGACTTAGAGCTGTTACGTCATAAGAACCTCCAAGAGCTCCGATCACTTTGTGTTTGCTGTTATATATCGGAACTCCTAACACAACTCTTGTTGATCCAGAAATACTACTATCTAATGGATCACTTAATGTTCTTTTTCCACTGATCACTTCTTTAAAATATCTTCGATGCGATAAATTCTTTATCAATCCATTGTCATAATGAGCATCCCCATTTGGCTTGATCAATGCAGTCCCACCAAAATCTGTATGTTTTGTGATCGACTTGATCAAATTCATATTCTTCTTTGCTAACAGATGGTCTGTCTTGCCAATCTCTTCTGCTAATCCATTTAAGTAATCATATTGAATATCTAATATTGTTCTTAAATGCTCACTCTGTCTGACCACGTTGTTCCTCATCGTGTTTTTTGATCTTTGTTCAACAGAACGTTTTATGCAAAAGAAGAAAACAAAAAGTCCTACGATGACTGCCGCTAAGAATATACTGATCACAGCCGCATATTTTTTAATCTGTGTCTGATTCTTCTTCATAACTTTGATTCTCCTTGATTCTATATCTGTATATATTTTTGTTCTATTTAACTATACCAAAATTTGCTATATCCGTCTATTTAATCCCGTGAAAATCTTTTCTATATTAGAATAAAAAAAGAGAAAACTTTCGTTTTCCCTTTTTTCACAATGTTTTATTATTCTTAAGCGTTTTCAAACTGGCTATTATAAAGATCCGCATAGAATCCACCCTTGGCCAGCAATTCTTCATGATTTCCCTGTTCCACAATGTCTCCGTGATTCATAACTAAGATCACGTCGGCATCTTTGATCGTTGATAAGCGATGGGCGATCACAAAACTTGTTCTTCCTTGCATCAGATTATCCATTGCCATCTGAATTCGTTCTTCTGTTCTTGTATCGACCGAACTTGTTGCTTCATCAAGGATCAAAATCTTTGGATCTGCTAAGATTGCTCTTGCGATCGTTAATAACTGTTTCTGTCCTTGGGAGATATTATTGCTTTCTTCGTTGATCTCCATATCATATCCACCTGGCTGTGTTTCAATGAAATGATGTGCGTATGCAGCTCTTGCTGCTCCTTGGATTTCTTCTTCGCTTGCATCTAATTTACCATAGCGGATATTGTCACGGATACTTGCATTGTAAAGCCATGTATCCTGAAGCACCATACCAAACATTTCTCTTAGGTCACTTCTCTTGAATTCTCTGATATCATGGCCATCTACTTTAATGCAGCCTCCATTCACATCATAGAAACGCATCAGAAGTTTGATCAACGTTGTCTTTCCAGCTCCAGTTGGTCCTACGATCGCAACTTTCTGACCTTCTTTGACATCGACGGAGAAGTCATTGATGATCGTTTGATCTTTGTTATATCCGAAGTTTACATGTTCAAATGTTACATTTCCAGCAAGTGTATCAACAGGTACCGCGTCTTTTTCAACTTCGATTTCTTCCTCTTCTTCCAGAAATTCAAAGACACGTTCTGCAGATGCTGCGGTTGTCTGCATCATGTTACCTACCTGTGCTAACTGTGTGATCGGCTGGCTGAAGTTTCTTACATACTGTAAGAATGACTGGATCTGACCTACCTCGATCGTCTTCTTGATTGCTAAATATCCACCTAATATTGTTACTGCTACATAACCTAAATTCCCAACAAACTGCATCAGCGGCATCATTGCTCCTGAGAAGAATTGTGATCTCCATGCAGAATTGTAAAGTTTTCCATTTACTTCTTTAAATTCTTCGATCACGCTTTCTTCTTTGTTAAATGCTTTGACAATGTTATGTCCACTATAGATTTCTTCTACCTGGCCATTTAACTCTCCAAGGTGTTTCTGCTGTGCCTTGAAATATGGCTGAGATTTTGACATGATCAATCCGATCAATCCCATAGATAATGGAAGTGTCAATAAAACTGCGATCGTCATCGGAATACTGATACGGATCATCATAATAAATACACCGACGATCTGTGTCGCTGATGTGATGATCTGTGTCATACTCTGGTTTAAGCTCTGCCCTAATGTATCAACATCATTTGTGACTCTTGACAATACTTCACCATAGGTTCTGCTTTCAAAATATTTCATTGGCATACGATGAATCTTCTCTGAAATATCTTTTCTCATCTGGTAACTGACATTGTTTGATACATGTGTCATGATCAGTCCCTGAATAAATGAGAAAATCGCACTTGCTACATATAAGCTTAACAACATCAATAAAATATGTGTAACTTTATCAAAATCAATTCCACTTCCACCAGATACTTTGCGAACCAGTCCTTTGAAGATCTCAGTTGTTGCATCTCCTAAGATCGTTGGTCCAACAATGTTAAACACGGTACTTGCAATGGCAAAAATGATTACCATAACGATTGGAACATAGAAACGTCTCATATATTTGATCAGTTTGACCATTGTTCCTTTTAAATCTTTGGCTTTCTCGCCTGGTGCCATTCCTCTGCCTGGTCCACCCATCGGACCTCTTCTTCGATTATTACTCATGGTCAGACACCTCCCTTGCTTTCTTAAGGTCATCTTCTGATAATTGCGATTTGGCAATCTGCTGATAAACCGGACAAGTATTTAATAACTCTTCATGAGTTCCTTTTCCTACGATATTTCCTTCATCTAAGACGATGATCTGGTCTGCATGAAGGATCGTACTGATCCTCTGTGCTACGATCAGTGTTGTACTTCCATTCGTTTCTTTCTGAAGTTCAGAACGAAGTTTCACATCTGTCTTATAATCGAGTGCTGAGAAACTGTCATCAAAAATATAGATTTCAGGATCTTTTGCAATAGCTCTTGCAATTGATAATCTCTGTTTCTGTCCACCAGATACGTTGGAACCGCCCTGTGCGATCGGTGAATCATACTTTTCCTCTTTCTCCTCAATGAAATCTGTTGCCTGTGCGATTCTTGCTGCACGTTTCACTTCATCGATCGTTGCATCTTCTTTTCCATATTTTAAGTTGGATTCGATCGTTCCTGAGAACAATACTCCTTTCTGTGGTACGTATCCGATCTTTTCACATAAATCATGCTGTTTTACATCACGGATATCCACCCCATCAACCAAAATACTTCCACGGCTGACATCAAAGAATCTAGGAATCAGGTTGATCAATGTTGATTTACCACTACCTGTACTTCCAATAAATGCGGTTGTTTTACCAGCTGGTGCTGTAAAGCTGATATTATGAAGCACTGCTTCATCTGCATCAGGATAGCAGAAATATACATTTTTAAATTCAACTTCACCTTTTTTCTCTGGTAAAAATTCTTTTGGTTCTTCTGGATCTTTGATCATGACTTCCATATCTAAGATCTCATTGACACGTTCTGCTGCAACCTGTGCACGAGGCATCATAATAGATACCATGGAGATAAATAAGAATGCCATAATGATCTGCATTGCATACTGGATAAATGCCATCAGATCTCCAACCTGCATCTTTCCTGCATCAATATTGGATGCTCCAACATATACGATCAGAACAGTTAAGCCATTCATGATCAGCATCATTGTTGGCATCATAAATGTCATAGCTCTGTTTACAAATAAATTTGTCTTCATCAGATCCATATTGGCTTTATCAAAACGTTCTTCTTCATGTTTTTCTGTACTGAATGCACGGATTACGGAAAGTCCAGTAAGAATTTCCCTTGTTACTAAGTTTAATCGGTCGATCAGTTTCTGTAAGATCTTAAATTTTGGCATCGCTACCTTAAATAATACAAAGATCACTAACATGATCGCGATCACACCGATAGCGATCGTCCATGTCATCTTCGCATTGGTTGTTAATACTTTGAAAATACCTCCGATTCCCATTAATGGTGCGTATACGACGATACGGAATAGCATCGTCATAAACATCTGAATCTGCTGGATATCATTCGTACTTCTTGTGATCAATGAGGCTGTTGAGAATTTATCAAACTCAGAGTTTGTAAACGACATAACTTTCTCAAATACTTTCTCTCTCAGAATACGACTTAATTTCGCAGCTAAACGTGCTGACAATAAAGTAACACTCACTGCTGCTGCCATGATCAAGAACGCAAGCCCGATCATCTTTGCTCCTGTCACTAACAGATAATGTGTCTGCATCTGGTCAATATCAAGTCCGATCGCTTTGTATTCTGAAGTCACAAAAGAAATCGCTGCCTGACTGATGATCGTATCTGGCATGTCTTTTGTATCCATGTTCTTCATCTGCGCCATCATTTTTTTCTGGCTCTTGCTTAAAGAAGCTGCTGCCTGTGGATTGGCCTGAATCTGTTTTGCCATCTGCGCTGACAACTTAAGCATTGCCTTTGACATACTCGTATCAAGATGTTCTCTGTCTTTTTTGGAGATATATCTTCTGACATATAAACGTCCGTCTTTATAATCTTTATATTTTGAATCTTTTACCTGATCTTTTGTATAAAGTTTATAAGCATCTTCCATATCATCTGCATCATCTTGTTTCATAAGAGATTTCAATGCCAGAAATGTTTCTTCTCTCATTACATCAGGAACTGCGTCTTCAATACCCTTCTGCTGAATACCAACATTGACGATATTGGAAGTAAATGTTGGTAATGTCAGGTCACAACTCGCCTGTAGGATCAGCAATAACACGATCGCAATGATAGGCACATATGCTTTTTTCAAATATCGAAATAATTTAAGCATCTGATTTTTCCTTTCTTTCTTTTTTTAGTATCTCTGTCTGTTCATCCAGACAATCACAAAATTTATTTAACAGTCTCTTGAGTTCTTCCTGCTCCTCTTTTGTAAAATACTCTTGAAGTTTTTCTTGTATCATGACAAATTTTTTATGACCGTCTTCACAGATACTTCTTCCCTTCTCAGTAAAATAAATTCTGCTTTTTCTTGAATCTTTTTCGTCTTGTTTTTTCTCTATATATCCATTCTTTTCCATTCGTCCAATCATTACGTTTAGCGTAGACGGCTTGACCTGCATCTTCTCGGCTAACTCTTTTTGTGTACAGCCTTCGCATTTTTTTAAATGAATGATCAGAGGCATCTGTCTCGGATGTATATTTTCTTCTTTCAAAAGCTGAAATCCATAAATCGCACTCTTATGATTCACTTTGCCGATCAAACTGTAAATTCCTTCACACTTCTTCATGTATGCTCCTTTCTTTACTTTGAGTATTTTAATTAGATAACTAATCATTAGACGACTAATCAAAATTCTAACATCATGTATACAAAATGTCAATAATTTCTGTATTTTTATCTCATATGGGATTTTATCAAAATTTTCTAAAATAAAAGAACCCTTCAGCTATCACATAAGCCAAAAGGTTCTTCCTTGTTTCATTTACATATTCGACTATTTCTTTTAACGAATTAAGCGTTTTTTCCGCAGCATTTTTTGTATTTTTTACCGCTTCCGCATGGGCATGGATCGTTTCTTCCAATCTTCTTTCCTTTTACAACTGTTGTTGAATTTCTGGATTCTTTGTATAACTCTTTTCTTCTTTCTTCTGTAAGAATGTCATCCCATTCCTTTAAGTTGTAAAGCCATTCTGCACGGCATCCAACCATGTTGTAATATAATTTCTCGAAGTCGATGTCTAAGCTTACCTGTGTATTTTCATCCATCTCTTCGATTGGGTTTGCTTCTTTTAAGCTGTCGTTGATCCCATCTAAGAATCCTACAAACATCTGTAATTCTGTCTCGTATTTGTCTGCTAATTCTTTCACTGTTCCAGATACAACTGTATCTTTGTCAGCTAATAATTGTTCGTAGATTCCTTTTTCAATGTTGAAGTAATTTAACCAGAACTGCTGTCCTTCTGCTGTTCTATCGTCAAATTTATATGCGTAATCACGCCATTCCTGTAATAAAGCCATATTCATTCCATCCTTTTCTTTTAAAAATGTTATTTTCCTTTGATACTATAACAAATCTCTGGCTCTTTTTCAACAATCGACAGCAATTTTACATAAAAATCCCCCATTCCACGGCTTCGCAGAGTGGGGGAATACTTAAGGGGAGGATAAGTATTTCTCTATCCAGTTCTTTTATTAACTGGATATTCTTATTATGTCCTCTCTTTTGCTTCTTATTCATTTTCTTTTATAAAATATTTTACTCTTTCAAAACACAATAATCTATGCTAGGATACCTCATAGGTATACATATTTACGAAAGGATGTTATGATGAAAAAACAAAAGCGTATGAAGCAGATCACAGCGATCCTGCTGATCGTGATATTGCTTGCCATCATCGGATCTACTATCTATTTTGCAGTGAGCGGAAGCCAGTTATTCTGGATGTCACTGTTTTTGATGTTTTTCTTTCCGATCTTTTTATGGGCAATGTCATTTTTGTATAAATGGAGTAAAAATAAGAACGAGCACTGATGTTTCATTTTCAGTGCTCATTTTTATTTTACTTTCTGATTCTTTCCAAATATTCTTTGATATTTTTCTCATATCCATTTTCCGTTGGTTCATAAAACGTTGTTCCAAGAAGCTCATCTGGAAGATACTGTTGTTTTACATAATGATCTGGATAATCATGCGCATATTTATATCCGATTCCATGTCCTAGTTTCGCTGCGCCTTTGTAATGAGCATCTCTTAAATGATTAGGAACTGCTCCGATCTTATGATTTCTGACAGATTCTAATGCCTGATCAACTGCCATATATGCTGCATTGCTCTTTGGTGCACTGGCTACATAAGTGACTGCCTGTGCCAGTATGATCCTTGCTTCTGGCATTCCGATCCGTTCCACTGCCTGTGACGCTGCAACTGCTACCTGTAATGCCTGCGGATCAGCATTTCCAACATCTTCGGATGCACAGATCATGATTCTTCTTGCAATAAATGTAACACTTTCTCCGGCATCGATCATTCTTGCCAGATAATAAATAGCTGCATCTGGATCTGATCCTCGCATACTTTTGATAAATGCAGAAATCACATCATAGTGATTATCCCCGTCTTTGTCGTATTTTGTCACTCTTCTTTGGATACATTCCTGTGCTACATCGATATCGATATGAATCTTTCCATCTTCAGCAGGTTCTGTTGTTAATATTCCAAGTTCGATCGCATTTAAAGCACTTCTTGCATCTCCTTCTGCCATATCTGAGAGAAAATCCAGTGCATCATCGGTGATCGTTGCTCCATAAATCCCCATTCCTTTTTCGTCATCTGTAATAGCTCTTACGATCAATTTCTTAATATCTTCTTTATCTAATGAGTGTAGTTCAAATACATTGGATCTTGAGATCAACGCCTGATTTACTTCAAAATACGGATTCTCTGTCGTTGCTCCGATCAAAATGATCGTTCCATCCTCTACAAATGGCAGCAGGTAATCTTGTTGTGCTTTATTGAATCTGTGGATCTCATCAATAAACAAGATCGTCTTCTTCTGATACATTCCAAGAGATTCTTTCGCATCTGCCACCGCTTCCTGCATATCTTTCTTCCCAGATGTTGTTGCATTCATCTGTACAAAATTTGCTTTGGTCGTATTGGCAATGACTTTTGCTAAGGTTGTCTTTCCTGTTCCTGGTGGACCATAGAAAATGATCGAGCTGATCTTATCCGCTTTGATCGCTCTATATAGTAATTTATCTTTTCCAATAATATGTTCCTGACCCACCACTTCATCGAGGGTTGCAGGTCTCATTCTCCCTGCTAATGGCGACTCTTTATCTTTATTTAATTCTCTTGCATATTCAAATAAATCCATAGTTTTCCTCCAGATTTTATCTTAGCACAGGGTATTGAGAAAATCTATGAATTATTCATACATTTTTTATAAATAAGACATGAATTTATCATATTCCTTTGCTATAATGAAAGAAGTTAATAACAAAGCACGGGTTAGGAGTTATCATGAAAAATACAGCAATTGAAAAACTTTCTTATACCGAAGTTACGAAAAATATCAGTCAAGCTGAATATAACCAGACACAGGAAGAATATATCCTGTCCAAATCTCCTGATAAATATATGATCAGTCTTCCGGTCAAGGTATTAATGTTTGAAGGAGCAAAGGACAGTTCCCCATTTACATATTATTTCTATATGGAGAATGATGAAGATCTCTATCTGATGCAGAGAAAGCGGAACGGATCTGTGGTAGATAAAACAAAGATCCCTTTGACCAAAGAACAAGGACAGAAGATTTTGGATGGTAATTATCAATTTTTATTAGACAGTGATGAACCATTACTTAATTCTCTTTATTTTCAGTTTACGGTAAATCAGCTGCATCCTTTGTATCGAAAAGAATGTACGAGAAAGATCTTTCATCAGAATCGTTTCTTAGATGAGATCGTGGATATTCATATCGTGAGAACACCTTTTGAAGAAGATCAGGATTTCTTCGCTACGCATGAGACGATACTTAAGGGTGGTAATAATAATGGATTACGACGAAATACCAGACAGTATCTGAATATGTCGAAGCCTATGAGTGAATTGTTGAATTATCAGAATTCTTTATTATAGGATCATGAGATTTACCTCTCATAGAAGATGAAGGGGTATTAGTCAGTTGGCTTTTGCGACTAATATCCCTTCATCTTTTTTATTCTTAATTATTTTTCTTTGGAAAATGCCAGATATCCTGCTCCAATCAACCCTGAATCTTCATTCAAAGTAGATTTTCGAACCTTCACATATGGCTTCATTACTCCATATACTTTTTCTTTTACTAAATTCTCTACTTCTTCAACAAATCCTTCAATTTTAAGGGCCACTGATCCGCCTAAGATGACAATATCCGGATCAGCATAACCATAGATCAGTGCGATAAAATTGGCAAGATAGTTTTTTGCATCTTTCATAATTTCGGATGCCTCTTTATTTCCTTTCATTGCCAGATCATTGACTTCGCCTGCATGATTTACTACAAGCCCTGCTCTTTTGGCTCTTTCTGTAATCGCTGTTCCACTGCTGATTGCTTCAATTCCACCTGGAAGAATATTTCCAATTTGAGGCCCATCCTGCATCATGATACTGTTTGCTACTTCATTTGCAAAACCATGTGCACCTAAATATATCTTTTTATCCATAACCAATCCTGCACCAAGACCTGTAGATACTGTGAAGTACTGCACAATTTTGCAGTCTTTTCCTTCACCAACAACTGCTTCCGCAAGTCCTGCCAGATTCGCATCATTATCTAAGTACACTGGTTTCCCAGTTTTTTCACTTAGCACTTTTGATATCTCCAGATTGTGCCATTTGCCATTAAGATTTGGTGGAGTCAGTACCTTTCCATTGATTAAGTCAAGCGGTCCCGGGCAAGACATTCCAATCCCTGTAATGTCTTTATCAAAAGCTTTTACAATATCACTTATTTTATTAAGTGTGATCTCTGGTTCTTTATTATCGGTAGAAAACTGCTCCCTGCTGACAATATTTAATTCCTCATCAATCAAGGCCACTCTTGTATTCGTACCTCCGATATCGATCGCTACTGCATATTTCATTTATTTTACCCATATTGTCACAAACTTGCAATGTGACAATTCCTTTACTGAAATTGTATTATTTTCAACCTTGATCTCTTCTGTCTTTTCTTCTTTCAGGTTTGTATAATATGCTTCTTTGATGTCAAAATTGAACTTAATCTTATCATCTAAATCCTTATGATCTTTTCCATTGTAAAGACGAATGATATATCCATCATCTTCTTCTGCCTTCTTCACAGCTGATACCACAAGATTTCCTTCTGTTTCGAATAAACTATGGATTTTGGCATTTTGTCCTTCAATTTCTCTCTGTGAGAAAATAAGTCTTCCATTTAAAAATTCTGCATATGTGTAGACTTCCAAGTTTGTATTATACTGTTTTGCCAGTGTATCAATATCACTATCGTTGATATCTCCTGCATAGCTTGTGAATCCAAAATTAAATTCCATCTCTTTTAATAACTGTGCTGCTGGTGTTTCAATGATTCTCTCACCACTGGCACGGCCTGGACGATATATAAGATTTTCTTTTCCCATAAATCCATAGGTTCTAAATAATGTCAGTCTTATCTTACTGTCATCTAATACTTCATATTCACGCACTCCCTGTGGAATCACTGCGATACCTGTTTTGCCATCGGTAAGTGATACATAAGACTGTGTTGGTTCAATGCTGATTGGTGGTTCCTGCCATGTAGACTGGTCATTTGCCCAGTTTGCAAGTTCCTGGATTCCTGCTTTCTTTTCTGTCTTATTATTCATGGATTCCATGTACAGCTTCATTTCTTTTTCATAATAGTTTGGACGTTTGATCAATCCAAACTGCTGGTCTGCATAATTAAATGCTGAAACGATCTGGCTGTCAAATAATACACATAATCTGTGGGATAATCCTTTATTATCAACTTTTACATTAAAATCAATGACTTTTGAATCTTTTCTAAGTGCAACTGTCATATCAACCAGCATTGTTACACTTACTTTTCCTTCTGCTCTCTCATCAAGATCTGCTGGAACTACCATATCAAAATGAATCTCTGCCTGATCATAAATATCACTTCCGCTAATCTTAACAGTACATTTTGATTCATTTGAAAATACTTCCATGTCTTTTCTTGGTGGTGAATAGTTAAAGCTGTCTCCATCATCACCATTTTCTACTAAGATTCCCTGATTTTTGTACGTCACATTATTTGCTTTATCTACGATTGTAAGAGAACCATTCTCTTCAACTTCAATTGTATAATATTTATTTTCAAGAACTTTTTTGTCTGCTGTTTCCTTATGACTGTCTTTTTGGGTATCAATACTATACTGCACGTATCCTAATGCTGGCACATCATTTGCCTTGATTGCCATTGTGACTTCAAGGACCTGATCTGGTACATAAAATTTTCTGGATGGATCAAGCATGATCGTCTGTGATAAAACATAATCTGTTAAATCTCTTGATTTAATGATGGTATAATCTACATCATTTCCCTTTTCATCGATAATTGCAAATTTGCCTCCAGGAACATAAGTCTTAACGATTACTGTATCTTTGCGTTTCTGTGGCAATGTATTGATGGCTGTAAATGTCATATCTGCATCATTTTTAACATTTGTCGCAATTAATCTTGAATGAAGCTCTACCAGATTCACAGCAATATCTCTTGCCTGTTTATATCTTACATACACATCTTCATTTGCCGTATCAGAAATACAGGAACCAATAGAATCATGTGCTGCATTTTCAAATAATAACTTCCAGATTTCTGCCACTGCTTCATGAGGATATTCATTTCCTAAATTATAAGAAATCGTCAGTAATGGTTCCATTACGTTTGTAACGTAATTTTGAATCTGTGTATTCATAACTTTTAGATCTGAACGTGAGGAAAAGATTGACTTATGAATTCTCATATGTTTGGCGATCACTAATTCCCCTTGTACTTCTTCTAATTCTGGATTCTCACTTTTCACATCTTTGATATAGTCTTCAATACAACTGATCACATATTCATTTTCTGGATCTTTTTCATTTCTTTCCTTTACAAGCTGTGGAAGATTGGTTCTGACTGGTGCCTGATCAAATCCATTTGGGAAATAGATATGTCTTGTCGCACTGCGCCCTCCTGCTTTTTCAAGGCATTCTTTCTGCCAGAATTCTTCATTTTCTTCTGGTTCTTCTGGAATATTTCCACCAATGTAATATCCAAATGGAATCTGTGTTGTAAATACTACACTTCCATCATCACCACGCCAGTTATAGTCTGTATGTTTAACCATATCATCACTCACACCACGCCAGAACAGAGTATCTTCGATTCCAAATTGTCTGTAAATCTGTGGCATATTTCCTGATTGTCCAAAAGAATCCGGTACATAACCTACATTCATGTATTTTCCAAAGCTTTCGCATCTCTTCATTCCATAATACATATTTCTTACGATGCTTTCCCCGGAAATCACTAACTGGTCTGTCTGTGTATACCAAGGTCCTATCACTAATCTTCCATCATTTACAAGCTTTGAAATACGTTCCTTATCCTGTGGTCTCCATTTAATATAATCATCTAATAATGATCCCTGTGCATCTACCATAAAATATTTAAATTCAGGATCATTTTCTAATGTATTAAGAACATCTCCTAAATCTTTCATAAGATATACTTTGGATCTTGAAGTTGTAAAATACCATTCTCTATCCCAATGTGAATGTGGTATTACGTGTATTTTTCTTTTCATTCTGATTCCTTTCTTATTGTAAAATGGGCAGAGGCAAAAAACTTAGCCCCTGCCCATTTACTGAGTTATTTATTTGTTGTAAACTTATTTTCTATTATTTTATTTTCTATTTGATATCTTCGAAAGTGATTTCAATTTCATCAACATCAATATCTTCTGATTCACCTTCATCTCCTTCAGTGAAATCAACTACTAATGTAGCAAGTAATGCGATGATCAGTGCTCCTACAAGAATACCTACAAGGTAAGCCCAACCATTTGTAATTGAAACAAATCCATAAATTCCACCAACTGGAGGAATATCACCTTTTGCTCCTAAAAGTGAAATGACTGCTGTACCTACTGCTGCACCAAACATGTTAATTGGAATTAAGAACTGAGGTTTTACAAGTGTAAATGGAATTGCTCCTTCTGTAATTCCTACAAATCCCATTGCCCAGTTTGATTTTCCTGTTTCTCTAAATGCTTCTGAGAATCTATTCTTTCTGATAACTGTTGCGATTGCATATGCAAGTGGAGGCATACAGATTGCTGCATTGATAAATACGTTTGGCTGATAAATTCCTTCTGCCATTAATGCGTTTCCTGCCATCCATGCTGATTTATTGATTGGTCCACCCATATCACTGGCGATCATTGCTCCAAGAATTAATGCCATTACTAACTGTGAGCTCTGGTTCTGGCACATTGAACTGATCCATTTTACAAGCCATGTGTTAATTGCTGCAAGTGGTGTTGCAAGTATAACACCCATGATAACTGCTACTAATCCTGTCGCGATCAATGGGCAAACAACCAGTGGCATTACTGAATTCATTGATTCTGGTAATTTAATATGTTTTTTCGCCCATTTTACTGAATACCCAGCAATAAACGCTGCAATGACAGCACCTAAGAATCCTGCATATGTACTAGATGCAACTGCACCACCGATCAAACCTGCTCCAATTGCTGGTTTATCCGCAATACTGTAAGCAATGAATCCTGCTAATACTGTATTAACCATTCCAATACCTGTCCAACCTACATTTTCAATTAACTTCATTATATGCCAGATTCCTGTTCCATCTGCATATGGATCTAATGAAGTGATACCAAAACATAATGCAATAAGCTTTGGTATTGCAACTACTAATGATGCTCCGATAATAAGAGGAAGCATGTAGCCGATACCAGTCATCAAATGACCTTTTGCGTCTTTAAAAAATTGTTTCATGTCTCTTAATCTCCTTTTTTATTTAGTTATCTTTTGTATTTTTTACATATATGAATATGTATTTTTCTTTTGTAATTAAACATTAATTGTTTAATTCATCTTTTGTGTATTTCAGTAATTTTATCTTTTGTATTTAGTATTTAGTTTTATCTTTTGTATTTAGTTTTGTAAAAAATTTGTCTTTAGTATTTTTTGATTATCTTTTGTACTTCATCTATCTAAAAATACTTTTTGGCTATTATTTGCTAACTGCTGCAACGCATTTCTTTAATACAGCTTCAGGTGCCTTAATGCAGATATTAATATCTACACGGATAACCTTCTTGCCTTCGAAACGGTCCATGCCAACAATCTTCTGGTCAGAAGCGATAATTACGAAATCAGCTGCCTGAGCTTCTTCTTTTGTAATTTCGTTAATCTGTCCCATACTACCCTGCTGTTCCATCTTCACATCATAACCTAATGCTTCACCAGCTTTTTCTAAAGCCTTAGCTGCCATTGGTGTA
>OKRY01001511.1_pt1 | contig 19003 bp, 16 predicted proteins | sample 1601121 | NCBI WGS metagenome assembly OKRY01 (sample SAMEA3541546, study PRJEB24748) | human gut metagenome | biome: human gut; feature: human-associated habitat; material: faeces | place: China | collected 2012
GCGGCCGCCGCACGGATTTCCTGCCCACGCTCTTTGATTGGGCGGATGCTGATATAATCGCATTTCTCGTTGTACTTATCGTTGTTCTTGCGTTTGGTTTCGGATACTGGCATAGCGTCCCCTCCTGTTGTTCAGACACAGCTATTATACCCCAAAAGGCCGCAACACGCAACTGTGCAAATTGCACACAGCACGCAACAGGATTTTGTATAAAACGCAGAAAACACGCAATAGTGCTTGACGGTTGCACTGTTGCGTGCTATCATTCAAACGCAATTAGCAGCACGCAACAGTGCTTTTCAATCTTCTGGAGGTTTTCACCATGACAAACAACGAAATCATTTTTAACGCCGTCCGCACATCTTTTACCCCTGCTCAGCTCTCCCAGCTGGTAGCCGCCACCTATTCCACCGAACAGCGTACCGCTTATGCCGCCCGCGTCACCGTTTCCCCTGACGGTGACAAATCCCCCTACGAAGTCATTTCCGCCCTCATGGCCGCCGATTCCTTCCACACCTTTGCCGAGTGGAAGTCCCTAGGCTACTCCGTCAAAAAGGGGCAACACGCCGCCCTCTGCTGCCAGCTCTGGCGCTACACGGACAAGCCCGGCAAGTCCGCTCAGGAAGCAGGCGCAGACCCCGACCGCCCGGATCCCCATTTCTACCGCACAAAGGCTTATTTGTTTCACTTCCTGCAAGTGGAGAAAATCCGTTAATTCGCCCCGGGACACCCCAGCCGGGCCGCACCCGTCAAAGCGGCCCAGCCCCAGGGAAAAATAAAATGGAGGAATCAACCATGTCTAAAAAGCCCGTTTCCAGTTTCGTTTTCGCATCTGTCCAGCGCACCCTGAAAGCCGCCCCGCGCATCGGCTGCGAAATCGATACCGACGGCAATATCTACGTCTACACCGGCGCCATCTGCTACCGCATGACCTCGGCGCAGTATGATTTTATTGCCCGCCCTGTTACTCTCTGCCCCGCCGGAAATTTCACAATCCGCGATGGTCAACGGGAAGACACTGCTTCCGCTTATGTAACGGACCTCTTCCGGAAAACCTTCCAGGAGACGGCGGCCATCCCCGTCTTTGTGACTGTCCCATCTTCTCCCCGGTAGATCTCGGCAACAACATAGAAATCATCTATCTTGTTGATGTTCGTCACATACTGATACTGATAGAGATATGCGGCAGCGGATTCATCAAAGCTTCCGGATGCTTCCGTTATTTTACCACTTTCTATGGCATAATTCACTACTTTTGTCACGGCATCCTCCGGCATAAACTCCGTGTTCATGACCAGATTGTAGCTTTTCTCCACGATCTCGCTCTTTCTTCCTTCCGCAATGCGGATAAACCGGAAGACTGATTTGCCAAGAGGCATGGGGATCGGTCCATTATACACCGTGGAATTCTGCGTAGGATCGGAACCATCCGTTGTGTAATAAACATCATATCCGTCGGTCACCTCGATATTGATTGGGAATTCATAATCCCCACTGACCGCCGTTACCTCCGGAGCACTCAGTTCCTCGATCTCAATATGGTAATTTTTGGTAACCACTGGACTACTGATCCCATTCTCATTGATGTAGACGGCTTTGATACAGTAATCACCGCTCTCTAAAAGGATGGGTGCCGTATACAGCAGACTGTGTTCTCCCGGTTCGGTTTCGTCGGTAGTATAGTAGATCTTACCACTTCCGAAAGTTGTCAGTTTCAAAGGCTGGAGGCTGGTATAATATCCCTCCTGCAGACTGAATTCCGGTTCCATTGCCATATAGCTCTGGTATTTACTCATAATATTTACATTACCACAGTTCAACAACAGATCATTAATGGTCTTATAATCTTCCCTGGCCGCATAGATGGCGATCAGCTTTCCATAAGCACTTTCCAGTTGTTCGGAAGTAGCTGCGGCATCCGCAACAATCTCCCGAAGCAGATATTCATATTCCATTTTGTTGTTCTTCTGAAAATAAATATCCGCCAGTTCAAATTTTAAGGTGATGTTCCCCGGATCGATTTCCAGCGCACGTTCATAACAGGTAGCCGCCTGATCGTATTCCCCGGAAGCTACATACTCTCTCGCACTCTTTATCTGATATTCAGCGGAATGATAGTGAGAATAAGAGATTCCGAAACCGGTACATACCACCGCTACTACCGCAAGCACCAGGATCAGCACAATGAATTTCCAGCGAAAGGGATGTTTTGCCGTATTTTCCAGCGGTTCTTCATCCCAGTCCTGCAATTCCGTCATGCTCTGCTGTGCATCCTGATCGTCCGTGGCATCTTCTTCCGGTGTCATTTCCCTGGCAATATCATGCAGAGTCTGCTCCATATTGTATTCAATTTCCGGTTCAAAATCGGGAACAATATGGATATCCTCCCCGCAGTGCTCGCAGTAAAGCGTACCTTCTTTCATTTCCGCCCCGCAATTCGGACACTTCATATAATTATCCTCTTACTGCCTGCAAGGATACCGATTCCAGGCAGTTATTCATCAGCATAGCTATGGTCATAGGACCTACGCCGCCGGGAACCGGAGTAATGGCGCTGCATACAGGCTCCACACTGTCAAAGTCCACATCACCGCACAACTTGTTTTCTTCGTTGCGGTGAATTCCCACGTCAATGACAACCGCACCCTCTTTTACATATTCTGCCGTGATCATTTTCGGCTTGCCGACAGCCACCACCAGAATATCCGCTCTTTTGGTTACTTCTTTCAGATCTTTGGTACGGCTGTGAGCCACCGTCACCGTACCGTTCTCCCGAAGCAGCAACAATGCCATGGGCTTGCCGACGATATTACTTCTGCCTACCACCACACACTCTTTTCCGGCGATCTCAATACCGGAACGCTTCAGCAGCTGTATGACTCCTGCAGGAGTACAGGACACAAAGCCCGGCTTGCCGATGCAGAGTGCACCGACATTCTGGGGATGAAATCCGTCTACATCCTTTAAAGAAGAAATGGAATCCAGTACCTTTTCTTCGTCAATATGTTTCGGTAACGGCAGCTGCACCAGAATGCCGTTGACATCGGTTCTGTCATTTAATTCCCGGATCAGCTCCAGTAATTTTCCCTCTGTTGTCTCCTCTGGAAGTTCATATGCCAGAGACCGGATACCTACATATTCGCAGGCCTTTTTCTTGTTGCGGACATATACGGAAGATGCGGGATCCGCACCTACCTGGATCACCGCCAGCGTTACTTCGCAGCCCTGCTCTTTTAACCCTGCGACTTTTTCTTTGACTTCATCTTTAATCTGTGCGGAAATAACTTTTCCATCTATTAACTGTGCCATGAGACACTTTCCTCCTTACTAGAACAATCCTACGATCCTGCCGCTGTCATCCACATCGATATTGTAAGCAGCTGGGGCCTTGGGCAGGCCGGGCATGGTCATGACCGCACCGGTGAGCACTACAACAAAACCGGCACCGGCAGACACATAGACCTCTCTTACATTCAATTCAAAACCGGAAGGTCTTCCCAGTAACGTAGGATCATCTGACAGAGAATACTGGTTCTTTGCCATACATACCGGCAGATCACCAAAGCCAAGTTCCGTCAGTCTCTTTAACTGTTTTGCTGCCGCCGGAGCAAACACTACATCAGACGCTCCGTAGATCTCCTGCGCGATCTTTTTGATCTTATCCTGAAGAGACAGTTCATTTTCATATAAAACATGGAAGTGGTTCTCTTTTTCGTCGATTGCTTTTAATACTTTGTCAGCCAGAGCGATTCCACCCTCTCCGCCTTTCTCCCACACTTCGGAGAGTGCGAACTCACAGCCTCTTGTCTCACAGAATTCTCTGACATAAGCGGTCTCCGCCTCACTGTCGGTGATAAAAGAGTTCAGGGTAACCACTACAGGCACACCATATTTCTGAAGATTCTCAATATGTTTCTCCAGATTCACAATACCTTTTTTCAACGCTTCCAGATTCTCTGCTCCCAGATCCGCCTTTGCAACGCCACCGTTGTATTTCAGTGCACGGATGGTTGCTACCAGTACCACTGCATCAGGAGTAAGTCCTGCCTTACGACATTTGATATCGAAAAATTTCTCTGCTCCCAGATCCGCACCGAAGCCGGCTTCCGTGATGCAATAGTCTGCCATCTTCATGGCTGCCTTAGTAGCTCTGACGGAGTTACATCCGTGAGCGATGTTGGCAAACGGACCTCCGTGTACCAATGCGGGAGTATGCTCTAAGGTCTGGATCAGATTGGGCTTGATGGCATCCTTTAACAGTGCTGCCATGGCACCGACTGCTTTCAGCTGGCCGGCGGTCACCGGCTCACCCTGATAGTTGTAAGCCACAACGATTCTGGACAGGCGCTCCTTCAAATCCTTCATATCGTCTGCCAGACACAGGATCGCCATGATCTCACTGGCTACGGTAATGACAAAATGATCCTCTCTGACAAAGCCGTCTGTCTTGTTGCCAAGTCCTACCACAATATTACGAAGGACTCTGTCATTCATGTCCTCACAGCGCTTCCACACAATCTGCCGGGTATCGATGCCCAGATCATTGCCCTGCTGGATATGATTGTCCAGCAGCGCAGCCAACAGGTTGTTGGCAGAGGTGATGGCATGAAAATCACCGGTAAAATGCAGATTCAGTTCATCCATAGGCACTACCTGTGCATAGCCGCCGCCGGCAGCTCCACCTTTGATACCAAAGCAGGGGCCTAAGGACGGCTCTCTGAGCGCAATTACAGCCTTTTTGCCCATTCTGCCGAAAGCTTCTCCCAGCCCAACAGTGGTCGTGGTCTTACCCTCTCCTGCAGGAGTTGGGTTGATAGCTGTTACCAGAATCAGTTTTCCATTGGGACGATCCTGGATCTTACGTAAAAATTCTTCGGAAAGCTTTGCCTTGTATTTTCCGTAAAGTTCCAGGTCATCTGCTTCAATGCCAATACTTTCAGCCACTTTGGTGATGGGCTCCATTACCGCTTCCTGTGCGATTTCAATATCTGTTTTCATGTCCTTTTTCCCTCCGTTTATTCAGACAGTCTCGAACGAATGTCAGATTTCCTCCAACAGCTGTTCGAACTGTTCCATGCTCATAAGTACTTTTCTGGGTTTAGTGCCTTCTTCTTCACCTACCACGCCGTATTCGCAAAGCTGATCCATGATTCTGGCAGCACGGTTGAAACCGATTTTCAACACACGCTGCAGCATGCCGATGCTGGCCTTGTCTTTATCAATAATAAACCTTGCGGCCTCCTCAAAATATTCGTCTCTGTCGTTACCGCCACCAGAGCCGCTTCCGGAGGAACCACCTGACGAGCCGATATTTTTGATCTTCTCTTCAATATCTTCTGCATAGTTGCTATAGGTATTGCCCAGTGCCTGGTTCTTGAGATAATCCACCACATCGGATACTTCCTTGTCGGACACAAAAGCGCCCTGTACTCTGGCCGGTTTGGAATAACCCTGCGGGTAGAATAACATATCGCCTTTACCAAGCAATTTCTCCGCACCGTTCATATCCAGGATCGTTCGTGAATCCACACCGCTGGATACGGAGAATGCCACACGGCTGGGCATATTGGCTTTGATCAGTCCGGTGATGACATCCACACTGGGTCGCTGGGTAGCGATGATCAGATGGATACCTGCGGCTCTGGCCAACTGTGCCAGACGACAGATAGATTCCTCCACTTCGCCGGGGCATACCATCATCAGATCCGCCAGCTCGTCCACGATAATGACGATCTGCGGCATCTTCTTCGGTGCTTCCTCTCCTTCCGGAACAGGCATAGTCTCTATTTTCTTGTTATACCCCTTCAGATCACGGACATTATAATCGGCAAACTTCCGATAACGGTCTTCCATCTCACTGACGCCCCAGTGCAATGCAGCAGATGCTTTCTTGGGATCTGTCACTACCGGGATCAGCAGATGAGGAATGCCGTTATAGACACTCAGTTCCACGACCTTCGGATCCACCATGATCAGTTTCACATCATCCGGATGCGCCTTGTACAAAATACTCATGATCAGCGTATTAATGCATACGGACTTACCGGAACCGGTAGCTCCGGCGATCAGCATATGAGGCATCTTGGCAATATCCGCCACCACAGTCTTGCCCGCGATATCCTTACCTACGGCAAATGCAATATTGGAATTAAACTCCTGAAACTCTTTGCTCTCTAACAGATCCCGGAGTGCTACTGTCATGTTCTCTTTGTTCGGGACTTCGATACCGATAGCTGCCTTTCCGGGGATCGGTGCCTCGATACGAATATCCGTTGCCGCCAGATTCAGCTTGATATCATCTGCCAGGCCTACGATCTTGGATACCTTTACGCCCTGTTCCGGCTGTAGTTCATAGCGGGTAACACTGGGACCCTGGCTGATATCGGTAATCGTTACCTTTACACCGAAAGTATTTAACGTCTGCTGCAAGCGCATGGCGGTCTCTTTCAATTCTCTGGAGGAATCTCCGGTAGCTGCTTTTCCCTTCTGTAACAGGCTCAGAGGCGGAATCCGGTATTCTGCTGGAGGCTGTTTGGCCGCTTTCGCAATATCCTTATGTATCTGATCCTCTGCCAGAGAATTACCCTTTGGCGGCTCCGGTGCCGTGATTTTCGGTCGTATGCGACTTTCCGCCGTTGCTGTCTCTGCAGGTTCCCGCACGACAGGCTCAGTCTCCGGGATATCTTCCTTGTGAATCCGGATAGATTCCGCCTGAGGTGTCAGGAGTGCTGCCTCCTCCTGCCAGGATTCTCTGCGTTCAAAAGGTTTTTTGAAGGTAGCAGCACTGGTCACTTCCTCCACGGGGATCTCCTCGTAAGGTTCTTCTGCTGCGGCCTCCTGCATGGTCACCTGATGCATTCCCGTTACCTTGATCTTATCAAAATCGCTGGAAGTCACTCTGGTCTCTTCCACAACAGGAATCTCCTGTGCATCCTCTTCATAAACGATCTCATGAATATCTTCCCGTCTTCCCACAGGCTGTGCCTCCTGCTTTTTCAGGGAAGTGTCCATCATAACACCGCTGACTTTTTTCTCTCTGCGGGGAATGGCGTTTAAGATCTGCTCATTCTCTTTCTCTTCCGCACGGAGTCTGCGCTCTTCCTCACGGATCCGTCGTTCCTCTTCCCGGATACGACGGGCTTCCTCTCTCTGGGAATTACGTTCCTCCTGTTCCTGTCTGCGGATCTGTGCATTTTCCCGTCTGCGCACTGCATCCTCTCTGGACAGTTCCCGGATCCGGTCACCACCGTTTCGCATACTGTTTAAGAAAGAACGCTCCGTTACCAGGATCAGACTGATCACAGAACACAATAAGACCACCAGAACCGTTCCTACCGTCTCCAGATAATGCAGCAACAGATAGCAGATACTTCCTGCCAGAATACCTCCGCCCTTTTTACCGGTACTGCAGTTTGTATATAACAGTTTGATATCATACTGTTCCATAGAGCCGGCAGTCCTGGCGATCAGATCACAGATCACACCGAGCATCAGAAACAATACGACACCTGCAATCATTTTGCGTACAGCGGTAGGGTTCCCCTCATTGGCGAACCAGAAAGCCACAGCCAGAAATATCACAATAGGTGCTATATATGCAGTAAATCCAAAGATACCGAATAAGACCCCGCTGACCGCATTGCCGACCGGGCCGATAATACCAAAATTACAACAAAATAATATCACCATTACCACAAACAAAACGATCAGACCGATCTCATGGAACAGTTCACTGTCCTGTGCTGTTCTCTGCGCCTGCCTGCTGCGGCTGTTTGTGGTACTTTTTCTCGTCCTATTGGAAGATGATGTTCTTTTGCCTGATGAAGATGCCATGTCATCATACTCCTAACTTCATTATAGTCATAATTAGAAGTATATCATTTTTCCATGGCCTTGTCATCCCTTTTTCTGTTCCCTTCGATCATCTTCCGAAGCCTGCAGATGGCCCGGTCGATACCTCCCACTTCGTCAATAATACCGTGGTTCACCGCTTCTTCTCCCACCAGAATGCTTCCCACATCCTTCGTTAAGAATCCGGTCTCCATCATGAGTTCTTCCAGTTTTGTCCGGCTGATTTTACAGTGTTTGCATACAAAGCCCGTGATCCGGTCCTGGATCAGTTTAAAATATTCAAAGGTCTGGGGCACACCGATCACCATGCCATTCATTCTTACCGGATGTATCACCATGGTTCCAGTGGGTACGATGAAGGAATAGTCACAACTCACCGCAATAGGCACCCCGATGGAATGACTGCCACCCAGCACCAGGGATACGGTGGGTTTGCTTAAAGATGCCAGCATCTCTGCAATAGCCAGTCCCGCCTCCACATCTCCGCCCATGGTATTTAAAAGTACCAGCACACCGCCAATTTCTTCACTGTCTTCGATGGCTGCCAGTTGTGGCAGGATATGCTCATATTTCGTAGTCTTCGAATTACCGGAGAGATTATCATGCCCTTCGATTTCACCGATAATGGTCAGCAGATGGATCTTTTCCCCGGATGCCGCATCCGACAGCGTCAGTTGTCCCGTTTTTTCAATTCTTTCGTCTCTGTGTTCTTCCGCCTCGGTCTTCGGCGCTTCATTCTTGTTTTGATCGTTATCTTTCTGATTCTGCATGGCCTGTTTCCTCCCTGTTCCGATGATTATAAAAACAAAAAGACGATACCCGGGCTTTTGCCTTTCGTATCGTCTTTTAGTATATCCGCTTTTTTATTGTTTATGTTTAATGATCAAAATCATCGTCATCCGCTACCGGATAATCAAAATCACTGTCATCATCACCGTTCAGCTTATAATCCAGTACCTTAGGCACATGCTTTTTCGGCAGGGGCAGTGGATTTTCGATCAGCTGTATTTTTTCCGTTTCTACAGGTTCTTCCTGGAAATCCGCTGGCTCTTCCTCCGGGAATTCCTCGGTCTCCAGATCTTGTACTTTCAGTCGGCGTTTTGTGGAAGCAGCTCCCACAGGAACTGCCTCAACGGTCTCAGGCAGCACCCCTTTGACTTCCCGCAGCAGTTCCATTTCGTACGGTAGAACCGCCTGTACTCCTGCGCCGGCAGCTACTGCCAATAACAGATACCATAACGTAAGTCCCGGCATATCTTCACTCAGCATTCCGCAGCCGTTTAAGATTCCAAGTGCCAGCGCCAGAGCAATCCACACGGACTGTCTCTCGTGTTCTTTCCTGCACCAGTAACTGAATGCGCCGCATGCAAGGATCGTAACCATAACGGCAGCTATAATGACCGTGGCCACCTTATCAGGCACATATGTATGAACTGCCGGCTGTTCATAGAGGGCGATCCATGTGAATCTTCCCGGGGAAAAGACTTTCCACCATGCCAGAAGTATATTTTCCATCTTCTTTCCGCTGCCCACGGCATCCAGAGCGATGCAGGCAAAAAATGCCACCACTGTACCAAATAATCCCAATGCTCCGGCACAGATTCTGCGCATCCATTTTACCTGTTGCTTTGTCTCCAGAAAAAATACAGAAAACACTACGAGCAGCAAGAGCAGTCCTGCGACATCCAGGTAGCCCAAAATTCCTATAACAATACCGCTTAAGAAAAATCCACCCACGGAACGGATACCGGGGGTGTCTCCCCGCCCCCTGAAACTATCCAGTGCTTCCACGCACACACACAGACCAATCATCCACAATAACTGATATAACGGTTCCGGTCCCAGAATCACTGCTCCAGACAGAACAGGGCATAACATCCAGTACGCAAGAGATACCACTGCAGCCACCATACCGGTCAGTTTCCGTACCGCAAAATATAAAAAGATTCCGGTCAGGATCTGCAGCACAATCTGCAATACCAGCGCCGCTGTCATTTTATTACCCAAAAATACCAACAGCCCGTGCAGCACCTGCAGATAAAAGTATACCGCACCGTGTACCACCTGAGGAATCCGCGTGGTCTCGGTGACTTTCACCGCATCGAACCAGATGTTACCGGCCGCCCCGGAGATATCGTACTGCATACTCTCTCTTACACGAAGTGTGATTCCCACAGCAATCAGAGCTACTACAGCCAGTCCCTCGATAATCAGTTTCACCTGCCCTGAACCTTCACCGTTTTGTGCCCATTTTACCCACAGAAATCTATGTAACAGAAAAACAACCAGCCCTGTCATCGCAAGCCATACACCTGCGATAACAAGGCCGATTGGGCGGGAACCACCTTCCGGCAGGAGCATGACCATTGTCGTGCCCACCAGTACGGTTCCCGCTGTCAATGCATAAATGAACCACAATATAACACTTAAAATGCCTTTTTTATAATTCATTATTTCAGTACCTTTTCGATGTTATATCTGGGACGATGTTTTACCTCAATGTAAATCTTGCCGATATACTGGCCCACCAGTCCGATGGCCATTAACTGAATACCACCCAGGAACCAGATGGACAGGATCAGGGAAGTCCAGCCCGGTACCACATGTCCGGTACAATAAGAGATCAGCGCATAAATAGCTGCCAGAAGGCTTAAGGCCACAATGATCATACCGGCACCCAGGATCATACTGATAGGCTTCACACTGAAGGAAGAAATACCGTTGAATGCCAATGCAAGCATCTTCTTCAGAGGATACTTGGACTCACCGGCCACTCTTTCCTTACGGTCATAGTATACACAGTCCGTCTGATAACCGATCAAAGGCATCATACCTCTTAAGAACAGATTGGTCTCCTGATACTTGGAGAACTGTTCTACCGCGCGCTTGGACATCAGTCGGAAATCCGCATGATTGTAAACAGTCTTGACCCCCATCATTTCCATGACTTTATAAAATCCCTGCGCCGTGGTACGTTTGAAGAAAGTATCGGTCTTACGCTCCTTACGGACACCGTATACGATATCACAGCCGTTGTGGAACTTATCGATCATTTCCTCGATCACAGCTACATCATCCTGCAGATCTGCATCAATGGAAACCGTCACATCAGACAGATCCATGGCAGTGATTAGTCCGGCAGTCAGTGCGAACTGATGTCCCACATTGCCGGCCAGCTTTACACCGCATACCTGCACCGGATGTGCCTGATGCTCTTCTTCGATCAGCTCCCAGGTACGATCCTTACTGCCATCATTTACAAACAGAATAAAACTGTCTTCCGCGATCTTTCCCTTATGGATCAGATCATCCAGCACACCCCTCAGTGCCTCGGAAGCAATCTTTAACACCTCTTCTTCATTATAACAAGGAACTACAATTGCAAGTTTCTCCATGCTGTTACCCCTAACCTTTCAATTTATTCGTCCCAGTTATGATATACTGCCTGAACGTCATCATCATCTTCCAGCAGTTCCAGGGTTCTCTGTAAGTTCTTCACTGCAGTCTCATCGGTCAGTGTTACATAATTCTGGGGAATCATGGTAACTTCTGCACTGATCATGGGAATTCCGGCATCTTCCAGAGCCTTGCGTACCTCTTCGAAGTTATCGGGATCAGTCAGGATCTCGAAGCTGTCATCCTCTTCGGAGAAATCTTCCGCTCCGGCATCCAAAGCGATCATCATCAGATCGTCCGCTTCCATATCACATTCTTCCTTGTCCACGATGATCTGTCCCTTCTTATCGAACATAAAGGATACACATCCGGGAGTACCTACATTACCCTGTCCCTTGGTGAATGCGCTTCTTACGTTGGCAGCGGTACGGTTGGTGTTGTCGGTAAGTGCATCTACGATGATGGCGATACCGTTGGGGCCGTAACCTTCGTAAGTCACATACTTATAGTTTACATTGCCCACATCTCCGGCTGCCTTCTTGATACCGCGCTCGATGGTGTCGTTGGGCATGTTGTTGGCTTTTGCCTTGGCAATAACGGTTGCCAGTTTGAAATTGTTGGCGGGATCGGGACCGCCCTCTTTTACAGCGACTGCGATCTCACGGCCGATAATGGTAAAAATCTTACCCTTTGCAGCATCGTTCTTTTCTTTTTTATGCTTAATATTAGCAAATTTGGAATGTCCTGACATTTTTGTTACTCCTTTGAACTTAAAGTTTCTTTCTCTTTGTATGCGTAGTCTTTACGCAATAACGCTCTTTTTATCATAGCATTATTTTCTTTTTTCTTCAAGCACTGATTGTCCGTCTTCTGCATTCTGCGGTGTTTTTTCCTCCGGAAGCTTCCGGACCAACACACTTCCTATCATTTTTTTGACCACGGAAAGGATTTTAAAGTTGTATCCCTTATAGTCCACATCGAACTGCTCGTCCGGTTCCGGGATCCGGTCCAGTCTGGAGATCAGGAAACCGTTCAAAGTCTCGAATTCTTCCTCGTCGAAGGTAATACCCAGAAGCTCTTCCACTTCCTTTAACGGAGTCTTGCCTTCCATGACATATTCGCCCTTGCCACGGTTCTTGATGTATTCCTGATCCTCATCATACTCATCCATGATATTGCCGACGATCTCCTCCAGAATATCCTCCATGGCGATCAGTCCGTCGGTCTGTCCGTATTCGTCTACCACAATGGCCATCTGCAGCTTCTGGGACTGCATTTCCTTGAACAGTTCATCGATATTTTTCGTCTGCGGCACAAAATAAGGCTCTCTGAGCAGCCCGTCCAGTTTTGCGATAGGCAGGTCCAGCTTGTCATCACTGATATGGAACCGCATGGCATCCTTCAGATGCAGGATACCGATGATATGATCAATATTCTCCTCATACACAGGGTAACGGCTGTTCTTGCCTCCCAGCATGGAAGCAATGGCATCTTTCAGTTTCGTCTCACCATCAATGGCCACGATACTTCCACGATGTGTCATGATATCCTGGGCTTCCTTGTCTCCGTATTCGAAAATGTTGGAGATCATCTCCGCCTCACTGGCCTGAATGACACCCTGCTCATGACCTTCCTGCACCATATTGATGATCTCTTCCTCGGTCACATCATTTTCATCCGTATTGTTGCGGACACCGAAGAGGAACAGGATTCCCTTGGCTGTCAGATTCACCAGCCCCGTCAGGGGTGCCAGCAGTCTGGTGATAATATAAATCGGGTCAATACAGGCATACGCCCACTTCTCCGGCTGTCTGGATGCCATTTTCCGGGGAATCAGCACACCGAAAGTCAACAGGATATAGATCATGGCAATAAAAGACAATACCGTGGCAATCCCTGAAAGCACTCCCGTAGGCACATTCTCCAGAGACATGCCTCCCACATTGATCACATGAAGTCCCTTGTCAATGGTCTGCAGCCAGATATTCAGATAAAAAGCTCCCATTAAAATATTGATCAGCGTAATAACCAGCTGTACCGTATTGATATAGATCCCCGGACGGCTGATCATTTCACTCAGCCGCATGGACCGGCGATCCTTTTCTTCCTCTGCTTTATGTAGGATCTCCTTTTCATTCAGATTGTCGATGGCGGCATCAAATCCATAGAAAAACATATCCACCAGCAACAGCAGGAAAAAGAGAAAAATGGCCACAGGCCCACTCATGTCCATATTTTATTTCATCCTTTCGTATTTTATCCTATTTTCGGATACACTATGCATCGGGCTATGTATCCAGCTCCAGGCTGACTTTCAGTGCCCGGTTCACTCTCCGCATAATGTCTCCGTCCAGATGGCATACCTTATCTTTCAGCCTCTTTTTATCGATGGTGCGCAACTGTTCCAGCAGCACTACGGAATCTTTATCCATATCGTAGCGGCGGGCATTCAGTTCAATATGCGTAGGCAGCTTCGCCTTGTTCATCTTTGAGGTGATTGCAGCGCAGATCACGGTGGGACTGTGTTTGTTCCCCACATCGTTCTGGATGATCAGCACCGGCCGGATGCCGCCCTGCTCCGAGCCGATGACCGGTCTCAAATCTGCGTAATAGATATCTCCTCTTCTCATTTCTACTCCTTCATCAGCGATTTAACATAAGTATTGCCGATTCTTCCGGAGTTATACGAACACTTTAGATCCGTCAGAAATTTTCAAAATAATCTTTTACTTCTGTGATCTCACCATTTCGACGGTAGACTCTGGGAATTCGTTTTCCCAGTGTGCAGACAAACTCATAATTGAATCTACCGGAAAGTTCTCCCAGTTCTTCCGCCGTGATCCGCTCCTGACCATCCGCGCCAAGGAGCGTCACCTTATCGCCCTCCATGGCTCCGGGAATTCCGGAAATATCCACCATGAACTGGTCCATGCAGACCCTTCCGAGGATGGGGGCCTTTTTCCCGTGGATCAGCACGTAGCCTTTTCCCGACAGGCTTCTGGGATACCCGTCTCCATATCCTACAGGGATGGTGGCTACTCTGGTATCTTTTGTTGCGGTAAACAATCCACCGTAGCTGACACTCTGCCCCGCATGGATCGTCTTGCAGTAAATGATATGACTGTAGAGAGACATTGCAGCCCGCAGAGGTACAATATCCTTACTTACTTCTTCGGAAGGATATAAACCGTAGGTCGTGATTCCCGCCCGCACCATATCCATGTTGGCCTGGGGCATTTCCAGAATTGCCGCACTGTTGGAACAATGCTTTACCGGAATCTCCAGTCCCAGTTCCGACTGTATTCTATCAATAAAATTCTGAAACAGTTCCAGCTGATGGTTGGCAGAAGTCTTATCCGCTTCATCCGATTTTGCAAAGTGGGTAAAGATCCCTTCCACTTCCAGTCCGGGATGTTCCATGACAAATTTTACAAAATCCAGCCCTTCGTCATCCGGAGTGATACCGATCCTTCCCATGCCGGTATCCACTTTGATATGCACTTTGGCTTTCTTACCGGCCTTTGCTGCGGCCTCTGCCAGTTCTTCCACGGTATCCCTGCGATACACTGCCGGGCGGATCTCTTCCCGGATCATTTCCTCATAACAATAAGGAAAAGTATATCCAAGGATGAGGATCGGTTTCTTCACACTGGCTTCCCTGAGGACATGTGCCTCCTCGTAGGTAGCTGCGGCATAGCCGAACATAAAATCCACATCCTCCAGCATTCTGGCAATGGGAACACCGCCGTGTCCGTAACCGTCCGTCTTTATGACCGCCAGTATCTTCGTCTCCGGGGCAATATTTTCCTTCATATGGATCATATTCTCCCAAATGGCATCCAGATCTATTTCCGCCCATACCCGTTGGTAGGAATTCATCTTTTCCTGTAGTTTGCTTGTCATTTCTTCACACTTTCTTTCTCATCATAGTCTTTCATCAGGCAATCCGCAATATCTCCCGCCATTACCCCATACTCCGTATGGAACTTTGCCGCCAGCTCACCGGCTCTGCCATGGAGATACACACCGTTCACAGCTGCATCACTTGCATTCATACCCTGAGCTAAAAGTCCCAGGATCACACCCGTCAGGACATCTCCGCTGCCCGCAGTGGCCATACCGCTGTTGCCTGTAGTATTCAGATAAAATTCTCCCTGTTCTTTACATACAACCGTTCTTGCATCCTTGGCAACCGCCACACCATGAAACCGTTCTGCCAGTTCTCTGCCACACTCCGGAAGCTCCTTCTTGCATTCCGGGATGGTCTTCGCAAGCAGTCTGGACAATTCTCCCACATGGGGAGTCAGAATGATAACTCTGCCCTCTGCTCCCTGGGTATGCAGCTTCTCTTCCAATGCCTTACCGTTTTCTTCTGCCAGAAGATTCAGTGCATCCGCATCCAGCACTAATGGCTTTCTGCTCTTTTCCACTACTTTTTTCAGGCATTCCCGTGCCTGTTCCTCTCTGCCGATGCCGGGACCGATAGCAATAACATCCGCCCATTCCAGGCTCTCGGACAGCTGTCTGCAGGATCCGTACAAAGCTTCCGGAATTCCCTGCTGTAAGATCTGCCGGTTCTCCTCTGCGGTGATGACTTTTACCATACCGGCTCCGGTACGATACGCCGCTCTTGCCGCCAGGATTGCTGCTCCGGCCATGCCGTTGCTCCCGGCCACCAGCAAAGCTTTGCCGAAGGTTCCCTTATTCCCGGAGGATGTTCTGTCCGGCAGATGCTGTTCACAGCTGTCATAAGTATACATCTCCGGGCTCTGTCCCAGAAAGCTCTCCGGTCCGATCCCCACATTTGCAATGTGTACCTGCCCAGCATAATCGGTTCCCGGATACATTACAAGGCCTCTCTTACAGAAACCAAAAGTAATCGTTGCATCTGCCAGAAAAGCACAACCAAGCACCCGGCCGGTGTCCGAGCAGATCCCACTGGGAACATCCAGTGCCAGCTTAAATCCTTCCGCCACATTCATCTCTTCTACGGCTTCCGCATAGATGCCTTCCACCGGGCGGCTCAATCCTACACCGAACAAGGCATCTACAATCACATTATATTCATCTGCCTGCGTATTACTGTCTGTCTTCACCGGAAAATGTTGCAGGGTCTGCCACTGGCTCTTCCATTGCTCTGTGGCTTTCTCCGGATCTCCCACAAGTCGTACCGCTACCGTATAACCGTCCGCCGCAAGAAGTCTCGCCAAAGCCAGACCGTCTCCTCCGTTATTTCCCATACCAGCAAAAATGAGCACTTTTGTCCGTTCCTTCACGGCATCAAAGCGCTCTTTCAGAAAATCCTCCGCAGCCAGAGCCGCTCTTTCCATCAGAACCGGCCCCGGGATGCCGAGGTACTCTATGGTATTTTTATCGTATTGCTTCATTTCCTGTGCAGTTACCAGATATCTCATACTATTTTTGCTCCGGATTATATTTCATGTCAAACAGATTGACCACTTCTGCACCAAAAATATCATGCATGTAGTTGTAGATCTCCTGATTCTGCTGTTCCATCTGCTGTTTTTCGATCAGACGTTTTTTCAGTTCGATACGGATCGCACCCACCCACTCCGCAGTCTCTTTGATCTGTTTGTCATTATCCTTCATAATATCATAGCAGCAGTCCATAGTAAACATCATAAGCTGAAGATTTATTCTTTCGATCTCTCTGGGGATATCTTTTAACTCATCTTCGTATGCTTCCAGCTTCTCATTGCATTCCTCGATCAGGCGCTTATGATCCTCGATCTGTTTGTTCAGCTTACTGTTTTCGCCCTGCTGTTCCGCCTCATCCACCATAGGGACGATCTCTTTCATCAGCTTCTTTTTCAGATTCCGGATATCCTTCGACTCAGTATTGAGTTTACCTTGTCGTTTCAGCAACTGATTCAGGGCATCTTCCGTTTCTTTTAGCGGAACGGAACCGGTCTTATTCAACAACCGATACCATTTATTATCCAGGGTGAGTACGGGCAGATGCTTTCCCGTCAATGCATTTTTGAAAGCAGCCTGTCGGTCCTGTGCATTTTCTTCTGCGTTACCGTTGCCCATAATATCACTCCTTTTATGCCTTACTTCATATCGTATTATTTCTCGGTGCGCTGAAATTCATAAAAGCGGCTGCTTCGCATCCGTCATCGCATTGCGACTTTTCCTTTTATTCATTTTCAGACACTCCGCCTATGAAATAAGCAATCATACGCTTGCTTATTTCATGTCTGAACTGTAACGGTTAATATTATAGGATAACTTCATTAAGCTGTCGGACAGATGCACGTTCTCCACCTGAATTCCCTCGGGAACATTCAGATCCACATGAGCGAAATTCCAGATAGCACGGATCCCGTTAGCCACCAGCTTATCTGCCACTTCCACAGCACTGGTCTTTGGAATCGTCAGCACAGCGATATCGATGTCATTCTCCCGGATAAAGGATTCCAGCTGATCCATGGGCATAACCTTCACACCACGGACATCCTTCCCCACAAGCTCCGGGTTCGCATCGAACATTCCCTTGAAAATAAAACCACGACGCTCGAAGTTCATATAATTGCCCAGCGCTCTTCCCAGATTGCCTGCTCCAATGATGACGAAATTATGCTGCTTATCCAGTCCTAAGATCTTACCAATCTCACGATACAGAGATTCTACATTATATCCATAGCCCTGCTGGCCGAAACCGCCGAAATTATTAAAATCCTGACGTATCTGGGATGCGGTCACCTTCATCAGTCCGGAAAGTTCCTGTGAAGAGATACGTTCCACACCTTCATCCTTCAATTCCCCCAAATATCGAAAGTATCTGGGCAGTCTGCCAATCACAGCCTGTGAAATTTCTTTTACTTCCAATACTTTCACCTCCGTTTTTTTTAGTATACACCATGTGTTAAAAACTTGTCAATGAATTGACAGGTTTTCTTCTTTTCGTTACAATGAAATTTAAAAAGCCCGGTCTCCGTGGGTTGGAAATAAAGGATACTTACTACCATGATATTATCTTGTCAGAATATTTCAAAAGCATTTGTAGAAAATCAGGTATTGAAAAATGTCTCTTTTCATATAGAGGATCATGAAAAAGCTGCCATCGTGGGCATCAACGGTGCCGGGAAAACGACACTGCTCCGCATCATCGTAGGGGAAATGACTCCCGATGACGGGCAGGTGGTTCTGGCGAGGGACAAGACCCTGGGATACCTTGCACAGAACAGCACTGTGGACACCTCTCACACCATTTACGAGGAACTGTTATCTGTCAAGGCGGATCTGCTGCGCCTGGAGGAAAAGATCCGGGAATGCGAAAACAATATGAAGCATGCCGAAGGAGATGCGCTGGAAGACCTTATGAAGCAGTACACCTCTCTCACCCATGCTTTCGAGACCGGCGGCGGCTATCTCTACCGCAGTGAGCTGGTCGGTGTGTTAAAGGGACTGGGATTTACCGAAGATGAATTCTCCAAGCCGGTTGCCACACTCTCCGGCGGTCAGAAGACCCGTGTGGCGTTAGGACGGCTTCTGTTACAGAACCCTGATCTCATCATCCTGGACGAGCCGACGAACCACTTAGATATGAATTCCATCGCCTGGCTGGAGACTTATCTGTTGAATTACAAGGGAGCCGTTCTCATCGTCTCCCACGACCGGTATTTTCTGGACCGGATTGCCGGGAAAGTCATCGAGATCGATCAATCCAAGGCTACGACCTTTATGGGGAATTACTCCGATTATGCCGTAAAAAAGGAACAGCTGCGCGTTG
>OKRY01001526.1_pt1 | contig 18909 bp, 14 predicted proteins | sample 1601121 | NCBI WGS metagenome assembly OKRY01 (sample SAMEA3541546, study PRJEB24748) | human gut metagenome | biome: human gut; feature: human-associated habitat; material: faeces | place: China | collected 2012
GCGAGATTGTACGCCGAGCCGATCATCTGGTGGATGTTGCGGACGGTCTTTGGTGCTAACCCTTTCGGCTTCTTCTTGGCCTCAACGCGGTCTACTCGCCCGCCGTCCAACAGGTGTTTGTAGAACTGCTGTAAGTCCAGAGAAGTCAGGTCTGCCAGCAGGATGCTGCCGATTTGCGGCTTGATGTGGTTTTTCAGAAAGCCTTGCGAGGTCTTGTAGGTCGATGGGCGCAGCTTTATTTTCGCGTAGTTTTCCATCCAGACCTCCAGCCAACTTCCCACGGTGTAGGTTTTTGCCTTGCCGTAGTCGATGCCGACATTTTCCTCGATGGCTTTCTTCAGCTTTTCCTTGACTTCTGTCTGCGTCTTGCCAAGAACGTTCTTGATGATGGCCTTTCCGGTTTCCGGATCGTGACCGACTGTGTAGCGTCCCTCCCAGCGGCCATCCTTGCGTTTTCGGATATTGCCCTCGCCGTTTGCTCGTCTTTTCGGCATAAAATCAGCCTCCTTTGCCAACGAACAATACCGTACTCAAGAGAGAAAAGCTACCGAAAAACGGAATCGTTATCAGAAAGTCATCATTTGCCTGCGGAAATTTCCGCCCCTATTCTTTGTCTATGGCGGCGCAATTTCTGCGCTGCCGGGAGCGTCCTCTTTGGTTACAGCGGTGCGATTTTTGAACGGCTGAGAATCTCTTTTTATTGACTACAGCGGCGCAAAATATGCACGATCTGCGCCGAAAATTGTTCTTACTTGGAATCACTTTTTCGAGTGGTTGAAAACGGCGATTTCCTCAACCGCCTGCGGAACGTCCACCTTGAAAAGTCCGCTGTCACTGGGGTCTGATGCCCCTCACGTTCATCTACGACTGCGAAAACGCCTCTCAAGGTGCACCTTAGACTGCGGTTTCCAAACCTCGGAAAGCCCCGCACTGCGGGGCTTTGTGGGCGGGCCGCGGGCGCTTGCGACTGCGGCCCTTTATCTTGTGCTAAAATCGAACGGTTATAACCATCAAGAAAATCTGCTTAAAAAGTTCAATTTTTCACTCAAAAACACTTCCGCAAATATCGTCAAAAAAGTTATCCGCACACTCACTCCTCAAATCGTTTTTTCCACACTTTCAACTTCTCCCACAAACGGTCCACGTTCACTTTCGTTCCCGAAAGCGGGTACACACTCGCCTTTCGGAGAAAGATCGCACACAACGGCTCACACGGCGAAACAGGGGCCTTCCCTCCCTCGTCCACAGCGTGGTCTTGTGCTGCCGGCGATATCCCTTTTATTCCACCACGCTTTTATATACATACATTTCCCGGTTCTCTGTGAACCCTCAACACCAGCAGAAGAGAAAAATCTGTCAAAGCTGCTGCCATAAATTTTATCTCCCAACCGTTTCTCGTCTCGCTTTTCAACTTCTCGCACAAACGGCCCACGTTTGCTTTCACGGGTGAAAGCGGATACACACTCGCCTTTCGGAGAAAGATCGCACACAAGTTCACACATGGCGAAACAGGGGCGTTTCAGATGGGGGCGCTATTACTACCCTCAGATCGTTTTGCGCGGTTCGGAAACCCTGCGTGGCCGGGGCTTAAAACGGCAAACTTTGCCGCTTTTGGGTCTTGGTCGGGAGCGCTCCCGAAGAACGCAGAAAGCCTTCGGAGCAGCGATGCGCTTATGCGCGTCGCTGTTCCGAAGGCGTCGCGGCCCCGCCGGGCTGCGTGATTCAGTGAGTGCGCTATTGATTATGTGGTGAGCATGATTTACTACGCATCGACCACCTCTCTATCGGTGGTTTCCACTCACTGCTATCCAGACAATAGTAGCGGTTGCAGGTTTGCCGATGACCTTTGCCACGCAGTTTTTGGGCACCGCCTTTGATGTCGATGAACCCACGGTCACGCAAAACATTCAGCGCCCGTTTGACGCTGGAACGTGAGCATTCGCAGACAGATGCAATCGTCTGGAGTTTCATGCTGCAGGCGCATCTGTTCCCAGCGCAGTATTTCAGATAGCTGTAGACTACAAACTGGATCGGTGTTAGTCCAAATTGAAAAATTGAACGATCCATCTGGAATGCGTTCGTCTTGTAATCCCGCATAGTTTATTACACCTTCCTTCTCTGCATTCGTTTGCAGTTTCATTTTATAGAACAGACGTGCGATTTGTCAATGTCGCATTTGTAACCCTTGATTCCGCCACGCTTTTATATACATACATTTCCCGGTTCCCTGTGAACCCTCACTATCAGCAACAGTTCTATCTCAGACCATCTTTCATCGCGTTTTTCAACTTCTCGCACAGACGGCCCACGTTTGCTTTCGCGGGTGAAAGCGGATACACACCCGGCTTTCGGAGAAAAATCGCACACAGCGGCACACACGGCGAAACACGGGGCGTTTCGGATGGGGGCGCTATCTCTACCCTCGAACCATTTTGCGCGGTTCGGAAACCCTGCGTGGCCGGGTGTTAGAACGGCAAACTTTGCCGCTTTTGGGTCTTGATCCGGTGTACTCCAGAAGAACGCAGAGAGCCTGCGGGACAGCGATGCGCATGATGCGCGTCGTTGTCCCGAGGCGTCGCGGCCCCGCTGGGCTGCGCTGACCTGTCGCTGTTGTGTCAAGGACTATAGCAGAAACCAAAAAACACTACAAAAAAGTGGTGGAGCTGATGTTGGCGATCCTTTTACCGGTATAATTTGAGGAATGTCTAGACATCCCACGAAAAAGTGCCGTCTTTGATTGCTGGCTGCGTTTTTGAACGCTAACTTATGTTTGATTGTATTTGAAAAATGTATTATAATGGGGTAAGCAATTACAGACCGTTCAGAAGGTGAGGATTTACCAATGACTGCAAGTTATAAGAAATTGTGGAAACTGCTCATTGACCGAGATCTTATGAAGAAAGATCTAGAAGCAATGGCCGGGATCAGTCATTATACTATAAATAAGCTCGCTCACGGTGAAAATGTTACTACGGATGTCCTTGGGCGGATATGCAAGGCTTTGGGCTGCACGATGAATGATATTATGGAGTTTATTGATGAGTAGTCTTGTTCAGGAAGAATATGCCAAGGAAAGGAGGACGAGAAGAATGGAAGATTTTCAGAATTCATCTTCTATTGATATTTCCGAAAACGAAATCCTGAAATATGGAGATTCAATACTTAACATTCTTCTTTTTGATAGGACTACTCGGCGTAATATTATATGGGGAACTTCGGATTATGAGTCATTGGGCGACGCATATAGAGCTCAATTTCCGATTACAATAAACTCAATAACTGGTGATAATAAAGATATTATCCAGCCAAGAATATACAAAAAAAAAGCCAGTCAATTCATCCGTACAAAGGATAAGGCGGAAGTGTTTACACCTTCATGGATGTGTAATGAGCAAAATAATCTAATTGATGAATCGTGGTTTGGTAGAGAAAATGTCTTTAATATTCAGAATGGTAGAGTCTGGACTGCAACTACCATGCCAATATCATTCGACGATAAGCCAAGAAAAAGATGGAAAAACTATGTAGACGAAAAGCGCCTTGAGATAGCATGTGGAGAGGCTCCCTATCTAGTCAGCCGCTATGATACGGTCACCGGAGCATTTATAGATGTAAAAGACAGAATCGGCCTGCTTGATCGCAAGCTAAGAGTTGTAAACGAAAACATACAAAATGAGGTAGAATGGGTGTCTTGGGCGATCCGGGCATTTCAGAGTGTTTATGGCTTTGAATTTCAAGGGGATAGTCTGTTGCTTGCAAGAGAAAACCTGCTCTATACATTCATTGACTATCTGAAGGCCCGCTGGAACCGTGAACCGTCATTTGGCGAGCTAAAAACAGTCGCTACGATTATTTCATGGAACCTCTGGCAAATGGATGGTATAAAGTTTACTGTTCCATTCAGGTCTATTTCTGAGCAGAATCAGCAACTAACTCTTGAAGACCTAACTGGCGATTCCCAACCTGAACCCTGCTACTGCAAAATCAGGGATTGGCGATCAAAGGAAACGATGACATACGCTTCACTAGTGTGCTGTTCGGAAGGAGGCACTTTATGATAGCGCACGAAAATGAAGTTCTGCTCGCAGAACTAATTGTTGGCAGGGTAAAACCCCATATCTATGCTTTTACTACCAATACTATTCCGAATTATATGAAAGTCGGCGATACATATCGCCCGGTTTCCGTGCGTCTTCGTGAATGGAAACAGTTCTTCCCCAACCTTCAAAAAGAATATGAAGACTCGGCGACTATAAATGATGACGTGTTCTTCAGGGATTACTCCGTCCATCAGTATTTGGAGGTCGATCTATCTAAGCATCGTCTTGAACCACAAGAATATTCTGACTCGTACTACTCAAACGAATTCTTTCAGGATGTTCAGATCGAGCATATTGCGGATGCAATAAATGACATCAAGGAAAATTATAAGCAAAATACCGGCAAGTATAAATATTATGATGCGAAAAGCCATCTGCCGGAAACCTTTACTTATGCATCAACCGGCGAATGGATACCTCGTCCCAACCAGCAGGAAACAATTGACAAATTTGTTGCTGCTGTAGAATCCGGCCGGACTAATCTCTTGATGTATGCCGTAATGCGCTTTGGGAAATCATTTACTTCTCTATGCTGTGCAAAAGAAATTGGTGCGAAGATTATTCTTATCGTTTCGGCTAAAGCTGATGTACGAGAAGAATGGAAGAAAACAGTCCAGAGTGCAGATAACTTTAACCAAGACTATGTTTTTATAACCAGCGATGATTTGATCCGTGACCAATCGGCAGTTTCTTCTGTGCTTGCAGATGGTAAAGGCGCAGTCGTGTTTCTGACTTTGCAGGATTTGCAGGGCGAGAATATTAAGGATAAGCATGAGGATATCTTTGGTCAGCAGATCGATCTGCTTATAGTTGACGAGACGCACTATGGCGCAAGAGCTGAAAGCTACGGGAAAGTGCTACGTTCCGTTAACTATGAAAAGGATGTCAAGGAAAAACACGCCAACGACGATTTTATTGAACTGGCAGATGCTGAAGAGCAGTTGAAATCGCTATCGGTGAAATACACCTTGCATCTTTCTGGAACACCGTATCGCATCTTAATGGGCAGTGAGTTTTCGAAAGAGGACATTATTGCTTTCTATCAATTCTCGGATATTGTCAAAGACCAAGAGAAATGGGATAAAGAACACCTGCTTGACGATACGGAAGACGTGAAGGAATGGGACAATCCATATTTCGGCTTTCCGCAAATGGTGAGGTTTGCCTTTGTGCCAAGCAAATCAGCTTTAGCCGTTCTTGAGGGCTTGAAAAGTAGTGGTACTACCTATGCGTTTTCCGCTCTCTTAAAACCGCAGTCTATTACCAAAGATTCTACAAACGCATTACATAAAAAATTTGTTTATGAACAGGAAGTCCTTGAACTCTTTGAGGCTATCGATGGGAGCAAGGACGATGCAGGCTTATTATCTTTCCTTGATTACGACAAGATCAAAGAAGGAAAAATGTGCCAGCACATCGTTTGTGTTTTGCCATATTGCGCATCCTGCGATGCACTGGAGGCATTGATTGAAAACCATCGCGATGAGTTTAAAAATCTTAAAGACTACAAGATTATCAACATTTCCGGCGTCGATTCCCCAAACGAGTATCGTAATATTCAGGCGGTAAAGGCCGAAATCAAGCATTGTGCCGCAAGAGACACGAAAACGCTCACTCTTACAGTTAACCGCATGCTCACAGGGAGCACCGTTGAAGAGTGGGATACCATGATTTTCCTCAAAGATACTGCTTCACCGCAAGAATACGATCAGGCAATATTCCGCTTGCAGAATCAGTATATCCGAGAATATATCAGCGCGGATGGCGATACCATCAAATACAACATGAAACCACAGACGCTTCTTGTAGACTTTGATCCGCATCGTATGTTTGTCATGCAAGAGCAGAAGTCGCAGATTTATAATGCGAATACCGACGCGTCGGGCAATGAACATCTACGGGACAGACTATCGGAAGAACTTCGTATTTCACCTATCATCACCATAAACAGGAATAGAATTGAACAGGTTGAAGCGGCTGATATTCTTGCCGAAATCAGTGCATATTCAAGTAATCGTGGCGTACTTGATGAAACCAAGGATATTCCTGTTGATATGTCGCTGCTCAGTTTGCCTGCGATTAGGGTTGAAATCGAGAGTCAAGCTGAGCTTGGTTCTCGCCAAGGATTATCTGTCGATGCACATAAAGGTGAAGAAAATGATTTGGACAACCCCGAAGATGACACTGGAGATCAAGGCGATCAAGGCGATCAGGGTGAATCCAATGACACGCCCACTGACACTGACGGAGCCAGAGACGATATAACTCAACCGGAAGAAGATATCAGATCGCTCGAAAACAAATTCCGGACATACTATTCAAGAATTCTTTTCTTCGCTTTTCTTACAAAATCAGAGGTTTCTTCGCTTGATGGTATTATCCGGTGTATGGATAATGGGGAAAACGAGAGAATCGCTAGAAATCTGTTTCTCGAAAAGAGCGTCTTGTCTCTAATCAGAGACCACATGAATATTTTCGCCCTGCGTCAGTTGGATTACAAGATTCAGAACATAAACACGTTGTCTCACGATGAATCCGTTAAGCCAATGAAGAGAGCTGCTGTGGCAATTAGAAAATTCGGCAGAATATCTGATTCGGAAATCACAACTCCCGAACGGACAGCGTCTGACATGATCAATCTAATCCCGGACGAATGCTTTATTGAACTGGGCATGGACGCTAACGTAAGGGTTTTGGATATCGCGAGCAAGATGGGCGAATTCGCTGTTGCAATAGTCAAACGGTGCAGCAATCTTGGTATTCCAGTCGAAAATATTAAAGACAGAATTATCTCAATCCCCACTTCATCAATCGCTTATGAATTTACACGCAAGGTATATGAGGTGCTCGGATTGGATGTCGATGCCATTGCCGAAAGGTTTAGCAGCTATGATTTGCTGGAGATAAAGAAAACGGGTGCGAACGGAACATCGAGCGACGAGCTTGATTATAGTAAAATTAATAAAATCCTATGTCAGAAAGGACGGATATCGACCATATCCCTTTCCGATGAACCGGATGGAATAGAGGAGGTAGATAAAGTGAGATTTAACGCAATCGTAGGTAACCCACCCTATCAAGAGGCAGATGGCGGAGCCGGTGTAAGCTCAAGGCCCATATATCCGTATTTTGTGGGTGCTTCAAGAAAACTATCTCCCAAATATGTTTCAATAATTATACCTACGAGATGGTTTGCCGGCGGAAAAGGTCTTGATGACTTTAGGAAATCAATGCTGGATGATAAACACATCAAGGAGCTTCATGATTGCCTACATCCAGAGGAGATATTCCCAAACACCAACAACCGGGGGGGAATTTGCTACTTCCTTTGGGATAGTCAATATAATAATGAATCCGCTTCAAGTGTAAAGGTGGTTACCCACAACGGGAATGGTCAATTGGCCGAATCAATTCGCCCGATGAGAACAAAAGATTTGGATATCTTTATTCGTAATAGTGCCGCTCTGAGTATTCTGGGCAAAGTAGTGCCGAACGAAGGAACAGATGTGATGGCAAATCACATATCACCTCGTCGACCGTATGGTTTGGATGGAAATTTTGTAAAAACAGCAAAATTCCAAGCCACAAAATTCGGCATGATTGATCCAGTAAAGTGTTACGGAAAAGCTAGAGCGGTTGGATTCGTAGAAAAAGAGGATATTCCGAGCCATACAGAATGGATCGATTGCTGGAAAGTTTTTATGCCGTATGCAAATAATATAGGAACTGAACTAAACGATGATAATCAGAATACTTTTATAGGCGAGCCAAAATCAGTGTGTACGGAAACATTCCTAGCTGTCGGCATCGAAGACAACCTCGATGAAGCCCAATGTACTAATCTGTCAAAATATCTAAGAACAAAATTCGCCAGATTTTTACTCAGCCTCGCCAAAATCAGTCAGCATGGAACTAGTAAAACATATCGTTTTGTTCCCGTAGTTGACTTCTCTGAGGCGTGGACAGACAAAAAGCTCTATACAAAATTTGGTTTAACCAAAGAAGAGATTAACCTTATTGAGAACAGCATCAAGCCGATGGCTTAAGAACGGAAGTGTTAAAATGCTACTAACTCCCTCAACTCTTCAGTACGAGGAAATGCGGAGGATTGTTTTAGGCTATGTTTTGTCAGATCAGAATCCGCCTAATCAGTATTCTGCAATTATTGATGCTGTTGCAAAGTATCTTGTTGATCATGGATACTGCGAGGAGACGAATAGTTACTATTTCCCCAAACAATACCTGGATATTTCAAATGAAGATGCCAATATGGTCAACGAGATTGTTTGGGACTTAATCATTGAACGGGTTCTAGCTATTGGGCTTAACAAGGAAAATCCTAACTGGCCTTTCCTCCGATTGACTGAGTACGGAAAGTCGCTTGTCAAATCCGGCGAGAATGTCATCATACATGATGTAGACGGTATGGCTGAGCTTCTTAGAAAGGGCATACCTCAATGCAACAGGATCATTATTGCCTATTTTACGGAGTGCTTGGAAACCTACCGCATCAATTCTCTATTGGCGTCCAGTGTTATGCTCGGGTGCGCTGCGGAAAAGCTGATTTGTGAGCTGTTTGATCGTTATCTACTATGGCTCGAAAAGACATACAGCAAGGAATACTCGAAGCTAAAGAACGCTGAGTCCCGGAACATAGCTAGGAAATTTTATGAACTAACTGCGTCAATCAAATCTCACAAGCCAGATATTCCTGACGAGTTGTTATCTGATTATGATTTGACGGTTAATTCCATCTTCACAATTATTCGCAAGAACAGAAACGATGCTGGCCATCCAACAGGAAAAACAATATCGCGTGAAGAATTACGCCTGATGGCCTATGTCTTTATTGAGCATTGCAAAAAAGTGTATGCTCTGATTGAATACTTTGACAAATAGGCTTTTCCATAAAAACAGAGGGGCAAATGCCCCTCTAGACTCCCTAAAATTGGGGAACTGTTTGGCTGATTACCGCTTTAGATAATCCCATGTCTTTCTTTTATGCATTTTCCAATTTGCGCAAGTTATTGGATCTGTTGACAAAAGCAAAAAAACTGCTGAAACCCACAGCGGTTCCAGCAGAATAATAAATTGTGAGATAGCGAAAGATGGCCTTTTGCCATCCGCTTAAGATTTAGGGCCATGGCAGCAAGGAGGCATTCTTCCGTAGTTGCAAGAATGCCCCTTTTTCGAATCTTTGAAATACAGTGTTCCCGTTTCAAGACGGAGAAACTGACCTCGGCCCAGATTTTGCGAAGCCGCATCATGGACAGGTATTCAGGAGTCCCCACGCGCTGATGCCCTCTGAAAAATGCCGGATAGCAGCTGCTGGCCAACACTCTGCGCCGAATTCCAGCCTTGTCAAAACAGCCCGGCCGTTTTGGACAGCGCATACAGGCATCGCCCTCGACCTGGCAGCAACGCAGATATTTGCCTGTCGATTTGCTGCAATTTAGCCTGTGGTATGTAAGAGGAACTCCTTCCGGACAGATGAATGCGTCGAGCTGTGGATCGTAGGAGAATCCATATTTCTCAGGTGGATTGGAGAACTGAATCGCGGGGATATATCCGGTAATGCCCAGAAGCTCCAGCCCTCGGTGAACAGCGCCCGTCTCATATCCGCGATCCAGAGCAAGCCGGCTCATTGGTAGGCGTCTGTACATTGATATAAAATATGATGGAAAAAAGAAAAAAATTGCAAGCAAAAATTGTTTCGGCCTCTAATGATAAGTTTGTGATTAGAATTGGGGATATTAGTAAAACTCCAAAAGTTGGGGATAGCTTAGTTGTTACAATTCCGTCGAGAGCGAAGGTTGAAATGGTAAGAAAAACAAATAGCTTATCTGGCGTTAGGATTACTGATACAATTGCACGGGGAAAAGTGATTGGAGTCAATGAGGGAGTTGTTACAGTAAAACCGATGGTTTCGAGGACTAATGTGGCTAAATTGCAGAGTCTTGCATCAACAAACACGATGGTCGGAGTGAACGCTATTGAAAATAAAATGAAGACATTCGGATAAAATGTATTAAACATCCCGGTCACTGCGTAATCCAGTGACCGGGATGCCTTTTGGCCGCAAAAGAGGACCCCCCGCTTTGCCGGGGGATATAAAGCCTATGGCATGGAAAAGAGCACTCTATCGGAGGATATTAAGACAGAGAAAAGAACAAGCAACATGTCTTATAAAAAATCGGTGATGCCAACAAGGAAGGATATGGTCTATGCAATATCTGGAGGAAAACTCGGTAAATTTCTTTCAGCCTGAACATAAAATCCTTTTTGCGTATAAATCTTGACAACGCCACCAGTTTGGGCCGAAAAAACTGCTATGCGTGAGTGTCCCGAAAGTCGTGAGAAACGGCCTCTTAAGATGGCGGCCCTTTATAAGCGCCTGACTTTTGAGCTTATATTTAACCTTGCAATTACACGATCTTTTCTGCGGGCAACATTCAATGTAATTCACATGGTTCCTGTGATTAGGATATTGCGTTTTGGATGAGCATGAGGATAAATCCGAAAAGCAGGAATATGAGTATCGGCGCAAGGGTTCGGAGGATATTGCGTACCCCCATAACTATATCGCAGGCGGAGGGCGCGGGGGCTTTGGGGGGCGCAGTGCGTTTCTCTTCCGGCGGTGCGTAGTCTGAAATCTCGCTTCGATGCAGTCCCCGCAGAAGCCTCCGCAGAAGGCCGAGGATGCCCGACATGAAAAATCCAGGCACGGCAAGAATCGTTCCTATGATCACCAGGGCAAGATCATTGCCACTCGGCGCCAGAAAGCCGGTGGAGTTTTCCGGGGCGCTCGGATCGTATTTGATGCGGATGGACCTGCCCACCTCGATAGAGTTTGCCAGGGGGCCATATTTACCTGTATAATGCGTTCCATCCACTTCATATTCGTAGGTCATCGAATAGTTGATGCCACCCCTGCCAACTTTGCTTCTGTTCAACTCGGAAATATCCGTAATGTATGCGCTGCCGAATACCCAATCCGTCTGCTTGTATGATTGAATATAAGTATTGGCCCCCATATAAAACATAAAGAGGCCGATAAGCAGCGTCGCAACGCCCCAGCCCTGTATTACAGACCGAAAAACTGAGTCCTTCCGCATCAGTTCTTTCACGGCCTGAACAGCCGATTCATGCTTCATCTTCTTTTGCCCTCTTGATCCTGGCGACCAGTTCGTCGATTTCCCCTTCGTACAACGATTTGTTATAAGGAACCCTGTGTGTTTGGTTTTCGCAGTCGGTGAATTTCATGTAGTAACCGTAACGCGTTGCGCTTCTGCGCATGTTCCGCTGTGACTCGACCAGACAGCAGTCCAGAATGTCGCTGTAGCGGTAGTACCGCCCATTTAAGGGATTGGTGCGGCAATAAAAGCCGTCCTTTTGAATCTTTAGTATATAAAACAGTCCGTGAGAAAAAGCCCGCACAATTGAAAACAGCAAAATGGCGACCGGAATCATGCGGAAAATCAGCGGCATGGTGGTCCATCCAAAAAGCATCAAGTAAAGTATGGGAAAACCAAAAATCGCAAGGATTATGATAACCACACTCTCCGTCTTCCCGGTAATGACGATCTCGCGGTCGAAGTCGTCATCCCCACGTCTGCTTCCCACGGCCTCAACCCGTTCAATCATATAATCCACCGCATCAAGGTGGGGGTCAAGTACGAGAAATCTCGACCGCTTTCCCTCTATCGTTTCAAAGTTGCAGTAGGTTGCTTCCTGTGTGTCCGTCTCTCTGCCGGAGCTGAGCCACATGCTGCAAATCTCGCTGTAGCGGTAGTACCGCCCGTTGCCGGGTTTGGTCCGAAAATAAAAGCCGTCTTTATCCACAAGCAACTTGAAAGACATTGCACCGTATGCGGACAGAACGCAGATGATAGCAAAAAAGGCTGTTAGGCCGCCGAGTCCAACAAAGGCACCATCGTGTGCAGTGTAAAGCCAGAATGTGAATCCTCCGGAGACCGCCGTCGTGATTGCAATCACCATAGGTCCAAACCAGTTACCGGTGATTTTATACTTCCAGTTTCTTTCTTTCATCTTATTCTCCATATTGAATCCATAGCGATTTGTTATATCACAGGGAAGTGGCTAATGCCACTTCCCTGTGATTGATTCAAATAATAGAAAACTGTTTCGAGTATGTTGCCTTAAACCCAGTTTTATCTATAACGCAGACAACAATGGTATAGTTTCCTGTCTCTGTTGGCGACCACTCAAGATAGTCGAATGTTGAATCGCTTAGATTATAGTACAGAGTATCACCTTTGTAAATAGCATACTCCCATACATACGGCTGGTAACCACCCTCCGCCTTAGCTGAGAAAACCAATGCCGTCTCTGGCTCCATGTCTCCAATTACTTCAACATTAGAATTCATAGTTCTGCAGTAGTAAATTTTCCGTTTCTTATTCGCTCCACCAGCCCGCAGCTTCCAGAAACGCAAGCACATCGGCCTTATCCTCCTGCGTAGTATACACATAAAGCATCATCCTGCCGCTACGGATCTTTGCTGCGAAATTCGTGGGGCTGTCCACGGCATAGATCTGACGAGCAGCGGTATTGCTCTCCGTCACCTCACCGGTGATTGGGAGGGTCGCAGCAGCATAGATGCGGCGGCAGCCGTCTGCGGAATCCAGCCTACAGAAGTCTAACCGCAAGGAGTCCTCATGCACGGAAACAGAGCGGATCAACATGGACCCGACGCCCCATCTCTGGCGAACGTCCTCCGTGGAGTCCACAGCGGTGTAGCCGGTCGCCACTGCGGCATTGCGGAACTCATCCAAGTCCGCAGCTCCCGACGTAAGGAAAAATTTCACGAAAAGGATAACGGCAACGAACGCAAGAAGCCAAGCCGCAAGTCGGGGAACCCACTGCTTTGCCGGGATCTTTGCAATGGCCGTTGAATCAAACCCTATATCTGTCTTCGGGACCGATTCCTTCGGCTCCTCAGTGTGCTTCTTTCGCAGGAGATTGCGAAACAGCTCCACCCCCCCAGAGAGGAAAAAGCCCACCACTGCGATGGCCGTTCCCAAAATCAAAAGGACCACCAGATCATGGGTATTGGGCGAGAGGATCGCCGTATTCTCCTCCGGCATCTCCGGGTTATATTTCACGGTAATGGCAGTGCCGATCAGGTGGGGCGATGACATACGCCCGGTGCGGCCCGTATAGGTCTCCCCGTCCACGGCATACTCATATGCCATGATGTAGTAGGTACTGTGGCTGCTATGCAGTGTTGAGGAAGTGTCTTCTTCGCTGGAGACATCCGTGACCGTGGCCTCTATGGAGATCCAATCCTTCTGGTGGGATTGGTCTGCATAGTCTCCTATCCCGTCGACAATCAGGCCGATGCCCACGATTAGCATCACTAAGCCCATGATTCGGAAATAAAGCGAAAATTTTCTATTTTGTTTTCTCCACATTCCTAATTCTTATGCCTCCTTGCTTCGCTCCATCAGCACCTCCATTTCCCGTTGAAACAAAGCCTTATCATACAGAATCTTATGCGGCTTACCAATGGAGTCAGTGAATGTAAAATAGTAAGAATATCCCGTCCGTCTGGTGCCGTTGCGGACGGAACCTTGCCTTTGCACCACCTCTGTCAGGTGGCAATTTGAAATTTCGCTGTATTTATAGTATTTTCCGTCAAAGGGGTTGGTTCGGCAGTAAAATCCGTCCTTTTGAATCAGAATTTTGTAGAACAGATTATGACTCACCAACACAAAAAAGGCTGCTACTGCCAGCACTATAGGCGGTACACAGATAATGGGTGACAAGCCCTGAGTGCGCAGATAAATGTTCACAAGCAAAACCGCCGCCAAAATACAGACAGCTGCGACGAGCCTGACACCGCCCTGTACTCTGCCGCTGATCATAAGGTCACCGTCGCTCCTTTGCGCCTGTCCCTCGGTGTTTTCTACTTGGGCGATTAAATAGTCTACGGCATCCCAATCTAGATTTCTAAAGAAAAATCTCATGATTCTTCCGTCCTGCATTTCAAAGTTGCAATATTGCATTTGCTGTGCATTTGCATCGTTTCCACTGCTGACCCATATTTGGAGGATTGTGTAGTAGTGATAGTATCTTCCGTTACCTGGAGCGGTCTGATAGAAGAATCCGTCTTTATCAATCAGTACCCTGAAAAATAATGTGCGGTACAAGGCTAGGAAAAAGGCAAGCGATGCAAAGATCACCAATATTATGCCAATGATGATTGCCCCGTTCCGGCTGATACGAAACCAAAGTGCCAGGCTACCAAATATGGTGAGCATAATAAAGGATATTATAACTCCGGTTATTCCGTTCGTAATTGTATATTCCCATTTTTGTTTTTTCAATGATTCTCCTCCTAGATGCCCTCTTATTGGTCAAAATACTCCAGATCCTCTCATACCATATATTTTTGTACTTTCTTCGCTGCAACAAGAAGTAGCAAGTGTATTAAAAGTAGGCATCTCCATTGTATATACGCCCATGGTCATGATTGAATAAAATTATATTTGCGAAGCCTATAAAAATTTCAATAAATATGATGGTTCGGGGGAATGCAAGGTTATTATTCCTTGCATTCCCCGATAAATCATCAGCTGACTACGAACTGTGTTCTATACGATATTCTTTTTCCGGTTGCATCGGTTACAAAAGCCAAAAAATCATACGTACCAGATTGAGATGGTGTCCACTCCATGAAGTTAACTATCGCAGCGTTATCTGAATACACCACCTCATTATCTGACTGAATGTAAAACTCCCATTGCCACGGTTGTACTCCTCCAGTCGCACTCACAGTGAATGAAATGGTTTCTCCGGCCGCAAGCGTGCCAAAAATCTCAACATCTGTAATCTGTAGATCGTTTTCTTTAAAGCGAGCTTCGAGAGTACGGTTTGAATCGACGGTAATTTCGTATTCATTAGAAACTCCATACAGCAATTCTCCGTTCTCATACCATCCATCGAAAATATACCCTGACAATGGTGTAGCAATAAGGATAGCGTCATTTCCTTTAACATAAGTACCACTGCCGGAAACATTTCCGCCAGAGCCGGCAATTAAGGTGATATCATAATCAGGATGCAGATATACAAATTCACTGTTATTGCCACGATCGCTTTCTAATTCTTCGGTTTCAACCAAGAAGAAGTATGTTTTCGTTTCTCCCGACACATCATTAGAGAACTCATCCATACCGATGCTGAATCTGAATGTCTCCTCAGCTCCGGGATCGAGAGACTCTATGCGTTCAGTTGAAATCAGCGTTCTATCATCAGTAACTTTAAAGAACTTTAAGGTTGCTGAGTTTACCGTAGTGTACCCACTGTTCTTCACAGTAACTGTCAACGTTCGACCGGCCTCTGTTCGACTTTCCTGGATATTATCAATAGAAATATCAGCGAAACCTATAGTAAGAATCGCTTCGTTATCCGAGTCAAACACATCTTTTTGACCTGCAGGATAGACTTGAATGGTATAATTGGTCTTTTCAATACTGGCAGGAAGTGTAAAAGGAATTTCTAATTCGCCACTATCTCCAACAGCTAAATCATGATCAATTGTATATGTCTGGAGAGTAGTGTTGTCAGCATCGAGGATCTTCACTGTGAACTGGTTTATATCCATGGACCCATTATTGAGAACATTAATATGTATGCTAATATCTTTGTTTGGTTCAATAACTCCTGAATAGGAAACAACAGGATCTACATGGACATCATAAAATCTGTTTGCCGTTTTCTGTACCAGATCAATTTGCCCATAAGGCTTTCCATTTACAGCTTCTTGCAATTTCTCTGCAAAGCCATACGCCAGTTCAATTTGACCATTTGGCAGCATACAAGCATCCCAACCACGAACGATTCCAGAATCTGTCGAAATGGGTTCAACTGTTCCAAATGCGCTAGTAACGTCATTGTAGTTTACACCATAGAAGTTCACATCGGAATCACATTCTTGCTGCCAAACAATCGCCTTTTTCCCGCCCGAATTTTTAAGTGCCTTGATTCTTGTAACATTGCTGTTTAACTCAGAGACAATGGTGCATCTAGTTTCTGCATTTCCGTTAGAAATGCAAGCAATTGAATCGCCGCTTATCCAGTAAAGTTCATTGTTTAACAAACTTACCGAATAATCCGGAATTGAATCATTGGTCAATCTGATGGTCTCACTACCATTGTAATAAAAAACCTCCAAATCACTAATATCCGAAGAATCGGAATTAGTCTTTGCAGTATAAGCAACAACATTATTGCCATCTGCATATGCAGTATCAATACTTGTTACAACAGTTAGTCCACTTGCAATAACCTCGGTATTTTCCCAAGCACCATTTACATATTGTTTTCTGAAAATGGAGTTTGTTCCATTAAGTGCAAAAACATCATTTTCAGAATTCTGTTGCCATATTACCGAAATGCTATCACCAGAAGAAACAATCCTATGCGACATTTCGTAATTTGCGTTGTTGGCAGTAATCGCCGTAGTATTAACAAATGATGTACCATTCCAATATGTATAATACAGATCCATTGCAGCTGCCATTTCATCAAGCGTAGCATTAGGGCCTAGAACAGAATTGCAATTTTGCCAAATTACATGTGCCCCGCCATTGCCATCCGAAAAAATATATGGTTCAAAGTCTGCGGTAGAATCGTCCAGTACTGGCTGAGCAGCACCCCAAGAAGCCCCATCATAAACACGATACATCAAAACAGAACGGTTTGTTGCAGTTCTATCCATATCATCTGCGATATAGATTAGTAGCATTTTCCCATTGCCCAAGCTTACAAGTTTAGGATTGCAGTAAACTTGAACATTGGAACTCAAAACACTTTCATCGGCTGCACTAGTTGCATTACTGAAAGAAGATAACTGAGGCAATGGTTCAATAAATTCAAGATCATCCCTTCGGATAGACATTGTATTTATATTTGCGGAATTTGGGGTTGGGTACAAGTCTGTTTCCGCAAATTTCCATTCATAACTTCTGCCCCAAAAAAGAGCTTGATACTCAAAAAACACACTGAGGAATATTAAACGGCGTATAACAGCGCACAGGACCATAGCAGATGATAAAACCGAGAAGAGGGATGATGATGCCACGCGGCTTGACAAAAATCCAAAAGAAGAGAAAACAGAAGTTGATGACAAGAAATAAAGGAAACAGCAACCCCAAATTGCTCAGACGAGGGAAGTCAGCAGGCTGAACCATGTCAGCATGCCCTACGAGAAGCATCAGCAGAGCTGACGCCACGTTAGCCCCGCCGATAATTTGCAATGTAATTCTTGAAAATTTACGCATGTTCCTCTTAAACAAGCATCGTTATTTCTTGCTTTGGTCGAAGAGTGTTTGCTTCTCCTCACGTGTCAAACTGTCGTAGCCGCTCTTGCGTATCTTGTCCAAGATGCGGTCTATCTCTTCCTGTGTAGCCTCGGAGGAAGGGGATTGGTGGGATTTTCCATTTCTAAAGCCACCCAACTCTTCATCCCAAGAAGTACGCTCGCCATGCTTTACACGATTGGCATCCCATCTGTTACGAAGATTGTTAAAGAACTGTCTGCCGCCGTCAAAACTATTACCATACGGGTGTTTCTGCCAATATCTAATCAGGAAGAAACCGAATATCATTCCACCCAAGTGAGCTAAATGCGCCACTTGGCTGCCCGGAGAGGCCAGCGCCGAAAAGAGCTCCACAGCAATAGAGCCTATCACCATCCATTTGGCCTTGATAGGAATAGGAATAGGGATGATGAACATCTTCTCGTCTGGAAACATCATGCCAAAAGCTAACAGCAAGGCATAGATGGCGCCAGAGGCGCCCACCGTCGTCCATTGGCCCAGAGCCGCATCATTGGCTGCAGCAACCTGCATCAGCGAAGAGAAGCCTACACCGGCATCAGAGGCTATGATATAGAACTGCACAAACTGCGCTATCTCCTGCATCAGCCCCGCACCTATACCACAGAAGAGGTAATAGATGATAAAACGCTTAGGACCCCATACACGCTCCATGACAGCGCCGAACATCCACAGCATAAACATATTCAGAATGATATGCTCCCAGCCTCCATGCATAAACATGTAAGTGACAAGCTGGTAGAGATGGAAGTCTGAGGCCAAGAAGAAATGGAGACCACAGATATTATTCAAATCGGCTATGCCTAACTGCCCCAATGCTATCATAGCAAGGAAGCAGAGAATATTTATGATGAGAAGATTTTTGGTGACCGTCGGTATTCTGAACATATTCTTATAATTCTGTAAAAACGACTGCAAAATTACGAAAAAACTTGATTATAAGCCTATAAAACATTCCTTTTACCTGTTTTTTTAGTCTTTTATGTCATTTTTCCACTATTTTTGTTTGCTGTATGAAACTATTCCCTTATTTTTGTCGGCGATTAGCAATCAATTCATCATTAAAATATATAAAGTTATGACAAAAGCAGATTTGATAAAGAAGATTTCCGAGGCCGCCAACCTCACTGCTGCCGATTCTAAAGCAGCCCTCGACGCTACCATCGATGCCCTCAAAGAGGCTCTTGTCGCTGGCGATAAAGTTCAGCTCATCGGCTTCGGTACATTCTCTGTCAACGAGCGCCCCGCACGTGAGGGTGTCAACCCCGCCAACGGACAGAAGATTCAGATTGCTGCTAAGAAGGTGGCTAAGTTCAAAGCTGGTGCTGACTTAGAGAAGCAGCTGAACGCATAAGTTTTTTGGAAGGCCGGAAATGACGACAAACAGACTTCCCGCCTTCCAAACTCACTTTTTTTCCTCAAGACCACATTTTATCGCATTTATT
>OKRY01001539.1_pt1 | contig 18839 bp, 21 predicted proteins | sample 1601121 | NCBI WGS metagenome assembly OKRY01 (sample SAMEA3541546, study PRJEB24748) | human gut metagenome | biome: human gut; feature: human-associated habitat; material: faeces | place: China | collected 2012
GACATCAATGTAATCGCACTGATCGGCGAGCGCGGCAGGGAGAACCCGAAGCTGTGGCGTGACAAATGAAATACAACATGGCATACCGCCGATTCCGGCATATTGGAGAAGACAAGGTTACGATGGACTTTGCATTCTTTGCTATAGCTTTTAATATCAAAAAGATGTGCGCGAAACTTCTAAAAGCAGGAAAGTGGTTCATCACGGCTGCTAAATTTATGTTTATTGGGCTATTTGTAACAAGGGACAATTGGAATATAGCAACTTGTTACCAAATGAATCAAAAAAATGTGGCATAGAAAAAAGAGAATATAGACCGACTATAAAATATGAAAAAAGGTTGTGTCTGCATTTTGACACAACCTCTTCTTTTTGTAGAAATAGATACATGTTACGAATAACTCGCTTCATTAAAGCATCATCCCAAAACAAGTATCAATACCTCTGTGTAGATAACACATTCCTATTACACAGATAATTAAGAACCGCATTTTACTCCTGCGAATTAACCTCCACACTCACTCGTTCCTTTATAATTTTAGAATTCAAATACAAGAACGCCAAGCGGGGATTAGCTTCTTTAACAACAAGACTCAAAGAATCGGGAGTCAACAAACCGATTTTTTCTTTTGTCTCGTAAGGTACTTTCGTGCCATCCTCGGTCATATCGAATCCTTTTATAATCATATAGCCATCTCTTATTTCCCACGTTTTTAAATCCAAGTCCGGAACATTAATAGCTTCACACACGCCACCTTTCTTAAAATGAAATCCTTTTAACTCTCCTGTCGACTGGTACGTGTAAGGATTACACCACTCCCCGATAATTTTCTTTTCCATCTCTTTCTGAGGGTTACTGGCACAAGCACAACAAAGTAAAGTCAAAGCAACATACAATAAATTTTTCATGATTCTTATTTTAATTAAATATTACGTTTATTTGAAATCGTATTTTTGATCCACGCCTCTTTCGTCTATATTAATTCCCTCTTTCATCCAACGAGGTAACGAGGCATCTTTTAAATAATGATCAAAGAATTGTTGAAGACGAATAGTCCAATCAACTTGAGCAGCCTTGTTATAAAGGAAATGTCCTTCTCCTTTATAATTTAACAACCACGCAGGTTTCTGCAAACGACGCATCGCCAGGAACATATAGTACTTCAATTGTCATTTCTTGTGGCATTCCAGATCAGACATGGCATGGTAAATCCGTATGCGAACAGAGACTATCTTGCGCTGGCTATCATCACGGAGCTGGCGGATATAGTAGCCATGATATTTCTGAATACATATGAGGGCGTCATCAGAAGAGGATACTTCAAGGAATTCATATCCAGCTTCAAGAACGGTTTCGTGATAGTTGCACTGCTCCTTCTGTATGTGTTTGTCCTCAAGGATACATCTATATATTCCAGAACTACCATCCTGCTCATGTGGGCCATATATGTGTATGCCACATTTGCAGTGAGGAGCCTGTGGAAGAAGCATCTTGAGAAATATGCAGAGCATGGCAAGGGCAAGAAGCTCCTGGTCATGACCACCAGACATGTAGCAGATGAAGTGGTGGCAGGACTCAAGGAGAAGAACTACTCCGGGTTTGATATAGTAGGTGTCATGGTGATAGATGCCAATCTCGTCGGTCAGGAGATTCAGGGAGTGCCGGTGGTGGCGGATTACAACAGTGCAGTTGATTATGTGAGAACCGCATGGGTGGACGAGATATACGTGGATGTGCGTGGGGCATACGGATATGCGAACACGCTGATAGACGCATTTATCGAGGGCGGCATCACAGTTCACATGTGCATATCATCCATCGTGAGGACCCACGGCGACAAACAGCTCATCCAGAAGATAAATGGTGAGACCGTGGTCACGACCATGATGAACTACGCAACACCAAAGCAGATGCTGCTCAAGAGAACGGCAGATATAATAGGGGGTCTGGTGGGCAGCATATTCACGCTCATCCTCACCATATTTATAGGACCTATCATATACATCAAGTCCCCAGGACCGATCTTCTTCAAGCAGGAGAGAGTGGGACTGAATGGCAAGATATTCAAGATGTACAAGTTCCGAAGCATGTACATGGACGCTGAGGAGCGCAAGAAGGAACTCATGGCGCAGAACACCATGAGCGATTCGAAGATGTTCAAGATGGACTTTGACCCGAGAGTCATAGGCAACAAGATACTGCCGGACGGCACCAGGAAGAAGGGAATAGGTCAGTATATCAGAGACTTCTCCATAGATGAGTTCCCACAGTTCTTCAATGTGCTTAAAGGGGATCTCTCACTGGTTGGAACCAGGCCGCCTCTCATCTCTGAGGTGGAGCAGTATGAGATGCACCACAAGAGCCGTCTTGCTACGAAACCGGGAATCACCGGAATGTGGCAGGTGAGCGGCAGGAGTGACATCACGGACTTCGAGGAGGTCGTGAGACTGGATACGGAGTATATAGAGAATTGGAGCTTTGGACTGGATCTGAAGATAGTGCTGAAGACTATCAAGGTTGTGCTTGGTAGGGAAGGGTCGAAGTAGGAGGCGCATACTGGAATGACACCGACGATATGTCGCAGTCGCGTCAGCGAGTGTGGCAACGGCATTAACGAAGATAGATAATGAGGAGGATATGAGATTGAAAGGAATAATACTCGCCGGAGGCTCCGGCACAAGATTGTACCCACTGACTATGGTGACGAGCAAGCAGCTCCTGCCAATATATGATAAACCGATGATATACTATCCACTGTCTGTACTTATGAATGCGGGAATTAGGGAGATTCTTATCATCTCAACTCCTGCTGATACGCCGAGATTTGAAGAGCTTCTAGGCGATGGACATCAGTTCGGCATAGAACTGTCATACGCAGTACAGTCGTCACCTGATGGGCTTGCCCAGGCATTCATCATAGGTGCGGATTTCATCGGAGACGACAGTGTGGCGATGGTGCTGGGAGATAACATATTCGCAGGTCACGGACTCAAGAAGAGACTCAATGCAGCAGTGGTAAATGCTGAAGGTGGCAAGGGCGCAACAGTGTTTGGGTATTATGTGGACGACCCGGAGAGGTTTGGCATAGTTGAGTTTGATGAGAACGGCAAGGCCATATCCATAGAGGAGAAGCCGGAGAAGCCGAAGAGCAACTATTGTGTGACCGGACTGTACTTCTATGACAATAGAGTTGTGGAGTATGCTAAAGGGCTTAAGCCATCTGCAAGAGGCGAACTGGAGATCACTGATCTGAACAGGATATATCTGGAGAACGGTGATCTGAATGTTGAGCTTCTCGGACAGGGATTCACATGGCTTGATACAGGAACACATGAGAGTCTGGTGGATGCAACCAACTTTGTAAAGACGGTGGAGCAGCATCAGCACAGGAAGATAGCGTGCCTTGAGGAGATAGCATACCTGAATGGATGGATCAGCAGGGAAGAAGTTCTTGAGGTATATGAGGTGCTGAAGAAGAACCAGTATGGACAGTACCTTAAGGATGTATTAGATGGTAAATACCAAGAGCATCTTTATTAGAATAAAGACACTAATAATTATAGATACATTGAACATTTGCTGATATACAAATATAGAAAAAGAAGTAAGAGGCAAATGCGAGGAGGAGAATTATGACAATTATAGTAACAGGTGGAGCAGGATTTATAGGAAGCAACTTCGTATTCCACATGCTTAAGAAGTACCCGGGCTACAGAATCATATGTCTCGACAAGCTGACATATGCTGGCAATTTGTCAACCCTTGAGCCGGTTATGGATAACTCAAACTTCAGATTTGTAAAGCTTGATATATGTGATAGAGAGGGTGTATATAAGCTGTTCGAAGAGGAACATCCAGATATGGTAGTGAACTTCGCTGCTGAGTCCCATGTGGACAGATCCATAGAGAATCCTGAGATATTCCTTCAGACAAATATCATAGGAACAGCTACATTGATGGATGCATGTAGAAAGTATGGTATACAGAGATATCATCAGGTAAGTACCGATGAAGTATATGGAGACCTTCCACTTGACAGACCGGATCTCTTCTTCACAGAGGAGACTCCTATACATACAAGTTCACCATACAGCAGCTCCAAGGCTGGTGCGGATTTGCTCGTTCTTGCTTATCACAGAACGTATGGACTTCCTGTTACTATCAGTAGATGTTCGAATAACTATGGTCCGTATCACTTCCCAGAGAAGCTTATACCGCTTATGATAGCCAATGCTTTGGCAGATAAGCCTCTTCCAGTATATGGGGAGGGATTAAACGTGCGTGACTGGCTCTATGTGGAGGATCACTGTAAGGCGATAGACCTTATCATCCACAAGGGACGAGTGGGAGAGGTCTACAATGTAGGCGGACACAACGAGAAGAAGAATATAGATATAGTGAAGATCATCTGTAAGGAGCTTGGCAAGCCAGAAAGCCTTATAACTCATGTGGGAGATAGAAAGGGACATGACATGAGATATGCCATAGACCCTACAAAGATCCACAATGAACTCGGCTGGCTTCCAGAGACGAAGTTCGAGGACGGAATCAAGAAGACAATACAGTGGTATCTGGACAATCGTGAGTGGTGGGAGACCATCATATCAGGCGAGTACCAGAACTACTATGAGAAGATGTATAGCAATAGATAAGGGGTAAGAGGATGAAATTCTTTGTAACAGGCGTTGGCGGTCAGCTGGGACATGACGTGATGAATGAACTTCTGAAGCGTGGATATGAAGGCGTTGGTTCTGACATACAGCCGGAATATAGTGGCGTGGATGACGGTTCACCAGTGACTAAGGCTGATTATGTGCAGCTCGACATCACTGATAAGGCTGCTGTAGAAAAGATAATAACAGAGATCAAGCCAGATGCGGTTATCCACTGTGCGGCGTGGACTGCGGTGGATGCTGCAGAAGATGAAGAGAATATAGACAAGGTTCGTGCCATCAATGCTGGCGGAACAAGAAATATTGCAGAGGTATGTAAATCACTTGACTGTAAGATGACATATACCAGTACGGATTATGTGTTTGATGGTCAGGGAGATATACCATGGGAGCCGGACTGTAAGGACTATGCTCCTCTCAATGTGTATGGACAGACAAAGCTTGAGGGTGAGCTTGCGGTATCTGAATTGCTTGATAAATACTTCATAGTGAGAATAGCCTGGGTGTTCGGTCTCAATGGAAAGAACTTCATCAAGACAATGCTCTCTGTAGGTAAGACTCATGATGAGGTAAGAGTAGTATGTGACCAGATAGGAACACCTACTTATACGCTGGATCTTGCAAGGCTTCTTGTGGATATGAATGAGACTGAGAAGTATGGCTACTATCATGCCACCAATGAAGGCGGATATATCAGTTGGTATGATTTCACATGTGAGATATATAGACAGGCTGGATACAGCACAAAGGTGACTCCTGTTACTACAGAGGAGTATGGCCTTTCAAAGGCTGCAAGGCCTTATAATAGCAGACTTGACAAGAAGAAACTTGTAGAGGCAGGGTTTACGCCACTTCCAACATGGCAGGATGCGCTTAGCAGATATATTAAAGATTTATCATGAGGAGGAACCCTCGTTAGAGGGAGGAGTCCTGATGATTACGCAGACGCTACGCGCAAGCGTCTTAGATGCGTCTGCTCCATAATAGAGTATTAAAGAAATAAGAGGTATAGATACAATGGGACAGATAAAGGTTGAGAAGAATGTAGGTGGTATAGAAGGTCTGTGTGTCATCGAGCCGGCAGTTCATGGCGACAGCAGAGGATACTTCATGGAGACTTATAATGAGAGAGACATGAAGGAAACTGGAATAGATGTGAAGTTTGTACAGGATAACCAGTCTATGTCAACCAAAGGGGTTCTCAGAGGACTTCATTTCCAGAAGAACTTTCCGCAGTGTAAGCTTGTAAGAGCTGTGCGCGGTGAAGTGTTCGATGTGGCTGTGGATCTTAGAAGTAATTCGGAAACTTATGGTAAGTGGTATGGTGTAAGACTTTCCGCTGAGAATAAGAAACAGTTCCTCATACCTGAGGGATTCGCCCATGGTTTCCTTGTGCTTTCTGATGAGGCAGAGTTCTGTTATAAGGTGAATGACTTTTGGCATCCAAATGATGAGGGAGGTATGGCTTGGAATGATCCGGAGATCGGTATTGAGTGGCCGGAACTGAAAGGTGAGTACAAGGGCAGTGCAAGTGCAGAGGGCTACACGCTGGAAGATGGTACTGCACTGAACCTGAGCGATAAGGACCAGAAGTGGTTGGGACTGAAGGATACCTTCAAGTTTTGATTTGAAGTGAGCAGAATAAACTAGAAGGTAGGATAGAACTATGAAAAATACCCCATATACAGTTCTAATGTCTGTATACATAAAAGAAAAGGCTGAGTATTTAAAATTAAGCATTCAGAGTATGCTCGATCAAACGGTTCCGCCTGATGAGTTTATTCTTGTTAAAGATGGTCCATTAACAACGGAACTGGATGCAGTTGTGGACTATTACAATCAAAAATATCCAGGTTTGTTTACCATAATTTCAAATGAAACGAATCTTGGACTTGGACCAGCACTGGCAAAAGGCATAGTCGCATCAAGAAATGAACTGATTGCAAGAATGGATTCTGATGATGTATCAGAAAAAACTCGATGTGAAAAACAACTTGCTGCCTTTGAAAAGGATTCAAAGTTAGAGATGGTTGGGTCATTTGAGGCGGAATTTATCGGAGAAAAAGACAACATTGTGTCAGTTCATCGAGTGCCTGAAACACATAATGAAATCACAAAATTTATGCGTCGTAGGTGTGCCATTCTGCATCCAACAGTAATGTACAAGAAAAGTGCCGTAATCAGAAGTGGAAACTATCACTCTGTTCCATTATATGAAGATTATGATCTTTTTGCTAGAATGGTGCTGGAATACAAAGTGCGTAGCTATAATATTCAAGAGAACTTATACTATATTAGAACAAGTGAGGATTTCTTTAAAAGACGCGGTGGATTAAAATACGCAAGAACAGTATTGAACTTTAAATGGAACCAGCACAAAAAAGGATATATGTCGCTGACAGATTTTTGCATTAGTGGTTTGGGACAGGCATTTGTATGTGTTCTACCAAATACATTACGTAAAGCTGTTTATTTGAAGCTATTACGATAATAATAGATTGAGGACAATTATGGAAAAGGAACCAATAAGAGTTTTACATATTGTGCCTAATATGCAGGCAGGAGGACTTGAAACATTAATTATGAATATCTATAGAAATATAGATAGAACTAAAGTCCAGTTTGATTTTCTTGTCCATTATACTGGAAATTACTTTTATGATGACGAAATCAGGAGTTTGGGCGGAAGAATATATAAGTTGTCAGTACGCGATGACAACAATTTTATAAAATATTTGAAAGATTTGGATGCGTTTTTTAAGGCGCATCCAGAATATAAGATTGTTCATGGACACATGGAAAGTTTAGGACAATTTTATTTTAAGGCTGCAAAAAGGAATGGAGTTCCTGTACGCGTTGCACACAGTCATAATTCAGCAACAGAAGATACACTCAAGGGAAAAATTAAGGGACTTCTCTTGAAACGATATAAAGTATTTGCAACAGATTACTTTGCTTGTTCACAAAAAGCGGGTGAGTTTATGTTTGCAAATAAAAAGTTTACTGTTCTGAAGAATGCAATCATTGTAAATAATTTTGCTTACAATGAAGATGAAAGAAATCGACTGAGAAAAGAACTCGGTATTGAGGATAAAATAGTCATTGGTCATGCAGGAAGGTTCTGTGAACAGAAAAATCATAAGTTTTTAATAGATGTTTTTAAGAAAATTGCTGATCTGGAAAATAATGCTGTTTTGTTGTTGATTGGTGCTGGAGAAACGTTTGAAAGAATAAAGGAACAAGTTCAAGAGTATGGTTTGGAAGAACGTGTTATTTTCCTAGGGGTTAGAAAAGATATTGCAAGCTTGTATCAGGCGATGGACTGTTTTGTGTTTCCGTCACTTTTTGAAGGTCTTGGTATTGTTGCAATAGAAGCACAGTGTTCTGGTTTGCCAGTAGTCGGCTCTGATGTTATTCCAAAAGAAGCTGCGGTAACAAATCAATTTCACTATATGTCGTTGGATGATTCTGCAGATGAATGGGCAAAAAAAATTCTTGAAGTAACGAAACAGGAGAGAAAAGCTGAAATCGATAAAATTCGAGCTGCGGGATATGACGTGCATGATGTGGCGGAATATTTAGAAGATTTTTATATAAAGAAGTATTTGGAGAATTAAGAAAGCTAGAGGGCGGAAAGATGAAAAAAGTTGGTCTAGTTTCTGTGAGAAACTATAACTATGGAAGTATATTGCAAGCATATGCCTTGCAGCAGGAGTTGTTTGCAGCAGGGGTTGATAATGAATTAATCTATTATAAAAAGCGTAATGTTGTCAAGCAAGCTCTTAGAATATTTAATCTGCCGCTCCTCATGGCAAAGATGAAAGATGTCTGGCGTGTAATTGAAGGAAAGACTAATCCCAAATTAAAACCGATTATTTCTGGAAGAAATAGAGCTTTTTCGAATTTTCTGAAAGATAATTTTGTATTTACACCGTGCTTAAGCGGCAGAAAACAGCTTATTGATTACACAAAGAAATTTGATGCTTTCATTTTGGGAAGCGATCAGGTATGGAATCCAATGTTACTTGGTGGAGATTATTATACATTAACTTGGGTGGATTCTCGTCGCCCTAAAGTAACATACGCTTCGAGCTTTGGTGTATCAGAGATACCTGCGAGCCAAGTAAAGAAGACAAAAGAATACCTGTCTCGATTCAATATGATCTCTGTTAGAGAGGAACAGGGGGCAGAGATTGTCGAAAAATTGACGAGGAAAAAGGCTGAAGTCTGTTGTGATCCTACTGTGCTGACAGACCGGAAGAGATGGGATGAGCTTAGTGGAGATTGTCCGTTTGTGAGTGAAAAGTATATTTTCTGCTACTTTATTGGCAATAATCCAAGCCAACGAGAGTTTGCAAAAAAATTAGCACAGAAAACGGGCTGCAAAATCCTAGCAGTTAAACACATTGATGAGTATATTAAAAGTGATGATGACTTTGGCGATATTGACTATTTAGAAGTTGGGCCAAAAGAGTTTGTCAATTTTATTAGGTATGCTACATATGTATGTACGGATTCTTTTCATGGAACGATTTTCTCGATAATGTATAATAAGAACTTCTTTACATTTATGAGATTCTCAGATAGCCAGAAAAGCTCTATGAATTCGAGAGTAAAAAATATTCTTTCAATCGTTGGTTTGTCCAACCGCTTGTTTGAAAACTCAATTACCCCGGAAGCAGCACTCGCATATCAAGTGGACTGGTCTGATGTTAATAAGAGGCTAAATGATTTTAGAAAAAGTTCACGAGAGTATTTTGAAAGAGCAATAATATGCTTAAAGGGTACACAGGAATGATTAAATTAGTTGAGAAAGAGCACTGCTCAGGCTGTACAGCTTGTATGGTCTGTTGTCCAAAAGAAGCAATATCAATGTGCGCTGATGAGGAAGGATTTAAATATCCAGTTATTGATAGAAATCGGTGCGTGGAATGCGGAAAATGTGTAAGGACATGTCCTATCACGAATAAGCAAAAGAAAAATTCAGTAGTTGATTCATATATTGCTATAAATAACGATAAGAATCAGCGTGAGGCAAGTGCGTCAGGTGGTCTGTTTAGCGTCATAGCTCATTATGTTTTGGAAAAAAATGGCGTAGTTTTTGGTGCGGCATATGATGAAGAACTTAGGGTTAAACATACAGCTATAGAACACGAAGCAGATTTAGAAAAATTGAGAATGTCCAAGTATGTGCAAAGCGATTTGGGTGATACATTTAAACAGGTGGACAAGTATTTAAAAGTGGATAGAATCGTTTTGTTTTCTGGTACGCCTTGTCAAGTAGCAGGACTTAGAGCGTATATTAATAGAGAAGACGCAAATCTAATTCTCCTTGATTTGGTTTGTCATGGCGTTCCATCGCCAAAGCTGTTTGAAGACTATAAGGCTGCACTCTCAGAAAAATACGAAAGTGATATTCAGAATATATATTTTAGAAGCAAAGTTTTAGGGCATCACTTGTCCACGATCGCAGTTCGTTTTTCAAATGGAAAGTTAATTCACAGCAGACGATTGGTGAAATCTTATCCGAGATTATGGTTTGCCGGGTTTACATCACGGCCATCTTGCTATGCCTGCAGTTTTAAAGAAGAAGATCGTGTGAGTGATTTTACACTATTTGATTCTTTTAAGTCAGCTGGACAGTATGACTTTAAAGATGATGATATGGGGCTGTCCAATGTGTATGTTCGCACACAAAAGGCAACTGATTTGTGGAAACAAATCGAGGCTCAAGTAACTGCTGTAAAAACGAAAACAGCGGTTACGAATAAGAATGACGGAGATATGATTTACGAATCCGCAGTAAAAAATAAGGCCCGTGCAGAATTTTGGAGTGATTATGGAAAACTTTCATATACAGAATTAATTGATAAGTATATTCCATATTCTAAAAAAGAAGCCATTATGGATAAGGTTAAACGAGTGATGGTTAGCACAGGCCTGAGTAAAAATTTGAAGATTAAAAAGCTACTTACAAAGATTAAAAAGTAAAGGAAGAAGAAATGAAAGTAATTGCATTCTATCTGCCACAGTTCCATGAAACGCCAGAAAATAATGAATGGTGGGGACAAGGCTTTACTGAGTGGAATAACATGAAAGCTGCCAAACCACTTTTTGAGGGGCATAACCAGCCAAGAATTCCGCTTAACAATAATTATTATAACCTTTTGAATGAGAAAACTCTGGAGTGGCAGACTGAAATTGCAAAAGAACACGGCGTATACGGTTTCTGCTGCTACCACTATTGGTTTGGAAGCAAAATGCTTCTTGAAAAGCCGATGGAGATTTATCTGAAAGATAAAAACTGTGATTTGCCATTTTGCTTTTGCTGGGCAAACGAAACATGGACAAATGCTTGGGCTGCGGAAACTGAGTCTGATCGAAAGACCTTAATCAAGCAGGAGTACGGTGATAAAGAAGAATGGGAGAGACATTTCCAGTATTTGCTTCCGTTCTTTAAGGACGAGAGATACATAAAGGAGGGTAATAAACCGCTTTTTGTGATTTATCGTCCACAGTATATTACAGAGCTGAGTGCAAGACTGGCTTATTATAATAAACGTGCTCAAGAAGAGGGCTTTGACGGGCTGGTTTTTGCAGCACAGCATGTTTCTTTTTATGCTGAGAAGAGCGTCGATAAGTCGATGTTTAAATACCAGATTGAATATCAGCCAGGCTTTGCGTTTTATGATATGAGCTCTTGGATGCAGAAGCAGATGAGCGTTATTAAGCAGAATGTACAGACATGGGCAAGGGATCATTTGAAAAGCTTTAAGTCTGCTAAAAAGGCAAAACTGCAGAAATTATCGTATGACGAAGTGTGGAATACAGTTCTAAATAGAAAAGCAGAGCCGGGAATGATTCCAGGGGCATTTGTGGACTGGGATAATACACCGAGATATAAAGGAAAAGGTCGTGTTTTGACTGGGGCAACACCTGAAAAGTTTAAAGAGTATTTTGGAAAACAGCTGAAAAGAGCACGGGATGAATACAAGTCTGACTATATTTTCATTTTTGCATGGAATGAATGGTCAGAAGGTGGATATTTAGAGCCTGATATGAAAAATCAGTACGGTTACTTAGATGCAATCAAATCATGCGTCGATGAATTGGAAAGTGAGAACTAAAAATGGCAGAGATATTATCAAATAATAAAATTAAAACAATTGCGTTTTATTTACCTCAGTATCATGCCATTCCGGAAAACGATAAATTTTGGGGAAAAGGATTCACGGAATGGGTAAATACGAAAAAGGCTACTCCGCTATTTGAGGGGCATTATCAGCCAAAAGTTCCGTTAAATGAAAACTATTATAACTTGCTAGATGACGATGTTAAAATTTGGCAGGCGAATTTGGCGAAGAAGTATGGTGTGTTTGGCTTTTGCTACTATCACTACTGGTTTAAAGACGGAAAGAAGCTGCTTGAAAAACCACTAGAGCAAATGTTGCAAAATAAAGATGTTGATATCCCATTTTGCATGTCTTGGGCAAATGAGAACTGGAGTAAGCGATGGGATGGCGGTAATCAGGAGATTATTGCCGAGCAGGATTACGGCACAGAAGATGATTGGAAAAAGCACTTGCTTTATATGGTTCAGTTTTTCAAAGATGAACGATATATTACCCTGAATGGCGATCCGGTTTTTCTTATTTATAAACCTGAAGAGATTCCTGATTTGCATCGTATGGTAACTTATTGGCAGTCGGAAATTAAAAAGTTTGGCTTCAATCGGATTTGCTTAATGATCCAGAATTCGGGATGGTATTTTTCACCATCTTACAATGATAGAGATTTCGATTATCAAGTTAAATTTGAACCATACTTTTCAAAGCAGTATGCAGAAAAAGATTTAAATAAAATTAGGCGTCTCCAGATTGCTTATCGAATTCTGAAGAAAGTTAAATTGGAAAAGCCAATCTATGCATTTGTGAAGAGTAGAAAAAAAGTGGCCGGAAATGATAAGCCGTTGTCAATTTTTAGCTATGATAAAGAATGCGCAGATATCCTGAATGGCCCACATTCCCAGAAGATTGTGCAGGGGTTGTTTACAGATTGGGATAACACTGCAAGGCGAAAAAATGGCTTTGTTTTTAAAGGAGGAAATCCGGAGAAATTTGGAAACTGCGCAAAGGCTCTCTTTAACCAGATGAGAGAAAAGAATGATCTTCCGCTTGTCTTTATTAATGCTTGGAATGAGTGGGCAGAGGGAGCGTATTTAGAACCGGACGAAAAGCATGGCTATGCTTATCTTGAGCAATTACAAAATGCTATGGAAAAGTATAATAGAGGTTAATATTTTTATATTGTCTTTTTATTAAGAAAGATATTTAAGAGTGCGTGAATCAACTATTGTATTTATGTAATTTGTGAAAGAATCGAATATCTAAGAAAGAGAAATTTAATCATGACAACCAGAGAATTTGGAAAAGTTACATCAAATCAATTGTATTTGTATGCTCTAGTACTGTACATTTTACTAAATTACACAATTTTAGGAGTACAATGGAACTATCCATTCTCCATTTTAAAAAATGCAGCACAGATTATATTGACATATTTTATTCCTTTCTTATTATGCGTGCGATTCATGCTAGGGTTTATAAAAAAGAGAACATGGCATCAAATAATAACTGTGCTGATAATTAGCTGCACTTTATATTCATCAAGCGTAATACACAGTAATGCACTTGCTTATACAGCCGCGTTTATTCTATTGGCGCCAGGAATTGATTATGATGAAATCGTAAGAGCATTCTACAAAGCAGCTTTTTTTTCAGTAGCGCTATTGATTCTTGCAACAATAATTGGAGCTGTCAATGATAATCAAATACGCTTTACATATGCAACGGGCGTATTGTATGGACATACAATGGGAACCTCACATCCTAACAATTTTGCAGCCTATGTAATGACGACTCTTTTTCTATGGCTGTATATGAATAGAAAAAGAAAATCACCGGCTAAACTGATTTGTGTTGATATAATAGTTGGCGTGATTGTATTTATATTAACGGCGTCAAGGACGAGTTCAATTGTAATATTAGCATTTGCTGTAATTTATTTGTTGTATGAAGTAATGAAAAAGGTTAATGCAGAAAGGCTGATTAACCTATTAAAATTGGCAATAGTGGCTGTTTTTGCAGTTTCAATTTATTTAATGAATTCTATGGGGCAAGTCGGATCAAACGGAATATTAGCAGATTTGACGTTTGCAACACGTTTTTCATCGGCATACAATATTTATCAACAGTATGGAATTCAACCGTTTGGTTCAGATATTGAGTTTGTAAGTTCTGTTGTTTCAGCTCAGACAGGTAAGTCGTCTGTGATACTTGATTCGGCGTATTTGAACTTGCTTTTGTATCGGGGATATATTGTCACTGTTTTGTTTGCGATAGCTGTAGTTCTCTTGTTTAGGAAAATTGGAAAACAACGAGAGTATATCTTGATGATTATAGCCGCGCTATTTGTTGTTGATGGTCTGATGGAACAAAATGTATTTATGATTTATTGTAATTTTACTTTGATGGCTTGCTTTTCAGGATTAGAGAGTATCGATTAATAGACAAGAGCCATTGCTAACAAATGGAGGAATATAGGGTGCGAATAATAAATAGAATTAAACGAAAACTAAGTTCTATTATTAATGATCCTTGGGTGAAAAACAACGGGGAAGTTAGAAAGGAATTTGGATTATTTACTGGTTTAATTATCTTGGTTTTAAATATTGTTGATATGGTAACCAGTTATAAGACAGTATTTTACAAGAACTATTTACTAAAGATAATTAAAAAGGACGTACAGATAACTGTAGACAAATATAAAAAAGATACTTGTGTATTTGACGGTAAAATCACAAATAATGCTAAGATACATGTATGGGTGATATGGTGGCAAGACATAAAAAATGCACCTCAAATAGTTCAAGAGTGTATAGCAAGCCAAAGACTATATATTAATAATAAATATTATGAATATCATTTACTAAATAGTGAGACAGTTTGGGACTATGTTGAACTACCACAGGAAATTATAGAGAAATTTAATCGTAAGGAAATAGGATTTGCGCACTTTTCGGATATTTTAAGACTGGCTCTAATAAAAAAATATGGAGGAGTCTGGATGGATGCCACAATTTTTATGACAAATCAGCTTCCTGAAAGTATAAGAGCGAGTTCTTTTTATTCAAATAAGAAAAAAGCCGATGGCTATAATCAGAGAAAATTAATATCAGAGGGTAAATGGACAACCTACTTTTTTAAAGCAGAGCCCGATGATATTATTGTTTCATTTGTTCTGGATGCACTTATTGAATATTGGAGAAAGCATTCTGTGGCTGTAGATTATTTTTTGTTTGATTATTTAATAGCAGTTGCATATGATGAATTTTCACGCGCGAAACATGAAATAGATTTGATCCCTGAGAATAATCCGGAAGTATTTAGTCTTTTTGTTGAGAGAAATAAAAGATATACTCTTGAATTCTTTGAAAAAATTACAAAAGATACTATTATTCATAAACAGTCCTATAAGTTTCCCTACAGTAAACAGGATAAAGACGGTTTTATAACGAACTGGGGACATGCTTGTGAAAGGATAAAATAAATGAGTCTTAAGAGTGATCGAATAAAAAATACAAGGAGAAATGCTATATGGGGAATTGTAAATAAGTTCATTACAATACTCCTTCCGTTTATTACCAGAACAGTTTTGATTTATGTGTTGGGGGTTGAATATGTTGGCATAAACGGACTGTTTTCTTCTATATTACAAGTCTTGAGCTTAGCGGAACTGGGATTTTCTAGTGCAATTGTTTATAGCATGTATAAGCCGCTGGCAGAGAATGATAACGATGTTGTATGCGCATTGCTCCAGTTCTACAAAAAAATATATCGCTGCATTGGTAGTATTGTGCTGATAATTGGTGTTGCACTGATTCCTTTTCTGAAGTACTTGATTTCAGGATCTTGTCCGAGCGATGTTAACATATATGTTGTTTATATAATTTATCTTCTTAATACGTCCTGTAGCTATTTCTTATTTGCTTATAAAAAATCTTTGCTTTCAGCTGTGCAAAGGCAGGACATTATTAGTAAAGTTGCAATGATTAATAAAATCATCAGTAGCTTTATCCAGATTGTGGGATTGCTTCTCCTGAAGCAGTACTATATCTTTATTGTGGTTTTACCGTTGATGTCTTTGCTGGATAACTTGCTGTGTGAATTTCTGGCAAAAAAATATTATCCTCAATTTGAGTGCCACGGAAAGCTCGATAAGAAATATAAGGAAGATATTATTGAAAAAACAAAGGGATTGCTTATTCACAAAATTTGCGGTGTGACACGCAATTCATGTGATAATATTTTCATATCTATGTTTTTGGGGTTAACGCCAGTTGGCATATATAGCAACTACTATTATGTCATGAGTTCAGTAAGAGGAATCCTGGATGTATTTACGGTTTCTATGAGTGCGAGTGTTGGTAACAGCGTTGCTATTGAAAGCGTAGAAAAAAATTATAAGAATTTAAATTTGTTTACATTTATATATGAGTGGCTATGCGGTTGGTGCACGGTTTGTATGCTTTGCCTTTTTCAGCCTTTTATGAGAATTTGGGTTGGAGAAAAGGCGATGTTTTCATTTGATGTCGTGATTGCAATTTGCATATATTTTTATGTTTGGACAATTGGAGATATTAAAAGTCAGTATGCCGATGCCGCAGGCCTTTGGTGGAAAGATCGAATCCGAGCGTCTGTTGAAGCAATTGCCAATATAGCGTTGAATTATGTCCTTGTAAAAAATTTTGGCGTTTTTGGAATTGTTATTGCGACAGCAATATCAATTCTATTTATTGGCTTTCCTTGGAGTACAAAGATTGTATTTGATAATTATTTCAAAGGAAAAAGCTTTTTGCGTTATATGCGTGACGAAGTATTTTATGCAGTGGTTACAATTATAGTTTGCTTTGTCACTTATGAGATTTGTAACTTCGTTAATGTGTCTGGAATTCTGGGGCTTATTATATATGCAGTTATTTGTGTTATAATTCCTAATGTTCTATATTTGCTGGCATATTTTAAGTCACGTTATTTTAAAGATGCAGTACGATTTGTAAAGAAAATTGTTGTAAAGGGGTGATTATGTGTGATTTCGGTAGTGATGCCAGCCTATAACAGAGAAAATATTATAAAAGAAGCGATTAATAGTGTTTTAGGCCAAACATATGAGGATATTGAGTTAATTGTTGTTGATGACGGCTCCACTGATCAAACTTCTAAAGTGGTTCGTGAAATTGAGGATCCGAGATTAAAATATTTTTATCAAGAAAATGCAGGAGCTTGTGCGGCTAGAAATAAGGGGGTTGAGCTCTCGCAAGGAGAACTTGTTGCCTTTCATGATAGCGATGATATTTGGCATCAAGACAAATTAGAAAAACAGATAAAGGTGATGGAAACATCAGGTGCAGATCTTGTTTTTTGTAAACTTGTCAAATATTATGCGAATGGAAAAACTCAGCTATTGCCAGATTCAATAAGTGAGGGCTTTTTGAATCCCGTCGAAAACTTGTTTGGAATAGGGACACAAAGCCTATTAGCAAAAAAAGAAGTATTTGAAAAATGTCCATTTGATACTTCGATGCCACGCTTTCAGGAGTTTGAAATGCTGGTCAGAATTGCAGAAAAGTATCGAATTTATTGTCTTGATGATGGACTGGTTGATTATAAAATCGGAAATGATTCTATAAGTAGTAATCCTGAAAAACTTTATAAAGCCTGTGATTTAATTTTACAGAAGCATCCATCTTTTCAGAAAAAATACCCTAAAATGATGCATGTTATGGCTAGTGCGTTACAGGATGCGGGAAATGAATTGAAAAAATCGGGAAAAAATAATTATAAGAAATTCTACGATAAAAGCTTAGAGTATGATAGCTCGTTAAAAAGAAAAATTTCAATTTATATTAAAGGAATTATTTGAGGGATGAACTTATGTTTGATAAAATAAAATTATGGCTAAAGAAAAAAGAGTGGAGAAAAAGAAATGTTCATAATGAAACTAGTATTGTGAATGCTTTTAACTTTGCTCAGGTTTCAGTTGGAAAAGGTACTTATGGAGGAATAACTGCTATTTTAATGGCAGATGATTCTTGTATTAAAATTGGAAACTACTGTTCGATAGGACCCAAGGTTATTTTTATGGGGGGGGGCGAGCATAATTACAAGAGGATATCTACATATCCTTTTCAATCAAAAGTTTATAAACAAAAAACTAATAACCCCGTGAATCACTCCATTATCATAGAAGATGATGTTTGGATTGGATATGATGCGCTTATTATGCCCGGAGTAACTATTGGTAAAGGTAGTGTTATTGGTGCAAGAGCGATTGTCACAAAGGATGTTCCGCCGTATTCGATATATGTTGGTAATAAAGTAATCAAGAAAAGATTTTCTGAGGATATTATAAATAAACTGAGCATAATTGATTTTTCAAAAGTTGAGCACACCAGTTTTGATACATATATAAATTACTGCCAAACAGAAATCACTTCAAGTAATGTGGATGATATACTGGAGTGCTTCGTTACGAGAAAATAATATTTGAGGGCATCTAAAAGGAGTTTTTCAGGCAATAAATACCATTTTTTGTTCTGCTATGATTTTTGTATGTGGCTATATTGTTACAAGTATTGTAAATAGGATTCCATTTGTGGGGAAATGGATTGTTTAAAAGAAAAAGAATAGAGGGAAAAAGGAAAAAATGACCACAACATTACTTATCATGGCTGCTGGAATCGGCAGCCGCTTCGGAATAGGAATCAAGCAGTTGGAACCAGTTGATGACGTGAACAATATCATCATGGATTACTCGATTCACGATGCGATTGAGGCAGGCTTCAACCATGTGGTCTTTATTATTCGCAAGGATATCGAGGAGGAGTTCAAAGAGGTCATCGGTAATCGTATTGCCTCTATTTGCTCCTCTCATAATGTAACTGTGGACTATGCTTTCTAGGATATCAACGATATTCCGGGAGAACTTCAGGCAGGCCGTACAAAACCGAGGGGGAACTGGACAGGCTGTGCTTGTAGCGAAAAATGTGATTGATACCCCGTTCATTGTGATCAATGCAGATGATTACTATGGCAAAGAAGGCTTCA
>OKRY01001546.1_pt1 | contig 18818 bp, 3 predicted proteins | sample 1601121 | NCBI WGS metagenome assembly OKRY01 (sample SAMEA3541546, study PRJEB24748) | human gut metagenome | biome: human gut; feature: human-associated habitat; material: faeces | place: China | collected 2012
GAACTGTTTGGTTGGCTGTATTTTCAATATCAGCACCAGCTTTAACAGATTCTTTCACAGTTGCTGGGATATCAAATTTATAGTAACGTCCAAACTCGAACTTAGTTGTATCGATAACAGGAGCGTTTACTTTATCTTTGATAAATTCATCTTTAGAAGTTGCAGTGATTGTACCGTTTTCAACTTTGATGTCGAATTTATTGGTTACTTCTGCACCAGTTACTGAATCATATGCTTTGATGTCCGCTGCGTTGACGTCCAATTTATCAGCGTCGTATGTATCAGATACACCAACGTATTGGATGTTGTTCGCTTCAGTGAATTTAGTAGTATCAAGCCATACTTGGTAAACCAATTTAGAACCACGTTTAACTGTCTTAGTATTCAAGTTTTCTGGTTCATTGTTGTTTGTCTTGTCTACATATGGATCTGCATTTGTTTCAGTGTATTCATTTGTCAACTCATCGTCGTCATCCATCAACTTGTTACCAGTGATGTCATATTTCTCTTTAGAAACGACAAATTTTTCTGGTTGGAATTCTGGAGTTTCTGGAGGAGTAACTTTGTTGTTGAATTCTTTATCTGCAGTACCATCAGTAGCCTTACCGTTGGCATCTTTACCACCAGTTGAGGTAACGTTTGTAACAGTTGTCAATGAGTGACCGTTCTTAGCAACTTCAACTGTCACTGTAGCTTTCATCTTATCGTAAGTCATTCCGAATTCTTTGTTTTCAGGAATAACTTCTTCTACAGTGTAAGTGTGTGTACCAACTTTAGTATTGTCAAATGACAATTCTGAGAAGGTTACGTTACCAGCAGCATCATTCTTAACAGTTTCAACGACGTTACCAGCAGCATCTTTCAATACAAAGCTAAATTCACCAGCTTTAAGTTCACGACCAGCCAATTTCTTAGTGAAGTCAAACTTAGTTACAACTGGAGAAACCACATAGTTGTTGAACTCTGTGTCTTCAGGCATTGTAACAGCAGTACTCAAGAGACCTGTAGCAGCATCTTTAGTAACTTTAACTTTCACTTCTGCGTTCATTGTATCGTAATCGATGTTTGTATCGTTACCAGCTTTTTCACGCACAGTGTAAGTGTGTTCACCTTCAGTGCTGTATTCAATCGCATCAAATGTGATAGATCCATCAGCTTTGTTTTTCTTCGTTTGGATCACATTGCCATTTTCAAGCAATTCGAATGTGAAGGCATCTGCTTCAAGTGCTTTACCTTCAAGACGTTTAGTGAACTTGAATTGTGCTTGAGTAGGACCTGATGTGAAGGTATTGTTGAATTCTGTATCAGTTGGAAGAGTTGCAACTGCAGTAAGCGCATGACCTGACTTAGTAACAGTAACTGTTACGTTAGCTTTCATTGGGTCATAAGTCATACCTGCTTCAGAACCTTGAACTTCTTCTACAGTGTACTTGTGGTTACCAACTTGAGCATTTGTAAATGTCAAGGCATCGAAACGAACACGTCCGCTAGCATCATTTTGTTTTGTTTGAAGGACTCTACCATCTTTGTCTTTCAATACAAAGCTAAATTCGCCAGCTTTCAAGTTACGACCTGCAAGAGCTTTGCTGAAGTCAAATTGAGCAGTTACAGGAGCTACAACGTGGTTGTTGAAGATCTTGTCATCAGTACCAGTTGCTTCACCACCTGTTGAAGTCATTTCAGTCTTAGCAGCCAAAAGACCTGTAGTAGCATCTTTAGTAACCGTTACTTTAACTGCGATAGTCATTTCATCGTAGTCTACATCGGCATTGTTGCCTTTCACTTCTTTAACAGTGTAGTTGTAGACACCTTCATGGTCAAATGACAATTCGCTAAAGTTAATCTTACCGTTAGCTTTGTTGGTTACAGTTTCATTAACATTGTTATCACCAGTCAACGTGAAGCTAAAGTCACCTGCGTTCAAAGTACCATTTGAAAGTGATTTATCAAAGTCAAGGTTAACTTTAACCGCACCTGGTGTGAATGTGTTATTGAATTCTGTATCTGCTGGAAGAATGTTAGTTGCTTTAAGAACGTGGCCTTCCTTAGTAACAGTGATTGTTACTTCAGCTTTCATTGTATCGTAAGTCATACCAGCTTCTTTATTATCTGGGATAACTTCTTCTACAGTATACTTGTGAGTACCAACTTGAGTATTATCAAATGTCAAGTCATCAAAGGCAATAACACCACTAGCGCTGTTTTTCTTGGTCTGAAGAACATTACCAGTTGAATCTTTAAGAGCAAATGTAAATTCGCCTTCTTTAAGAGTACGACCTGCAAGAGCCTTACTAAAGTCGAACTTAGTCTTAACTGGAGCTACAACGTAGTTGTTGAAAATTTTATCATCTGCACTTGATTTGAATCCACCTTCAGCACTGTATTTAACCGAAGCTTGCAAATCACCAGCAGCATTTTTCTCAGTTACAGTAACTGTCATTGTAACAGTCATTGCATCATAATCGACGTTTGTATCTGAGCCTTTAACCTCAGTAATTGTGTAAGTGTATACTCCAGCTTTGTTAAATGTTAATTTACTAAATGTAGCTTTACCATTTTGGTTAGTTACTGTTTCTTCATATGAAGGAACTGATTTGTTAGCTTGCTCTTCTTTAATCTTAAAGCTAAATTCACCATTAACAAGTGTGCGTCCTTCAAGTTGTTTTTCAACTTCTGGAGTCACTGTTACAGGTTCTGACTTCACATAGTAGTAGACTGTTGGCTTGTATGGCGTCAAAGAGTTGAGCAAGTCAACGTTAGTACCAATACCTCCTACTCCACGCTCTAATTGTGCGTTTGGAGAAAGGTGACCGATATTATCTCCCAAGAATGGTACAAATACTGTCTTATACGGAGTGTAAGAAGCATCTCTTTGGAAATCAAATGGAACGTCCTTACCATTTGGATAGTTCGTTTTTGCCCCTGTTCTTGGATCAGTTACAGTGTGTGCAATCGTTTTAAGTGGTGTTTTCTTAACAACCAACTCTTCTTTGTTATAATCACCTGGTTTAATAGGCTTGGTTTCTGCTAGCAACATATAGCCATCAGTGTTCAATGTACCATCAGAACGTTTGTTTTGTTGTCTTGGATCTAATAAGTAAACACGAATAACAACAGATCCATCTTCTCCAACAATTTCTTTGATACGTTTTATTCCAGCACGATCAGCATCCATAAACTTGGTACCAACTGTATAAGGACGGCTAACATAACCAGTTGTTGAATCTGGAGTAGCTGTTTGATAAAGTTTGTAACCATCAAATTGACGTTCACCAGATGCTGTAAAGTGTTGTCCTTCCATCGCTTTCAGCGTGTAGTTGGCTAATGTTACTTCATTACCATTTGGTACATAATCTTGAACAGTTTTATCTGTTTTATTCGCATTAAATGAAGCATTATTTCTATCGACTACTCTATAGTAAGTTGATTTTTGAACAAATAATGGAATTTTAGCATTCGTATCTGTAATAGTACGACCATTATATGCTGGTTCTACAACGTTGATGATATCCGTTGAATTACGCGCAGCATAAACTGCATCATATAAAGCTTGTTCTGTAGGAGTTAGATTGTGTCCTGGAGCAACTAAAGCCTTGATACTTGCACCAACTTCATATCCAAGTTGGATAAACGGTGAATCTGTCTTCCCTGGTCCAGCACCTAAACCTTTATCGTAATCTACTTGCCAAGTTAACTCCCCATTAGAGGCTGCTTTTGTAGTCGTAAATTTTTGAATACCACTAGAAGCTGATACGGTTCTTGTTTCTAATACATTACCAGTGTTCTTGTCAACCAATTCAACAGTAGTATCTGTTGAAGCATCAAATCTCTTGTAAGCACGTGTATAGTAATTTGTATGGTAACGTTTGTTGAAATTAGTAAGATCTACGATACTATAAGTATAGTAGTCACCTTCTTTAGCTTGGTAGCCCGATGGCACTGTTTGAGAACGAACAGTTGCACCATTAGGATCCGTCATGTCTGGAGTAGCTTTTTCACCATCTTTAAGGTGAGTTTCTACAGAGACCGCCTCATAGTTGTGATCTGTCAAAGCACGTGTATTACGACGACGGCTACGACCTGTTGCCAAAGCACCAGCATTTGTGATATCACTAGCAGCACGGTCAAGTGTTGCACTACGGTCTGCAGCAGATCTTACAGAGTAAGTATTTGCTGTAACACGTGGGCTAACACTTGTAGCTTCTGCTGCGGTTTCAGCTGCTTCAGTATTTTCAGTTGCTGGAGCAGTTGTTGATGCTGTAGCTGAAGTGTTTGAAGCTGTTCTTGTTGAAGCTGGTGTTTCAACATTGTTGCTGGCTGTAGCTGTTGATGCTACTGTAGCTGGCTTAGCTGCTTCTGAAGTAGCTTTTTCTGTTGGCTTTGCAGCCTCTGAAGCTGGTTTAGAAGCTTCTGGTTTCGCAATTTCTGTAGCTTGTTTGTCAGTTGCCTCTGCGGCAACCTTATCTGTTGTTGAAGCTTCTGGCGTCAAGTTAAATGTTGACGCAGTTGCCTCAGTTGAAGATACAGCTGCAGTAGGATCTGCTTGAGCTGTTGATGCTGTAGATGTCTCAACCAGGTCTGAAGAACTTTCGCCCTCAACTGATGAACCAGGGTTTGATGAAGAAGCATCAGATGCTACGACTTCATCAGCCTGTGCAGTGTGAGCAGCAAAGAGTGCCGTCCCCAACAAGACTGAAGCGACACCAAATGAATATTTACGCAATGAAAAGCGCTGGCGCCTGTTGAAAATGTCTTTCATGTTTAAGTCTCCCTCTAAAAAAATAGTTAGTTATAGATACATGATTATAAGTTAATTCCCCTCATATCCATGATTCTTTTTCATTCTAACATTCTGACAATTTAGAGTCAAGTGATTAAACAATGTTTTTTAAAAAAAGTTTAGTTGTCTGACAATTGTAAGAGCAACGTTATTTACAAAAAACATAAAAACGTTAGAAACCTTTTATTTATAACATGTTAAGCGTTTTCTAAAATAAGGCGACAACTACTGTTTTCTAATATTTCATTATATAAATTACGCTTTTCTAAAATAAATTAACTCGGATTTCATTTGTTATTTTCTAATAAAAGCGTCAAAGATTCCAAACCCATCTCATGTTCCATAAATACTTGAATCACCATATATAAACAGAAGTAAGTTCTAAAAATAGTAATTTAAACCTATAATCCGAAAGAAATAATATTATAAAAATAAATTAACATCTTATAATATACACTATATTATTCTCACTTTAATCCATAATAATGGCAATATACGCACACAACCTCTCATTTCTTTCCCTTTTACACTCATATAGATATTTTTATCTTTAATGAAAATGGCATATACATCTAGTCCTAACCTTAGAATAACTTTATCCGTCTAAAATAATACTAACATCTTCTTCGTTTAACAGTATTTCTTCATTAACACTAGTAAAATCTTAAAGAAAGTTTGCAACAATCCAACATCCATAATTGCTCTCACCTGTTTAGCATACTAGTATTCAACTTAAAAAAGAGTCTCATAAGTTAGGATTAATAGAGAATGAGTCCTAGTATTTTCTAACTTCAAAAAATCAAAAGATAACAAAACCTGTGAGAAAAATTATGCCTACTAGTATCTTATTCAAATACAAATGAAAGAATAACCAACGATATTACGAAATAATTTCAATACTCAAATAGTACCAGTAATACATTTCTATCTTATAAGAGATCTTTGAGTACCCAATTACAAAGCAACTACCAGAAAGTCTCCTCCCTTTCCAATACTGTTAACTAATCGGACTACTAGATGTTATCTTTAATGTCGCTCCCTATTGCTTCTATGAAACTTCTACCTCCCATCATCTTAATCATAAAATGAGTAATGATAGTCTATTGAAAGTTCATAAGAGAACTTAAACTTTGATTTTTTCTGATTTCTCAATCAAAAAATGATGGTGTAGCCCCTAGATAAGATGCTTCTATTGTGACTGCAAGATTATCAAATTCACCATAACTAAATAGACAATAGCTCAAAGTCTTTTATCAGCTTCTACCATTACCCACATCATTCATAATATATTTTATTTGAAAGTACTAATCTACTGTCATGAAGAAGTTAATATCAATTTGAATCTGCTCATCTCTTGTGAGAGAAACAATCAGATCACCCTCCTCACACATGTCCATGTAATAAGTTAGCTAATTATAAAAAAGTTCCACAGCCCATAAAGACTTTGGAACTTCTTAATTGACTTCATTATTGGTCACTTACGATATTTTTAAGTGCCGAACAAAAAGAAGCCTGACCTTATTCGGTCAAGCCTCTCTTTTTGAAAACTGAAATAATCTTACTAACTATCTTATTTTTACGCCTATTATTATCTTAGTCTTCTTTTTTTCGTTTTCCTGCCAAACCAAGTCCAGCTGCCGCAAGGAGTCCTCCGAATGCCATTGCTACTACAGACTTGTTCTCACCAGTCTTAGGAAGACCCTGTTCTCTAGATACTTCTGGAGATGTCGGTGGTGTAACTGGTGGTACTACTGGAGTTGGTGGTGTCGGTGGTGTAACCGGTGGCACCACTGGAGTTGGTGGTGTTGGCGGTGTAACCGGTGGTACCACTGGAGTTGGTGGTGTTGGCGGTGTAACTGGTGGCACCACTGGAGTTGGTGGTGTCGGTGGTGTAACTGGTGGCACCACTGGAGTTGGTGGTGTCGGTGGCGTTACAATGTTGTTGAACTCAGTATCTTCTGGCAATTTAGAAGTTACTGTCATAACGTTACCACCCTTAGCTACCAAAACAGTAACTTTAGCTACCATCTTATCGTAAGTTACTGTAGTATCATTACCTTTCACTTCTTCAACCGTGTAGAAGTGGATACCTTCTTCACCATGTTTGTACTCAAGTGCTGAGAACTTAATCTTACCGTCAGCATCATTGCTTACAGTTTCAATCACTTTACCTTTTCTATCCTTAAGTACAAAGCTAAACTCACCAGCCTTAAGGTCACGACCTTCTAGTTTTTTAGTGAATTCAAACGTAACACTAGCTGAAATGTTAACAACACGTTTTTCAGTTGGTTTTTCAGGTGTTTTCACGACCTTCTTAACTGTTGGGTCGTAGTAGTGAACTGTTTGTCCCGCTGTGTTTTCAATATCTGAACCAGAAGGTACGTCAAACTCACCTTTTTCATTCTTACTGTCTTTAACAATTGCCGGAATGTCAAACTTATAGTAACGACCAAAGGCAAACTTAGTTGTATCGATAATTTGGGTATTATCTTTATCACCAAGTGACTTAGTGAAGCCATCTTTAAGGTTGGCTGTAATCACACCGTTTTCAACCTTGATATCGAACATTGCTGTAACATCTTTACCAGTTTTACCATCGTATGCTTTGATATCTGATTGCTTAACATTAAGTTTCTTCTCATCGTAGTTATCAGTGATACCAACGGTTTGAATATAATCCTTGTTGTTTGCGTCAAATTTAGTTGTATCAAGCCATACTTGGTAAACCAATTTATCGCCACGTTTCACAGTATTAGTATTCAAGTTTTCTTTCTCGTTGTTGTCTGTCTTGTCTACGTATGGGTTCGCATTAGTATCCGCATACTTGTCTGCCAACTCTTTATCATCATCAACGAGTTTATCACCAGTAATGTCAAATTTCTCTTGGTTTACAACATATTTCTCTGGTTGGAACTTAGGTTTTTCTGGTGGAACCACCTTGTTGTTGAACTCTTTGTCGTTAGCATCTGTAGCATTTCCACCTGCTGAAGCATGATTAACGACAGTCTTAAGAATTTTACCATCCTTAGTTACTTGTACTGTCACCGTTGCTTTCATAGCATCGTAAGAAATACCAGGTTTATTGTCATTGACTTCTTCTACAGTATAAGTAAATGTCTTACCAAGATCAGCCTTGCTGAACAAGAGTTGTTCAAACTTGATGTGGCCGTCTTTATCATTTGATACAGTTTGAAGGACTTTTCCATCTTGGTCTTTCAATAAGAAGCTGAACTCACCTGCAGTCAACTCACGTCCTTCAAGTTTCTTAGTATAGTTGAACTCAAGTGGAACTGGAACGTTATTTTCACGTGTTTGAGTTGGTTTTTTAGGAGTTGTAACTTGCTTATTGTAAGGGTTGTATTGATGAACAATTTCATTGGCCGTATTACTAAACTCAACACCGTCATTGTCTTTAATATTTTTAACAGTTGCTGGGATATCAAATTTATAGTAACGTCCAAAGGCAAACTTAGTCGTATCAATAACTAGAGTCGCATCAGTTGCACTAATAGGTTTAGTCAAACTTGGTTTAGAAGTTGCGTAGATGACACCGTTTTTGATTGAAATTTTGAATTTATCAGTAACATCTGTTTCACCATCATAAACCTTGATTGCTGACTCATCAATATCAAGTTTAGCTTCATCATAGTCATCTGTGATTCCTACTGATTGAATATTGCTTTCAGCTGTAAATTCACGAGTATCAAGCCATACTTGGTAGTAGAATTTCTGACCACGAGTAAGTGTATGGTGATTCAAGTTTTCAGCTTCAACCTTACCGTTAGGCGCATCATCATCGAGAAGTTTTGTGCCCTTAAGATCAAATTTTTCTTTAGAAACAACATACTTCTCTGGTTTGAAGTTTGGTGTTACGTTATTGTCAAATACTGTATCATCCGCAGTAAAGGCATCTCCACCTTCAGTAGCATAAGAGATAACTGTTGACAACTGATCACCAGAAGAAGGCTGAATAACTTGAACAGTCACGTTAACCTTCATATCATCATAAGTAACACCTGGTTTGTCACCTTTCTCTTCTTCAACAATATAGTTAAATGTTTGACCAATATCAGCTTTTGAATAGTTGATTGTCTTGAAGGTAACTTTGCCATCTGCATCATTCTTAGCCTTCTCAAGAATCTTATTAGTTTCTTTATCTTTCAAGACAAAGCTAAATTCGTCTGCTTGCAATTTGCGACCATTAAGTGTCTTACCGAAGATTAGCTGAATAGCTGTTGGAATGTTGTTTACACGTTTTTGCGTTGGCTTATCTGGAGTCTCAACTGTATGCGTTCTTGGGTTATAATAATGAACCGTTTGTGTCGCAGTATTTTCGATTTCAGAACCATCGTAAGCATCTTGACTAACTGTAGCAGGTATAACTACTTTGTAGTAACGACCAAATTCAAACTTAGTTGTATCAATAACTTGAGTATTATTTGCATCACCTAGTGACTTCGTAAAGCCTGATTTCAAGTTTGCAGTGATAATACCGTTAGTAACAGCAACGTCAAACTTAGATGTCACATCTGCACCAGTCTCACCATCATAAACCTTAATAGTGTTTTTAGTCACAATCAATTTTGATTCATCATAATTGTCTGTGATACCAACAGTTTGGATATTTTCCTTATTGTTAGCACTAAATTGAGTTGTATCAAGCCATACTTGATAGTAGAATTTCTGACCACGTTTAACAGGCTGAGTATTGAGGTTTTCAAAGACTTCTTCCAACTCGCCCTTATCATTACGGACAGTAACTTTTTCATTATTATTAGATTTATCTGCGTAAGGATTAATCTTAGTATCGCTGTATTTATCAGCTAACTCAGAATCATCATCCAAAAGTTTCTTACCAGTTAAATCAAAGTCTTTATCTCTAACAACATATTTCTCTGGGTTAAACTTAGGTTCTTCTGGTGGTGTCACACGGTTATCGAACTCTTTGTCTGGTGCGTCTACAACATTCTTCACGATTGCTTTTGCCGTACCATCATGAGAAATTGAAACCCTTACTGTTGCAACCATGCCATCGTAAGACACTGTTGAATCTGTTCCTTTAACTTCTTCCACTGTATAATTGTAAGTCTTGCCAATATCATCCTTACCAAATTCAAGTTTCGTGAAGTTAATCTTAGCGATACCGGTAGTTGCATCAGGAGCATCATTTTTCGCACGTTCTACTTCAACGCCATCTTTCTTAAGAACAAATGTAAATTCATTAGCTTTAAGTTGACGACCATCAAGTTTCTTAGTGAAATTCAACTCAAGTGGAACTGGAACACTGTTCACACGTTTTTCAGTTGGTTTGTTTGGTTTTTCAACTGTGTTGGTTCTTGGGTTGTAGTAGTGAACAATTTGACCAGCTGTATTTTCGATATCTTTTCCTGCTGGGGCATCCGTTTTCACGGTTGTCACAATATCAAATTTATAGTAACGACCAAATGCAAACTTAGTTGTATCAATGATTTGAGTGTTGTTGGCATCGCCAAGTGATTTCGTGAAGCCAGCTTTAAGGGTCGCTGTAATCACGCCACCAGTGTTTGCGATATCAAACTTAGAAGTAACGTCTGAACCTGTCACACTATCGTAAACCTTGATTGAGTTCACATCCAACTTGGCTTCATCATAGTTATCTGTGATGCCGACTGTTTGAATATTTTCAGTGTTGGTTGCGCTAAATTGTTTTGTATCCAACCATACTTGGTAAACCAATTTAGAACCTGGTTTCACTGTCTTCGTATTCAAGTTTTCTGGTTCATTGTTGGCTGTACCATCCGCATATGGATTAGCGTTTGTATCACCATACTTGTCTGTCAATTCAGAATCATCGTCAACCAACTTGTCGCCTGTGATATCGAATTTTTCTGTAGAAACAACGTATTTTTCTGGATTGAACTTAGGTTCTTCAGGTGGTTTCACCTTATTGTTAAACTCTTTATCTGGTGCGTCTACAACATTCTTCACGATTGCTTTCGCTGTACCATCATGAGAGATTGAAACCCTTACAGTCGCAACCATTGTATCGTATGTCACCGTTGCGTCTGAACCTGTAACTTCGTGTACAGTGTAGTTGTAAGTCTTACCTAGATCATCGTTACCAAACTCAAGTTTCTTGAAGTTGATTTTACCAGTTGCGTCGTTCTTCACACGTTCGACTTCAACGCCGTCTTTTTCAAGAACAAATTCAAATTCGTTAGCTTTAAGTTGACGACCAGCAAGAGCTTTCGTGAATTTCAACTCAAGTGGAACTGGAACGCTGTTTACACGTTTTTGAGTTGGTTTTTCTGGTTTCTCAACCTTGTTTGTTCTTGGGTTGTAGTAGTGTACGATTTGACCAGCTGTATTTTCGATATCTTTTCCTGCTGGGGCATCCGTTTTCACGGTTGTCACAATATCAAATTTATAGTAACGACCAAATGCAAACTTAGTTGTATCAATGATTTGAGTGTTGTTGGCATCGCCAAGTGATTTCGTGAAGCCAGCTTTAAGGGTCGCTGTAATCACGCCACCAGTGTTTGCGATATCAAACTTAGAAGTAACGTCTGAACCTGTCACACTATCGTAAACCTTGATTGAGTTCACATCCAACTTGGCTTCATCATAGTTATCTGTGATGCCGACTGTTTGAATATTTTCAGTGTTGGTTGCGCTAAATTGTTTTGTATCCAACCATACTTGGTAAACCAATTTAGAACCTGGTTTCACTGTCTTCGTATTCAAGTTTTCTGGTTCGTTATTGTTCGTGTTGTCTACATATGGGTTGGCCTTTGTATCACCATACTTGTCTGTCAATTCAGAATCATCGTCAAGCAACTTGTCGCCTGTGATATCGAATTTTTCTTTAGAAACAACGTATTTTTCTGGGTTGAACTTAGGTTCTTCAGGTGGTTTCACCGTATTGTTAAACTCTTTATCTGGTGCATCTTGGTCCAAGTGTGCAACGATAGCTTTAGCCGTACCATCTTTTTGGATAGTGACTGTAATCGTCGCAACCATGGTATCGTATGTCACCGTTGCATCTGAACCCGCAACTTCATTTACTGTATAAGTATAAGTTTTTCCAAGATCAGCATGGGTGAACTGAAGTGCTTTAAAGTTAATCTTGGCAACACCATTGGCATTTGGTGCATCATTTTGGGCATCAGCAACCTTAACGCCATCTTTTCGGAGTTCAAAAGTAAATTCATTAGCCTGAAGCTGACGACCATCAAGTCTCTTAGTGAAGTTAAGAGGAAGTGAAATTGGAAGATTTACGACACGTTTTTGTGTTGGTTTTTCTGGCTTAGTGATATCTCTTTTTGTCGGATCGTACTGGTGAACAATTTGATTTGCCGTATTTTCGATATCCACACCATCTGGAGTCGTTGTCTTAACAGTGGCAGGAATATCAAATTTGTAGTAACGGCCAAACTCGAACTTAGTTGTGTCGATAACTTTATCTTTGATAAACTCGTCTTTAGAAGTTGCAGTGATTTCTCCGTTGTTTACTGTGATGACAAACTTAGAGGTTACATCTGTACCCGTTACTGAATCGTAAGCTTTGATATCTGCAGCATTGATCTTTAGTTTGTCAGCTTCATATTTATCTGTAATACCAACAGCTTGAATATTGTCACTTGCTTTTAATTTTGTTGTATCCAACCATACTTGGTAAACAATCTCATCGCCCTTCTTAACTGTCTTGGTATTCAAGTTTTCAGGCTCATTGTTGTTTGTCTTGTCTACGTATGGATCCGCATTTGTTTCAGTGTATTCATTTGTCAACTCATTGTCGTCATCCATCAACTTGTTACCAGTGATGTCAAATTTCTCTTTGTTAACGATGAATTTTTCTGGTTGGAAATCTGGCGTTGTTGGAGGAGTCACCGTATTGTTAAACTCTGTATCTCCACCTGGATAAGTTACCGTTGCTTTCAAAGTGTGGTCTGCATTCTTAGAAACAGTCACAGAAACCTCAGCAACCATGTTATCGTAAGTGACACCGAATTCTTTGTTAGCTGGAACTTTCTCAGTCACCTTGTACTTGATGACTTTACCAACTTGAGCATTTTTCACTTCTGGGAGTTGATTAAAGGTAACAACACCATGTTCATCATTGGTTCCAGTAGCAACAACAACTCCGTTTTCATCCTTCATTTCAAATGTAAATTCACCTGCTACAAGTGTACGACCTGCTAAAGCTTTTGTGAAATTAACATTTACCGGTACTGGAGGAACGACAAAGTTGTTGAAGACTCTGTCATTGGCATCTGTTGCTTCACCACCTGATGAAGTCATCACCGTGCTTGCTGACAATAGACCCGTATTGGCATCTTTTGTTACGGTAACCTTCACGTTGATTGTCATCGCATCATAATCAACATCTGTGTTTGTTCCAGCTACTTCTTTTACAGTGTAGTTATAGACACCAGCTTTATCGAATGACAACGTACTAAAGTTAATCTTACCATTAGCTTTATTTGTTACTGTTTCATTAACATTACCGTCACCAGTCAATTTAAAGCTGAAATCACCAGCATTAAGCGTACCATTTGAAAGAGACTTATCGAACTCAAGGTTTACTTTTACTGGGTTCGGTGTGAAGGTATTGTTAAATTCTTTATCTACACCCGTCGTTGGGTTACCATTAGCATCAATACCATTAACTGATGAGTAAGTTGTAGCAGTTGTCAAAGTATGACCTGTCTTAGTAACAGTAACAGCTACTTTCGCTTCCATTTGGTCATAAGACATACCAGCTTCGGCTGTCGTTGGCACAACCTCTTTTACAGTGTAGTTAAAGGTCTTGCTGTCATTTCGCTTTCCTGCAGAATTTGTTCCAAGATCACTAACTTTGTATTTAATGCCCGTGAATTTAATATTGCCGTTCAAATCATTTTTTGCAGTGCCAACCACTGCACCTGCTTCATTCAAAAGATTAAAAGTAAACTCATTTGCTTTTAGATTACGACCAGATAATTTCTTTGTGAAATCAAATTCAACGTTTACCGGAGCTACGACAAAGTTGTTGAATTCAGTATCAGTACCGGTTTTTTCTTTTGGATTTGTTGCTGAAACATTAGTGCCTGTTTCTTTTCCTTTGTCATCTTGACCCTTTTCTGAAGTGTACGTAACAGTATATTCATACTCACCCAAGTAGTTGCCAGAAGCGTCTTTCTTTTCTGTAACTGTAACGGTTGCAGTAACGCTCATTTCATCATAGTCAACTTCAGTATCAGAACCAGCTACTTCTGTAATACGATATTTATAGATACCAACTTTGTCTAATTGGATAAGAGATACTTCTTTTTCAGCACCATCAGCTTGTGTTATTTTTTGAGTGAAGGGAATAGAACCATCTTCCTTGTTTGTTACTGTCGCATTAATAGCCGGTCCATCTTTTTCGAGTGGATTAGCAGGATCTGCCGCAACATTTGTTATATTAAAGGAGAAGGCTCCCTTTTTCAATTCAGGTTGTACTGTCGTATTAAGACTCTTTAGGACTTTCTTTAGCTTAAGTTCAATATCAATAGGTTCGTTTTTTACATAATAGTAAACCGTTTCATAGCTAGGTGACAATTTGTTTTCCAAACGGAAAATGTTACCTGAAGCAACTGGAACACCATTAATCGTATAGGACGTATCCGAGCTACCACGGTTTACATAAAACTCACCTGCAGAAGAATAACGTGGACTATATTGAGCAGCCTCAGTAGCACTTACAGGATTTTCTTTAACTTCAACATTATTTTGTGCTACATTCCCAGCCCAGGACATTCGATAGAAAGTGCCATCTGGACGTTTATAAATAAAGTCTGCGCCTGAACCTCTAGCAAACTCTAAGTCACCCTTATAGTTAGTGTTTTGTTTATCTGAGAAAATAGCAAAAGGTTGCCCCTTAACAAGCTTATCTCTATACTCAGGTTTAAGACCTGGATAGCTTGGCGTATTATTATCTCTATTCCAACCAGCATCATCAATGGTAGGGTTCTTACCAAGATCTTCTGGATGGTCAATTTTGTTATTGCTTCCCGGACGAATGACTGTCTCGTAAACTTTTACATATCCATCAGTATTTACGTCTTTAGCAATCTTGTTTAAGCTATCAGACTTAATGGCCCACATTTCGATACGGACGGTACCATCCTCTTTGACAACTTCCTTAATACGTTTAACAGCACCCTCTGCATTGGCGACGTCAAACCAACGTTGACCTACTTGATAAGGCTTTTTAAGCACATCTACAAGTGAGCGAGGATCCGCTGTTTGATAAAGACTGTAACCTTCAAAAGCACGAAGGGCTGAGGCATGGAAATCCTGTCCCTCCATAGCAGTTAGAGTAAAGCTACCAAGACTTTCTTCGTTTCCAGTTTCTCTATATGACTGTGTACCAACATCTGGTGTACCATCTTTATTTACAAGTTTATAATCACCCGCAGTAGATGAGTTTTTAATATAGTTCCCATTTGTATCTTGAACAAATTTACCGACAAGACGATTCATATCATAAGTTGATGCATTTTTATCAACAACTTTATAATACGTTGTTTTATGAGTTAGACGTGGAATGTAGTATTGTGGATCCGTGATTGTAGTACCTTCGTTAGCAGGATTAACTACATCATAGATTTGAATAGCCGAACGTTGGCCATCAAAATCAGTAGCACTACCATTGTATTTCCAAGTTGCACGTAGAGCTGGACGGTTTGTCTTATCTGCATCCACAATATTTTCAAAACGGAACTCAATATAGGCCTGCTTAGCCCCAGAAATAGGAGCAAGTGTAGCTTGACCTAAGTTAACAGTACCAGCACCATTGATTTGTTTTGTTTCTTTAACAGTGTTTGTAGCACCATCTACCAACTCAATGGTTACATTTGTAGAGTTGTCGTATGGTTTAGACATACGATAATAGTACTTCGTGTTGTATGCTTTATTGAATCCCATCAAATCAGTAACGAGATAAGTATACTGAGAAGTATTTGGATTCAATTGGTAGTTAATACCAGCTGTAATATGATCATTTGGATCTTTTGGCGTAGGTACAACAAGAGGACGGTTAGTAATCGTTGCTCCGTTAGGATCACTCATAGTTGGTGTCGCTGTTGCTGCACCAGTTGTATGACTTGTTGATTCTGGATTATCAAGCGAACGACGTCTACGACTGCTACGACTACGTACTTCTGTTGCAGTTCCTGCAGCGGACATTGGGTTCGCCGTCAACATTGTTGTCAAGGCTGCTGTATTCGCAGCAGACGTTGGACTTGGTGTTGACGTTGTCAAAGTTGTCGTTGCAGGTTGTGCCACTGATGCCGATGTAGGCTGTGTTGAAGCGACTGGCTGAGTAGCTGTAGGCGCTGATACAGGTTGTGTTGTAGCCGTCGGTTGTGTTGTTGGAGCAACCGGCTGTGCCACTGTAGGTTGTACCGCTGTTGGAGTTACAGCTGATGTGCTAGTTGCACCTGTTGAAGAAGAAGTTGCTGAACCTACAGATGTAGTACCCGCAGCTGTTGGAGTTGAGCTAGCAGTAGCTGCAGCCGTTGCTGTTGTCGCTGGTGCTGTAGCTATAGACGTTGTTTCTGTTGTTGAAGCACTTGCTACTTCAGAAGCTGGTGATACCAAAGCAACTGTTGACGTAGATGTTGCAGAAGCGGATGGGGAAGTCACGCTAGCTGCTGGATTTGATTGGGGTGCTGTTGTCGTAGTATTGACTAAACTACTTGAACTTTCTCCTGCTACTGATGTGCCCGGATTACCCGCCGATACAGTTGGAGTCCCTACTTCATCTGCCTGTGCACTATGAGCAGCAAAAAGTGCTGTTCCTAGCAAGACTGAAGCGACACCAAACGAATATTTACGCAATGAAAAGCGTTGGCGTCTATTAAAAAAGTCTTTCATTAAAAATCTCCCTCTAAAAGATAGTTAGTTATAGGTCACATGATTATAAGTCAGTTTTCTCATAGTCATGATTCACTCCATATTCTAACATTCTGACAATTTACAGTCAAGGTTTTAATCTCACTTTTTTAAAAAAACATTAGTTGTCTGACAATTTTATTGTTTTTACTTCCTGAATTCTATCTAAAATATGTCAAAACTCTTTATTATGGCGTATTTACCAGTTTCTATGAAAATATAAAATTCACTTTCATTTTTAACCTAATCGTCTTGAACATGTTATCATTCTAAACTCCTGAGAAAATAAAACTAGTTTAAATGGCTGATATTCTCATTTATGCTTTAATATTTCTTCTTGTTGAAGCAAAAAATTAACCTATCATATCCGCATGTTAAAAAGTAAGTAAATTTATTTTTTTGTTTTTCAAACACTACAATCATATCTTGACGCATTTACTAATTGAAGTCCAAGAAGTCTATCAGACAGCAAAAAGTACATCACAAATATTAGACACTAAAAAGATTGGCCATGCTCCAAATTGTTCGAGTCAGCCAGAATGTTCATTTATTCAATGTTTGGATTTTATTTTTTTGTAGCAAATAACGTTTGTAAGTAACCTTAATCATTAAGTATAGAAAGGCTTAGACCTTACTGGTTTGAATAATCTTCAACATCTGCTTTTTCAGCTAATTTCAAGAGTAAAATTAACTTCAGCTTCTTTATAACTTTATATAAACTTATTTTCTATAATAAGGTAGAACTGTCCTATTTCTCTCATAGCATAGGTGGAGACTGTTGATAAGGTGCATCGACGGTCTAAGAGGGCTTGATTTTTGATTTTCATTTGACAAAATCCGTTAGACAGCGTAAAATCAAGACAAGTAACATTCGGAGGAAATGGAGACATGAACAATACAGAAGGTTCCTGTTGTTATTATGTAAAATCAGAGAAGGTGCTGTTTTCGGGAGATACCTTATTTGAAGGTTCTTACGGACGCATCGATTTCCCGACTGGAAGCGGACGTCAGATGATTCATTCGGTGGCAGATATCCTTCTGAACCTGCCGGATGATACGAATGTATATCCGGGACATATGGGATATACGACGATCGCCGACGAAAAACAGTACAATCCGCTGGCGGGATACAGGGGGCGCGAAGCATGATAGCGATTTTGTTAAATGACGCGTCCTTTGAACAGGATATCCGTGAACTCCTGATGGCATTTTATCCGGGCGAGACATTTACGCACAAGGAAGAGGAAGCCGGGGAGGCGGATCTGATTGTGCGGGGAGTCCGGGACGGAAACTCGTTTTCACTGGATGTGACGCCGGTGAAGAAAGAAGCTGTTCACTTTGCTTTGATTTATCCGGATTTTTCCAACCGTTTTGAGACGAAAAATGAGATCAAACAGACGTTATACCGTCTTTTGAGTGCCCAGACCGGCAGAGAGCTTCCGTGGGGGACGCTTACCGGTATCCGTCCGACGAAGATTGCGCTCACGAAGCTGTATGATGGCTGGACGGACGAGCAGATCGAGACCTATATGTGCGAGACGTATTTCACCAGCAAGGAAAAGATCGATCTGAGCATCGACGTGGCAGAGCGCGAGAGACGCCTGCTGTCCACGATCGATTATGAGAATGGGTACAGCCTGTATGTGGGAATTCCGTTCTGTCCGACGACCTGCCTGTACTGTTCGTTTACGTCGTTTCCGATTGTGAAATGGGAAAAACGGATGGACCTCTACAAAGAGGCGCTTTTTAAGGAAATGGAATATGTGGCGGAGCAGATGAAGGATCGCCCGCTTTCGACCATCTATTTTGGAGGCGGCACACCGACCTCGTTAAATCCGCAGGATCTGGATGAGATCCTGGCAAAGGTGGAAGAATTATTCCCGGTGGAACAGGCAGTTGAATTTACCGTTGAGTCGGGACGTCCGGACAGCATCACGCGCGAAAAGCTGCAGGTGCTCCGGAATCACGGCATTTCCCGTATTTCCATCAATCCGCAGACGATGAAGCAGGCGACGCTTGACCTCATCGGACGCCGTCATACGGTGGAGGATGTGAAGGAAAAATTCCTGCTGGCGCGGGAGCTGGGATTTGACAATATCAATATGGACCTGATCGTGGGCTTGCCGGAGGAGACGATCGA
>OKRY01001550.1_pt1 | contig 18782 bp, 22 predicted proteins | sample 1601121 | NCBI WGS metagenome assembly OKRY01 (sample SAMEA3541546, study PRJEB24748) | human gut metagenome | biome: human gut; feature: human-associated habitat; material: faeces | place: China | collected 2012
ATTTGAGTAGCCCGAAATATCGTCAAAATGCTCTTCGTAAAGGAAACCGTCCTTTCTGCCTGTGAGCATCTTGTGGCAGTATGTCTGGTGGGATACATCAAATACTATTTTGTCTGTCGGTGAATCGAATACATAGTGCAGAGCGACCGTTGCCTCCGCAAAACCGAGATTGGGACCGCAGTGGCCCCCGTGACGGCTGAGTTTGAATATAAGTGCGTCACGCATTTCCTGCGTCAGCTTTTTCATTTCGTCAACACTCAGCTTCTTTATATCCGACGGTGAATTGATTTTTTCAAGATACATTGTTATTCTCCTTTTTAGTATGTGCCTGCCGCTATAAGACGGACAGCACGTTGCTTTCCTGTTACAACCGTATTGTATCACATGGAGTTCACTCCAAGTCAAGAGGTTTTGAAAAAATTTTTGCGGAAAAATACGCAATACTGTTTTTTCGATAATATATGCAAAAATTGTAACCAAATTGTAACCAAATTGTAACCAATTATTAGTTGATTTTTCAAAATTTAAATGCTATACTCAAGTAAACAGTTATTTGTGTTAAAATCCGAAAAATAATAAAATCAAGAATAAAAAGGTAAAAGCCATGACATCTTTATCTTCATCAGCATCAACATCAGCTAAAACGGTCAATAACAACGCTCAAAAAAATATTTCTGTTTCTGTCTGTGAAAAAAACGCCTTAACGGCTGTAAACGGGCATAAAAAGCGAAAACAAGGACGGCTGCGGGATTTCTGCATAGTTTTTCTTTCGGTCGTGATAGCCTTTTGTACGGGGATAATGCTTTTCTGCGGTTATGCTATGACACAAATGAATCAAAACAGACCTAACAGACCTTCTACCGAAGTACAGTCGTCTTTGACAGCAACAGAAATAAAGCCTGTACCGAGAATCATATCCGTATCGGTAGCGGAAGAACTGAATGCAGACTTCACACGCAATGTAGCAATTGAATGCAGAAACGAGGACGGTACAACGGACGGGTTGTATTATTCATATAACGGCGATAATGACAGGAAAAGGCTTGAAGGCGGAAAAGCGGAATTAGCTCTGCCAAAAGGAAGCTACATTATAACCGTGACTAACGACAGCGGAAAAGCCGTGCAAAGTGATGAGTTTACGATAAACGTTGATGCGGTAACCAAAATCACAATAGACAAAACCGATACATATATGAATGTCGGAATGACAGGTACGCTTACAACCGCTTTTGAAACTATCGGTAATCCCACAGACAGCGAAAAGTCGGTAAAGTGGAACAGCTCCGCACCGAAAACGGTCAGTGTCAAGGACGGTGTGATTACCGCACTGAAAGCGGGTACGGCGACAATAACAGCAAGCGTATCGGACAGCATTTCAGACAGTATAGAAATAACGGTCACGGATTTACTCAGAGCGCCGAAGATTACTGCAACAAAGCCGCTTCTTCAGCCCGGTCAATACAGTGAGGCGGAGGGAAGTATGATTGACGCTGTGCTTGAGAGCCGTGTAAATACCGCAGGCTACGGAACAAGAGCAGGCGTAGTTGCGGCGGCAAGGTTTATTCCGCTTGAATTCAATTACAAGATACCGTATTTCTATGAAAACGGCAGGCTGAATCCACAGCCCGAAAGACCGTATTGTGACGGAGAGGGCAGATTCTATCACAAGGGACTTTATCTGACGCACAGTAAGTTTGACATTCTTGATAAGAAAGGCATATTATTCGGTCCTGCAACGTGGGGAGAACCGCTCACAAACTGGGAGGACGCATTCGGGCTTATTCCCGGTGCAAAATATGCAAACGGCATGACCTGTTCCGGATTTGTTTCGTGGTGCCTGTATAACGGCGGTGTTCCGCTGGGCGATGTCGGCGCAGGGGATACTCCCGGCTATGACGATGAATATTCCGATTTCGGCGAGCGTGTATGGCTTGACGAGGAGGTAATGCGAAGCGGAATATTGCAGGTGGGCGATCTTATCGGCTGTGACGGTCACATTGCGATAATCGCCGGCTTTGACGAGAATAATATCTATATAGCCGAATCTCTCGGAAAAGGTATTGTTATGGAGGTGCGTGAACGCTACCGTGAGGTGTGGCAGTGCGGCGATTATACATACGCTATGCTTATGGGGGATATTTATGCGAAGCATAACGGCGAAGGAAACGTAACTGAAATGTGGAAGGATTATTCCGCCGAAAAGAATCAATAAAAAACATTGATGCCCGACTTTTTACAGCCGGGCATCAATGCTTTGGGGAAATATATGAAAACGAAGATAGCAACATTTATAGGGCTTTTCCTCACCCTGTACCTGTATTATATTCGACGTTTGTTAACTGAATTTAAATTCTGCGGATTATTTTTAATATTTTCTTCCCGATCGTCTATTGACAGCGTTGCTTCTTTATAGTATCATAGTCAAAGAATGTAAACGTTCACACGAAAGGAAAACGGCTATGATAAATACGATAGATATCAGCGGAAAGTGGGAGCTTTTCATAAGCGAAAATAACCGTACCTCGCTTCCGGATAATTACAACGACAGCATAATTCTTCCCGATACTCTGTCAGATGCCGCAAAGGTGGCTGAGAACAAGAACAGGGACGAAGGATACCTTACCGATAAATACACATTCACGGGATATGCGTGGTTCAGACGTTCGTGTACCCTTGAAAGCGATATGACGGGTTTGGTGTCAATACTCACGCTTGAACGCACCAGAGTAAGCACGCTGTATATTGACGGTGCGGAGATTGGTACCTGCGACAGCCTTTGCAGTACGCACCGCTACGATATTTCTTCATATATGACCGCAGGCACGCACGAAATTGTCATCCGTGTGGCAAATGTCGGCTATAAGACGGGCGGAGGTCACATGACAAGTCCGGATACCCAGACAAACTGGCTGGGCATTGTAGGAAAGATGAATATCGAAATATATCCCAAGAGCTACATTTCCGATGTAAGAGTTATCGCATCTGCTGACGGAAGCTTATCGGTAAGAGGTACGGCTAGCGGTGCGGACAATGCCGTTGTTACTGCGACTGTCACCGCTCCCGACGGAATCCGTGTGCTTAAAGCCAATATCATATCTGACGGAGATGCATTTGAAGCAGAGTTCAGGCTTGAAAACGCTCAGCTGTGGGATGAATTTGAACGCAATATCTACAGTCTTGAATTACGTTGCGGTGAAGATATATTCAATACCTCGTTTGGCTTTGTGACATTCTCGAATATCGACAGAAAATTGCTCATAAACGGCAGTGAGGCATTTCTCAGAGGAAAGCACGACGGAATGATTTTTCCGCTTACCGCTTATGCTCCCTGTGATGTTAACGATTGGAAAGAACGTCTTAAAATCGCCAAAAGCTACGGTATAAACCATTACCGTTTCCACACCTGCTGTCCTCCCGATGCCGCATTTACCGCCGCAGATGAACTCGGCATATATATGGAGCCGGAGCTTCCTTTCTGGGGAACGATTGCCGCAAAGGGCGAGGACGGTTATAACGAGGAAGAACAGGACTACCTTATAAACGAGGGTATCCGTATTATAAAAGAATTTTCTCACCACCCTTCATTTGTTATGATGTCGCTCGGAAACGAGCTTTGGGGCAGCCGTGAAAGGCTCGGAGAGATAATCGACATTCTTCGCCGTGAAAATCATTCAATCTTCTTTACAAGCGGCTCAAACAACTTCCAGTTCTGGCCTGCCGAAATTCCGCAGGAGGATTTTTTCGCAGGGGTAAGACTTTCCCGTGACAGACTTTTCAGAGGCTCTTATGCTATGTGTGACGCACCTCTCGGTCATATCCAGACGGACAAGCCGAATACCACTTACGATTATGATGCGATAATCAGAGGCGAAAACGGCTCGGAGAACGAGGGCGGAGATACGATACAGATTCAGTACGGCACAGGGGTAAAGACGGTAAAGCTGAGCGCCGCAGACGGTAGTTATATTCCGCACAAGCCGGTAATATCACACGAGGTCGGACAGTATGATTATTTCCCCGACTTTGATGAGATGAAAATGTACACAGGTCCTCTCGTTCCTCGCTATCTTGATATTTTCAGAGAAAGGCTTGAAGAAAAGGGACTTTACACGCAGTGGAGAGATTTCTTCGAGGCGGTCGGCGCACATTGTACGCAGTGCTATAAGGACGAGATCGAAACGGCTCTGCGTTCTTCCGAACTCAGCGGCTTCCAGCTTCTCGATTTGCAGGATTTCAACGGACAGGGAGTTTCGCTTGTCGGCGTGCTTAATGCCTTTATGCAATCGAAGGGCTTTATAACGCCCGAGGACTGGAGAGGCTTCTGCGACAGTAACGTACTGCTTGCAAAGACGAAAAAGTATGTTTTCGGTGCAGAAGAAAAACCGTCTGTAGAGATTCTTCTTTCGTCATACGGTAAAGGTAAGATAAAGAGCGGAGCGGTACGGTATTCGCTAAGAAGCGATGAGCTTGATATAAACGGCAGTGTTGAGTTTACCTCATCGGATGCACGCCTTACCTCTGTCGGCACATTCGTTCCCGACTTCAGCGGTATCACAAAACCGCAGAAAGCCGTCCTTACACTTGCTATGGGCGAACTGCACAACAGCTATGTATTCTGGCTTTATCCGCAGACAGATGTTGAAATTACCGAAAACGGCATAAAGACAGCCGATGACGAACTGATTTTTGCAGACAGCGTTGAAAATGCAAAAGTGCTTATAGCGAGCGGCAAAAAGGCTATGGTGATAACCGACGGCAGTAATGCTATAGAAAACGCATACTGTGCGGATTTCTGGAACTATCATATGTTCCGTGTCATTTCGGAGAGTATGAACAAGCCTGTAGCACCCGGTACGATGGGACTTCTTATAGACAAGAACGATAAGCTGCTGAGCGCTTTCCCGTGTGAAAAGTTTACCACGCCGCAGTGGTATGAGGCGGTAACGCACAGCAAGGCTGATATACTTGATGATACACCCGATGTTACTCCGATAGTTCAGGTTGTGGACAACACCGAGCGTTGCCACCGACTCGGAATGCTGTATAAGAGGAACGGTATTCTTCATTGCAGTATAAGACTGTGGGAAGCGGCAGACGTTCCCGAAATAAAACAGCTTGCAAAGAGCATTACAGAAAATTTCTGAATAGCAAGACCGCCCTGTGTATAAAAACGCAGGGCGGTCTTTTTAAATAACGCAGATAAAAACCTCCGCATTGCTTAATAATGCGGAGGTCGATTTATTTACTTGTTATCCTTATCAGGCTTCTGATGAGTAAACGGTTTGTGAAACTCCAAACCCGTTTCAGAAAGATTATCGGTACGCTTAACGCTTCCGTCATTTCTGACAAGCGAGGTTTTAGGGTCAGCCGTACTCTTTTTGCCCTGAGATAAAGTACCGTGTTTCATATAAAGCCCTCCTTTAAGGGAGTAGTTTTAGTGAAATCGGATTATTATACACAACCCTGAGCCTTCATAGCCTCAGCTACCTTTAAGAAGCCTGCTATGTTAGCGCCTGCCATGTAGTTACCCTCTAAGCCGTATTCCTTAGCGGCTGTATCGCACTGCTTGAAGATTTCCTTCATTATGTCGTGGAGCTTAGCGTCAACTTCTTCAAATGTCCAGCTGTAACGCATTGAGTTCTGGCTCATTTCAAGACCTGATGTAGCAACACCGCCGGCATTTGCAGCCTTAGCAGGTCCGTAAAGAAGACCGTTTGAAAGGTAAACCTCGATAGCTTCGGGAGTAGAGGGCATATTAGCACCCTCTGCAACTGCAAAGCAACCGTTGTTTACGAGAGCCTGAGCTGACTCGCCGTTGATTTCGTTCTGTGTAGCGCAGGGGAGTGCAATGTCGCACTTGATTGTCCAGATGCCTGAGCAACCTTCTGTATATGTAACATTCTTGTGTGATGTTCTGTTAACGTATTCCTTGATACGCTTTCTCTCAACTTCCTTGATCTGCTTTACAACATCAAGCTCGATACCGTCGGGATCGTGGATGTAGCCGTTTGAGTCAGAAAGTGCAACTACCTTAGCGCCGTACTGTGTAGCCTTTTCTGTAGCGTAGATAGCAACGTTACCCGAACCTGAGATAACAACTGTCTTGCCGTCGAAGCTCTTGCCGTTAGCCTTGAGCATTTCGTTTGTGAAGTAGCAAAGACCGTAGCCTGTAGCTTCTGTTCTTGCAAGTGAACCGCCGTATGTCAGACCCTTACCTGTGAGAACGCCTGAGAATTCGTTTCTCATTCTCTTGTACTGACCGAACATATAACCGATCTCACGTCCGCCTGTACCGATGTCGCCTGCGGGAACATCGCAGTCAGGACCTATATGTCTGCAAAGCTCTGTCATAAAGCTCTGGCAGAAACGCATAATCTCTCCGTCGCTCTTGCCCTTGGGGTCAAAGTCAGAACCACCCTTGCCGCCGCCCATAGGCAGTGTTGTAAGGCTGTTCTTGAAGATCTGCTCAAAGCCGAGGAACTTGATGATACCGAGATATACGGAGGGGTGAAGTCTGATACCGCCCTTGTAAGGTCCGATTGCCGAGTTGAACTGAATTCTGAAACCTCTGTTTACCTGAGTCTTGCCGTTGTCGTCTACCCAAGGTACACGGAACATGATCTGTCTTTCAGGCTCAACGATTCTTTCGAATACGCCTGCATCAACGAGATCCTGTCTTTTTTCAACTACGGGCTGAAGGCTCTCGAAAACTTCTGTTACTGCCTGAATGAATTCGGGCTCGCCTGCATTTCTTTTCTTAACTGTTTCGAGCAGGTCGATAAGATACTGATTTTTTAACGCCATTGTTAAATCCTCCTGATATTTTCGGCTCAAGTGTGATATACATTGGTTTTACGGATAAACACGGTTTTTCTGCGTTTCATATAATAATTTGTGAGAAAACCGACTTCATCGGTAAGCTTTACTGCATTCTCTGTGACTAAAGCCGTTATTGCTTTTAAACTGCAAGAAAAAGTATACCACATATACGCAAAATTTGCAATAGTTTTTTTAAAATTTTCATAAAAAAGTTTAAAAAACTCAAAACTACGCATTTAAATGCGCATTTCCGCAAGATTTTATTCGTGTTATTGCAAAATGCAGGAATTTTTTACAATGTGAATGTAAATTCGCTTGCAAAAATACCGGTTTTATAGTAAAATAGTATTTATACCTTATTTAAGAAAACGAATATCGGCATTTTGCACTGCCGATCATACCTTTATATATAAGAAAAGAGAGGTCACAATGGAGAAAACGGCACTTAAAACGATTGCAGACAACAGAAAGGCAAGGCATGATTATTTCATCCTTGAAAGCTACGAGGCAGGAATAGAGCTGACCGGCACCGAGGTGAAATCTATCCGTGACGGAGGACTTAATCTGAAGGACAGCTGGATTTCTATCGACAACGGCGAATTATTTATCAAGCAGATGCACATCTCGCCTTACGAAAAGGGCAACATATTCAACAAGGATCCGCTGAGAACCAGAAAACTGCTTATGCACAAGCGTGAAATAATGAAGCTGCTCGGACAGGTAAAGCAGGACGGTTTAACGCTTATTCCTATATCTGTCTATTTCAAAGGCAGCAGAGTGAAGGTTCAGGTCGGCCTTTGCAAAGGTAAAAAACAGCACGACAAGCGTGATGCTATGGCTCAGCGTGACGCAAAACGCACCATCGACCGTGAGCTGAAAATGCGTAACAGATAAACCTAAAAACAAGTCGGTTTGTCGTAGCACAACATTTTTTGAAAAAAATCAAAAAAGTGCTTGACAAACCGATTTTATTCTGCTATAATAGATTATGCTGATTTGCGGGGATGCTGGAATCGGCAGACAGGCAAGCTTGAGGTGCTTGTGTCAGTATTGGCGTGTGGGTTCAAGTCCCATTTCCCGCACCAGTGTAAAGGACATTCGATTTTCGAGTGTCCTTTATTTTTGTTTTAGCGAAAACTTACACATTGCAGTATGCTGAAAAAGCTGTGGCAGTTTCATTGCTGCCACAGCTTTTATATTTACTTTATCTGCGACTGAAGTATATCGAGGACCTCACCGAATCTCTGGAAATGCACTACTTCACGTTCACGCAGGAATTTAATCACATTGCTTACGTCCGGATCGTCGCAGACTCTGAGGATGTTGTCATAGGTAGCTCTGGCTTTCTGCTCCGCCGCAAGATCTTCGTGAATATCGGCGAGCGGATCAGCTTTACTCTGGATGTATGCGGCGGTAAACGGCACACCGCCGGCATTGGATGGGTAAACCGCATTTGCGTGATCCATATAATATGCGCCTACTCCGTATCGGTCAAAGCTTTTTGCACCCTCGCCTGTTGTGAGCTGGGATACTATAGAGCCTATCATTTCAAGATGGGATAGTTCTTCTGTACCGCTATGATGTAAACGACTGCCTAATATATGGCAGAAAATTCGCATATTTTTATGATTTCGGCAGCTTCGGATATATAGTTATCTCAAAATCATCCGGCGATCCGCTCCAACGAGTGTTTTGTGTCTTTTTATAAACGACCTTTTCTAACACATCTTTTAGCATATCGTTCTTTTCTTTTGCAGACGGCAGTTCGTGATATACATCCAACAGCTTTTCAACTTTCGGTATTATTTCTTTCATACTTTTTTCACGTATAGTTTCTATCCCAAGACGTTTCTCAATTTCCGCCTTGTCATATGACAACTGATTTAATCGTTCTGTTATGGCCCGTGAACGTTCGAGGAACACCTCCGTTGTATATATGTCCTGTTCAAGTAATTCGTGGGCTTTTATCATTTGCTTGTTTAGCTTGGCTATCTGTGAGTTGATGTCATTTAGTGATTGCCTTAATATCTCGGATTCTGATATGAGTTCCGACGGTTTGTTGTTGGATAAGTTCCATTGCAACTTATAATTTCGAAGCCATTCTTCAAGAGATTTGAGTATTCTTTCTTCAACAAGGTGCAAAAATGAGCTTACGTTAGGACAGTGAGGGACTGAACAAATTAATGTTGGAGGGCAAGAGGCGGAGGTATACGGTCTGCGGACGAGCTTTCTTCCACAGAAAGCACAGACAACTATACCGGCGAGAGGATTTTTGGTAGGAGCATTTCTTTTTGTTGGTCGTGGTGGATTTTTGGCAAGGTATTCTTGCGCTAAATCGAATGTTTCTTCTGTAATCAGCGCAGGGTGCAAGCCATTTACGATTATGCAGTTGTCCTCTTCGGAGCGTGGACGTGAGATACTTATGCTTCCGCTCTGCATTCTTTTATTCTGTGATCGCCAATTCCAACGAATTTTCCCAGCATACACAGGATTGCGCAACATATCTTTTATGCTGGCAGGTACCCAATATTCCGATTTTCTTGCGGGTATTTTCATTTCGTTTAGTTTTCTCGCTATTAAGGCAACACCTAATCTTTTATATGTGCCGTCAGGTTGCAGTTCACCTTTTGTATATAACTCAAAGATCAATTTTATTACATCGGCTTCGTTAGGGTTTGGTGCCAGCGTAAACCCTTTATCGCCCTTTAATTTGACTTTATCATACCCATAAGGAGCGATGCTGCATACGCATTTGCCCTCTTTTACTGAAGAGAGCCTTCCACGCTGAAGACGGCGGTTGATAGTCTTGTATTCCCTGCGGCTCATAAACAAACCAAACTCGAAATACTCTTCGTCATATTCGTTGTTTGGGTTGTACGTCTTCATCGGTGTAATTATTTGCGTATCGCTGTACTTAAACGTTTGCGCAACGATACCCTGATCTATCGTATCGCCACGAGCAAGACGTTCTACCTCAACGACTAAAACGCCACTCCATATACCGTGCTCTACCTCTGACAGCAGTTGTTGCATGACAGGGCGAGCGGCAATCGTTTCGCCGGAAACGACTTCACGGTATATCTGAGTGACGTTGTACTCTCTTCTTTTCGCAAGCTCGAGCAAGATTTTTTCGTGCCTTGCGAGCGTTTCCTCTTCTCCGTGATTTTCGGCTTCGACATCTGATCTTGATTTTCGCAGATATAAGCAATACTGTTCCATTTTTTCCTCCGATTAAAATAGGTATATTCGGAAGTCAAAATTTTATGTTGTACTTTCTGCTGTTCAGCGGCAAGCGAACCGCAGAACAAAGATTTTTCCGTTTTCTCGTTGTACATTTAATCACTCCAATATAACGCATTTCGATATAAAATAACAAAATGCTCCTATTTTTCAAGTTTTGTGTTAATATCAAACTTGAAGGTGGTGTGATTATGGACCTTTCGGAGCGAGAGGCGTTACTAAAACGCTTCTATGAGCTTGTCAAGACTTTAGATGTTGTCAGCCTCAAAGTGCTTGAAAACTACATAGAAGACCTTAAATGCAAAGAAACCGAGCCAAAAAATTAGCACTCCTTTGCATCGAGCGGAAGTCTTTAGGGCTTCCGCTTTTGTTTTTCTATATCCGGGTTCTTTTGAGATATTAATTTTTTCATTTCCTCAATTAACAGCTTGAGGTCATCATCGTTTATACTGTTCCCTTGCGGAAGCTCTGAAAGGCCGAGCAGATAATCTGATGAAACCTGCAATGTGTTTGCAATGGCTACCAAAGTTGATAATGTAGGTTCTCGCTCGTCGCTTTCATATAAGCTTATTGTACTTGGTGACACATGGATTTTATTCGCAAGGTCATTTTGTGTAAGACAGCATTCTATACGCTTTTTCTTTAATTTTTCGCCGAAAGTCATTAGGACTTCTCCTTTACAGTTAGTAATTATTCTTTCCAAAACAGCGAAAAAAATTGACATTCTGATATTTTGGGTTATAATAAAATTAAAGGAAAGAGATTTCCCACCTGCTAGTTGGGGTCGCATTTATAGTGATGCGATGAGCTCATCTGCCAAGTGTAGAAAGAGGTTCTAAAAGTGCTTTATCTAACAAGGTAAAGCACTTTTTGTTTTACGCAGATCATTCAATCGTTGCGTTTGGCTGAAATCGTGGTATTCTTTCAGAAAGTTGCGCCGTTCCTGAGAGTTATTTACATAAAAGCTTGTTATGTATAGCCAAAAGTCAGCACGTTCCTCTAAAACTACAACATAGCGTCTTTTATCCATGTATAGCTTATATCTACGGCACTGCTTAGGATTTGTTTGCGGCTGTTGCCATACTTGGACCTTTTCGTTGCAACATACACATTTACACGGTGTGTTTTCTATGATTGCTTTTCCCCAAAGAAGCCGTTGCGCACGCTCTGTAACTATTCTATCTCTTGGATAATTCAATCCCGCTATAATATGGAAAAAGGCTTCTTCTTTGCCCTCACATTCAGGGTGTTTTCTAAATTTAACTTCTTTTCCTTGATATATAATTGTGCTTTGCTTTAAATCTTTGAGATAAAACGAATATAAATAATTCTTTGATTCTTCGGACTCTATTTCATACGGTATTTTGATTAGTTCAGGTAGCCACTCGCACTCTTTATACATCTTTTTGCTTTCCCCTTCCACTTCAAGATATTCATTTTATCCAATGAGTTAGTTTTATCAATCTCCGAACCGAGCTTTGCCTCGATAAATTTTATCAGGTTGATTTTAGATATGCTCGTGTCATATCTTTTTGATTTGTAACATACTAAGCCGGTCAAAAGATCCGCCATTTGTATAAGAGGGAAGTCTTTAGAATCTACTGGTATGACGTTATAGCGGAAAAGACCGTGACCGCTGTTATTCAGCACGGTTTGCAATTTAGCACACTTTCTCGCAGACGTTGTATCTTTTTTGTCGAGAAACGCTACATTATTTTGACCTTTTAGGCAGTACTCTAACAATAAATAATACGTTTTGTAGTAAAAATCATCGTGTGTCTGATGATACTCTTCGTGATGTAATAAGGTTTTGTCGATGATAACTGCCCTGTAATACAAGTCGTCGTTATCCATAAAATATGCTACAAGATCATGATAAAAGTCGTACTTTGCCGGAGAAATCTTAGTCGATTTTATTTCAAAATCTTCTTCTATGTTATGTTTCGCTTTTATTGCCTTAATAGCTTTATTGGCTTTTTTGGCCGCTGTTTTAGTGCAATAAACAGTACCTATTACCATAAATCTATCATCGGTACTTTGTAAATAACACGATTCATCGCAAAAATACTGCATATTCCCTCCTACTGTTAACTATAAGCGATTTTGCTAAAACAGCTTATATCTTTGCAAGCAGATCCGCCTTTTTCTGTTCAAATTCTTCTTCTGATATAATGCCCTTGTCCTTTAATTCAGCGAGCTTTTCAAGCTGTTCAATGCTATCATCGTTCTTTGCAGGCTCATCGGGGGTCTGCTCGTCTTTTTTGCCGTTAACTTTTTGTGTTATAGGTATAATTACTTTGAACAGCAGCGCTAACGCAAGAACGAGAACAACGGTGCAGATTGAGTAAGGCATAGGAACGAGGCTGAGCATAAGAACGCTGAGTATCAGAAGTGCGAAAACCCATGTGATTACGCTTGCAACAAACTTCACTTTTTTGTTAGCTACGTTGTGTGATATATAAAGACAAATAAGGCAGATAACGGGGACAGCCACCACTAAAGCGATAATAATAGATGTGTCTAAATGTAACATAATTTTCTCCTCACATTATCTTTTCTCAAGACCCGCCTCTTCAGCCAGCGAGTTACGAGCTTCGATTATTTTTTTATAAGATGTGTCAGAGCTACGAAGACTGTCAGTTGTTATACAGCTTCTTAAAATAGTGATACCTGAAGATACATAGAAATCACGATTTTCCATTCTTTCTTCAGCTGTTTTTTCAGCGACATAGCTCATTTCGTCATCAAGCTCAGAAAGCTTATCACTAACCTCATCGTATCCAATCTTAGAGTCAAGGTAGTTGTCGGTTGCCTCAATCGCTGATTTGGCGACAGCTAAAGCCTTTTCCGATAAATTAACCGTGTTGTTTGAGCAAGCACATAAGCTTGCTATTGTGATTGCTGCAACCAGCACTAATGCGAAAATTTTTTTCATAGTAATTCTCCTAAACATTTATTTTTAACAGCTCTTTGGGGCTGTTTTTTTTACTTTTTATCGTTGCTCTTGAGCTTTAACAGCTCGGCATACTCAATAACTTTCTTTAAGTCCTCATCAGAAAGAGAGCGAACCTCATTTAAAAGCTGTTGTGTAACGTTATCAATCTTACTTTTTTCGATGCCAAGTAAGCTATCAACGGATACACTAAAGTGCACGGCTATTTTCTCTAATATTTCTGAATTAACACTTGCTCCGTTTTGCCACCGTGCAAGATTGCCCGGGCTTAGACCTAATGATTTCAGGAGAGGAGTAGGCTTTTCTCCTCTCTGTTTACACAGTTCAACAAATCTGTCATAGAACACAAAAAAACTCCTTATAATTTGTTAGAAATAAACAAAAATACACTAATGTGAATTTTTACAGTTGACAAATACCTTTTAGTGAATTATAATAAACGTGTAAGAAAAATTACAACTCAAAAGCCCGTCGGAGCTTGTCCGTCCCAGACCCACTGACCGCCGGAAAGAAATCCGGGATATAAAATTAGTCAGAATGAAACCGCACAGGCTGGTCGTGCGTTTACCGGACGGAATATCCGGAGGTACGAGATGATAGCCACTACCACAGTGTGACTGCCGCCCGCTTGAGCGTATCAAGCCCAGCGCATTATGTTGACTGGCTCACCACAAACGAAGCGCAAAAATCGGTAGGAGCGTGATGACAGCTCGGAAAGACGAGCGATATGTGAGCGAAAAGGACAGACCTCTTCCCTTACAACCAAGCAATTGAGTAAAAAGTATATATCATATATCCTCACAAGTATATGATATTACTTTTTACCTCATTTGTCAAGTTTCCTTACAAAAAAAGTTTGAAAAGGGGTGTTTAAATGCGTGACAACCGCTTGTTTATAGCGGAAGTGAAAAAACAGCTTGCAATAAGAGGTTGGAAGTACGACCGGCTTGCCAAAGAGATAGGTTATCCGCTTGGAAGTCTTTACGGCTTTATGAGCAACAAACGCAGTAGCGACCGAATGAGAAATGCAATCGCAAGCGTCCTTGAAATTTCAAGCTAAGCAAAACGCCGAGCAAGAATGTTGACACCAAAGGCTGACATTTTCAGTTGTCAACAAGCTACCCGGCGGAAAACAGAAAGTAAACACAAAATGCTTGACTTTCTGTATTTATTATAGTGCCGAAAGGGGGTAATTTTAAATGTCGAAACAGGCGACAAAAGCTTGCGGAAACAGATACTTTGAAGCCCGAATGAGAGCGGCAAAGTTTAACGAAAAACTGTTCACACGAGCAGGAGCTTCAGAGGTGATCCCAGGCGTGACAGAAGACAGCCTGAAAAAGTACGAGCTGGACATAAACAGACCGCCGAACATCGTTGTTGCGCTTATGGCAGACGCTTATAACGAGCCTGAGCTGCGGCAGTGGTACTGTGCTAATGAATGCCCGCTCGGCAAGGACTGCCGAGAGACACCGCCTCAGATGCCTGCCGAAAGAGCCTTACTGAGATTACAGAACTCAACTTACGAAATGGACGACGTAATCAAGCAGTTATCGCTTCTTATGGAAGACGGCGAATTAAGCGATGATGAACGTACTCTTATCCCGAAGCTTAAAGAACAGCTGTTAGAGTTCCGCCGCAGAGCTGATGAAAACCTCATCAACCTCGAAAAAGCGGAAAAAACAGGGCGGTTTACATAAGGGCAAGCCCACGGCGAATAAAATGACGAAAGGAGGTGTCAGCTATGGAGTGCGCAGAGCCCAAAATTGCCGAAGAGTTTATGATCGGCAACACGAAAGTCAGGATAGCAACAGACTACTGTTGCAGAGCTGAGGAAGTGCCGAAAATTCTTGAACGCATAGCAAGAAATGCCTTGGATAGCTTACGAGCTAAAGCGTCCATAGCGTGCAATGGCGAAAGTAAAGGATAGACCTGTAACAAGCAAGTTTCTTTATAAAGGTCGCTTTTATACCGTACTGCCGGCGAAATATCCAAAATATCAGGCGGCGATACTTACGGGAAGTACCTGGACGAGAGTTTCAATCTTCGGTGATAAGATCATCGAGATTGAAGCGGCGATAAAAAGGACAAGCATACCTAAGCTTTTAGCGCAGAAAGAGGTGTAAACGAAATGAAAATTAAAAAGGTGATTGCCTTCGTTGTTGCGCAGTTGTTGCGAATATGGGTGACAGCATTTGCGGGCATAGCGGTATATGTTCCGCTGTCGGCTCTCGCATACGCAGAGCGTGGCTATAAAGCCATTGGCGGCGAAATAATCCCTGTAATCCTTGTTGTTGCGGCTGTATGGGTTGGCTTTGACTACTGCGCACAGCTGTGGTACAGAAGCATGATAGGCAGGCGCGACAATGAAAATTGAAAAAGTCTGCGTTGTGTGCGGAAAATCGTTTTTAGTGGCAAATCCGCTGTATTGCTTGTGTAGTAATGACTGCCGAGCTAAACGGAAGACTGTATACAAAAAGCGATATGAAAAGACACACGCCGAAGCAATAAGAGAGCAAAAAAGAAAACGCAACGAAAAGTATCGGGAGCAGCATAAAAAGAAATATCATTGCAAAACGTGCGGCACTGTACTGCCAAATGGCTGTCAGAAATACTGCCTTGATTGTCTGTTAAGAGCATACCAAAGCGAAGAACAGCGTTCGTGGGCAAAAGATGTTCTGCATAGCCGAGGATACGATGAAACGATGATAGACAGCGAGATTGCAGAAAGGACAAGCAGATGAAGTTTAAAGTTAGCACAACCGTTACTACTTATGAAGAAGTAATGAAGATTACCTGTGCACTTGCCGGTATTGTGAACAATATCAATGTAACAGACTGTGAGGGTGATGAGTGCGAGGAGGACGAAGACGACGATGCTTAGATATGATAAGCCAATTATCAAAACTGCCGCAGAGATGAAACCCGGCGACATCTTCCGCACCGAGTATGGCGATTATGGCAACTGGTGTGAGTTCGTTTTTGAAAGCTGTAATGCACACCTTTTCGATGCAACAGAAACACACTTCCACAGAAAAGGACATACGCAAAGCGAAACGTGCTACAGTATGACAAACATACACAAAGTGGTCTATGAGGTTGTCGGCAGAGAATCAGTATAAAGGAAAAAGGCTGTCACAAGGACAGCCAAAGAAATAAATATAAAAGTGCTACTGTGATGAGTATATCACATTCAGAAAGGAATGTCAAGATATGGCGATGTCGTTGAAAACACGAGTGATGTTGAGAATAGGTGCTGTTGCAGACAGCGAGTTCTGGGCGGCGTTACCTAAGGCTCATGCAAAGCTCTTCCGCATTATAGAAAGAGAGGGAGATGCGGGCGGAGCAAGATTAACGATAGATTATGCTGTTATGCTGATTGCAGAACAGATAGTCATAGACAGAATGATGTCAGAAACTTTAGGAGGTGCTACACAAAATGGACGGTCAGATTATCACAATAAAGCAGTTGCCGATAATCGAAGAAAGATTACAGCTTATCAAAGCTGAGATCGACGCTAAGACACAGCACGTTTTAGCGCTTGACTGTAACGACGCTACAGTCAAGGCAATCAAAAGCCTCAGAGCAGACTTAAACAAGGATTTCAGCGATCTCGAGGAAAAGCGCAAAGAGGTCAAGCGTGCGGTTATGTCACCGTATGAAAGATTTGAGGAAGTGTATACCGAATGCGTAACCAACATATACAAGCAGACGGACGCAATCCTCAAGGGACGCATAGCGATTGTTGAAAACGCAATCAAAGCTAACAAGGATAAGGAAATCAGAGCGTACTATGACGAGTATGCAGAAAGTCTGGGTATCGACTTTGTTCCCTACGAAAAAAGCGGTATCACGGTAACGCTTTCAGCGAGTGCAAAAAAGCTCAAGGAACAGGCTGCCGCATATCTTGACAGAATAGCGGACGAGCTGAAGCTTATCGCCACTCAGCCCCAGGAATTACAGCCGGAAATCCTCGTTGAATACAAGCGGACAGTCAATGTTGCGTATTCCATTCAGACGGTGCTTGAACGCAAAAAGGCTATCGAAGAAGAAGCAGAGAGAGCCAGACAGCAGGCGGAACAGCAGACAATCTATGAAGCGGCTGAGGCTCGTGTCGATGAGGCAGTCGAAAGTTACGGCGAAGAACAGCAGGAAGCGATTGCACCGCCTACTGTTGCCGAAGCACAGGAACAGCCTGCAAAGCTGTACCGTGTTGCATTCGCTGTTAATGGAACGCTTGAAGAAATAAAAGCGTTAAAGAATTTCTTGGTAAACGGAGGTTACAAGTATGAGCAGTTATAATGCACCGGTCGAGAAGAAGCCTAAATTTTCGGTGGCGATAAGCACACCAACGTATCAGAATCTGATACGCAACACGCTTGCCGATCCCGAAAGGGCAAAACGCTTTATTGCGTCAATAACATCTGCGGTAGCGGTCAATCCGCAGTTGCAGGAGTGCGAAACATCTACAATTGTAGCAGGCGCACTCCTCGGCGAAAGCCTTAATCTTTCGCCGTCACCACAGCTTGGTCAGTTCTATTTAGTACCGTTCAAGCAGAAAGCAAAGTATGACCGTAATCGTAATCTGATTTCGCCCGAATGCGTCAACGCACAGTTTGTTCTTGGCTACAAAGGCTACATACAGCTTGCAGTGCGTAGCGGTATGTACCGCAAGATAATTGTCCACGAAATCAAGGACGGTGAACTGATACGCTGGGATCCGCTGATGGAAGAATTTGAAGCGAGCTTCATCGAAAACGAAGAAAAGCGTGATAAGACAGACACTATCGGATATTACGCAATGTTTGAGTACGTTGACGGATTCAGAAAAACGCTGTACTGGAGCAAGGATAAAATGCTTGTGTATGCAGACAAGTACAGCCCTGCATTTAGTAAAGATGCGTATGCAAAGCTGATAAACAACGAAATCCCGGCAAACGAGATGTGGAAATACTCGTCGTTCTGGTACAAAAGCTTTGATGATATGGCGAAAAAGACTATGATACGTCAGCTGATCAGCAAGTGGGGTGGAATGGCGGTAGAACCGCTGAGAGTAGCGCTTGAACACGATAACAACGTTCTTCAGCGTAGTTCTGACGGTTTTGAAAATATCGCAACCGAAGCGGACGTAATGCCCGCAGAACCGCACCTTGTAAGTAATAACGAAGTGACACAGCCCGAAGTTGCTGATGTTGTAGAGAATATAAACCTTGAAGACTTATGATTAAGTACGAGATAATCTCCACCGGCTCGCAGGGCAATGCTGCGGTTATCGAGGATAACATTCTGATTGATTGCGGTGTGAGCTACAAGCTGATACGTCCTTATGCGGACAAGCTGAAGCTTGTATTGTTTACACACATTCACTCAGACCATTTCAACAAATCTTCGATACGAAGTCTTGCAAGGGACAGACCGTTACTGCGTTTCGGTTGTTGCGGTTGGCTTGTTCCTGTGCTTTTAGATATGGGTATATCCAAACGCCGAATAGATGTTTTCGAGTACGGCAAGATGTACGGTTACGGGATATGCAATATAATCCCTGTACCGCTAAAGCACAACGTGCCAAACTGCGGTTACAAGTTGCATTTTGCCGACAAAGGCAAGATGATATATGCCACCGACACAAACAATCTTAACGGCGTTACAGCCCGCAATTACGACCTGTATATGATAGAGGCTAATCACACAGAAGCCGACATCAAGGAACGCATCGCAAAAAAGAAAATTGCAGGCGAATACGCCTACGAAATTCAGGCAGAGAAAAATCAT